>Ga0208623_100482_pt1:7500-24693 | contig 24693 bp, 18 predicted proteins | sample HotLakConsUCCL28_FD_184737 | JGI IMG/M metagenome (GOLD analysis project Ga0208623, IMG submission 184737) | Hypersaline microbial mat communities from Hot Lake, Washington, USA - Hot Lake Consortium UCC-L28 (SPAdes) (version 2) ...
AACCGAGATCCGGATCAAATCCGGCGGCAATCCGATGCGGTCGAGGAAGTCGCGGCCTGCGGCGCTGGTCACCAGATCGTAGTGGGCCAGCCACATGAACGGCGCCATCAAGGTGAAGTCGGCCCCGAAGCTCGGACCCTTGAGTGCGGCGATCCGGTCGTAGACTCCTTCCAGCGGCAGCTCCAGCTCGATGGAAAGCACCGCGCCCACACCCGCGCCGGGCTTGAGCAGGGCCGCCAGCGCCCGCTTGTCGGCCCGGTACACCCGGCGAACCGCGGGATGGACCGAAAAAAACGCAGCCAGCCGGTCGGCGTTGGCATTCATCGCGGCGACCGCCCCGGGGGCCGTCCGCATCTGCCCCGCGAGCCGCGCCAGATCGCGGGGATAGGGGGGCACGTGGTAGCGGGAGGTCCTCAGGACGAGCTCTCCGTAGTGCGGCGAGGCCGGGTTCACAGCAAGCGCGCCGATCATCACGTCGCCGCCATGGGCGGCGTACTTCGTGAGGCTCGTAACGACCAGATCGGCATGCGGGAGCAGGTCGAGATTGTAAACCGAAGCAATGGTCGGATCGACGAGGAACACCCCGCCCTTCCGCCTCACCGCTTCGGCGATCACCTCGAGTTCGCAGGCTTGGCCCAGCGGATTGGTCGGGCATTCGACCACGACCGCCGCAAGGTCCTCCCCCGCCTGTTCGATCCCGGCCAGAATGGCTTCCGTGTCGGTCGCGTCGTAGCAACGCTCGAGCCGCTCGTCCGACTCCAGGAATTCCTCGAGGATGCGGCCGGAGTCGAGGTAAAGCCAGCCGAGCTGAATCCACCGACGCCGCCCGCGGCTTCGTTGATACTCCTGCACCGCGCGAAACCCGGCGAAAAACGCGCTCATGCCCGAAGCGCAAAGCAGAAGGTCGCGGGCGCCGCAGCCGCAGAGGTCCGCGAGCCCGGCCTCCACCTCGGCCTGCGCGTTGCCGGCGAAGACCGATTCCTTAAACCGCCCGGGCTTCAAACCGTGCGCGCAAAGCAGGTCTTCCGCCTGGCGGGAAGACAGGCCGCAGCCGGTGTGCTGCAGGTACTTCCTCAACCGTTCGCAACGCGACCGATCCGCCGGATCGCCGTGAACCAGACAGACGTCGTCCTCGACCCGCTCCATCGCGAGGCCTCCCAGTTGGACGACCAAATCGTGGGCGGCCCTTCGGCCGGCCACCAACACGGCGAAGCGGCCCGAGAGGGCTTCCCTTTCCAGATAGAAGGAGGTCAACCGCGCCACGAAGGGATGCACCACGAAGCGCGGGTATCCGGATTCGAGTGCGCCGAGCACCCGCGCATCCTTCTCCTCGTAAGCGCGGACGTCGGCCATGGTCGGCAGGCTGCTGGCCACCGCATGCGGGCTGGGCGGGCTGGCTTCGCCAAGGGCATAGTGTCGAAGGGTAGTCATGGAAGTTCCGGGCACGAAAACGCGATCTGGGTCGTTTGGCGAGCCCCTGATGCGGCATGCGGCGAAAGCTTGAAGCCCCGCGCTTTCGTCCGGATCGCTGAAAAACGCTGGCCAAGCCTCGAACCAAGCCCAGCATGACCCCCTAGTGCCCCCGTGTCTTCACCCTATTTTACGACTTCCCGCCCTTTTGCTGCTGCTCGCCGCAGGCCTTCCCGCTTCGGTTGTCCAAGCCGAGGCGGAGCGACCGGAGACGGAGACCCGCCAACTGGAGGAGGGCTGGCAGTACCGCTGGGGAGATTCGCCCTTCGTGGACGGCGCTCCCCTCTGGACGACCTTCGAAAATCCGGAAGTCTGGAAGCCGATCGCCTTTCCGTCCGACCCGCCCGGCCGGGACGGCAGGACCAATGTTTGGTACCGCGTTCGACTGCCCGCGATGCCTCTCGCGGCCGAATCGCTCTACATCCATAGCATCGACCTGATTGGCGAAATTTACTTCCGGGGCGAGCGGATCTACCATTTCGGCCACTTCGATGCGAACGGGAAAGGGCGCTTCCAAGGTTGGCCCTGGCACTTGGTCAAGCTCCCGCCGGATGCGCCGGGCGAGTTCCTCTATTTCCGCATCTACTCGGACTATCCCGACATCGGCCTGTGGGGCGAAGTGAAGCTCGGGCGCGAAGCGGCGCTCATCTCGCAAATCGTCCGGCGGGAGATCGCGCCCTTCGCGGTGGGCGTTTCGCTCCTCTTCTTCGGCCTTTGCACGCTCGGGGCCGCCGCCTTCCGTCGGCGATGGACCTTTTTGCTGATGGGGCTCTTTCTACTCAATCTGGGTCTGATTCCGATTCAGGAATCGCAGTTGAAGCAGCTGCTCGTCTTCGCTCCGCTGGCCTGGCAATACGTGGCGGCGGGAAACTATTTCCTGCTTCCCGTCACCATGGCGGGCTTCGTCCATGCGCTCTACGGCCCCGGCCCCCGGCAGCTGCATCGCCGGATCTGGCAGGTCCACCTCGTCTTCTTCATCGCAGCGATGGCGCTGTCCGCGGGCGGTTGGATCAACTTGTCGATCACCTACGTTTATTTCGACTGGCTCGCGCTCTTCAGCCTGCTCGCGCTCTCGCTGGCGATTCACCGCCGGGCTTGGGGCCGGGACGGCACTCCGAACCTGAAGCTGCTTTCGTTCGGATTCTGGCTGCTCTACGGAATTCTTCTTTTCAACGGACTCGTCGCCCACGGCATTCTCCCCTTCACTCCGCGTTCCGAATACCTCGGACCTCTGGCGCTGGGCTTCTGTTTCGCGGCCATCCTCTTCCGGGAGTACCGTGTGCTCCAGCACGGACTGGAGGCCCGCACGCGCGAATTGGGGGCCCTCAACCGGACCCTCGAGGACAAAATCGCCGAGCGCACTGCCGAGCTTGAACAAAGCAAACGCACGAAGGACCAGTTCTTCGCGATCATCGCGCACGACCTGCGCGGCCCCGTAGGCACGATCGCCAACCTGCTCGACGAATACGAGAAAGACGGGCGCGGGGTTCCCCCGGACGACACCGCGACGCTCCGGGACAGCGCCGGTCGAACCTACCGGCTCCTGCAGAATCTTTTGGTCTGGGCCCGCGGCCAACGGGGCGAACTGGAGGTCCGGAAGAAGCACTTCGATCTGAAGCCGGTGCTGCGGGATTGCCTGGAGCCCTTGCGCGAGTCTGCGTTTGTGAAGGGCATCGATCTTGGCATCGAGGCACCCGGCGCTTGCTTGGTTTCGGCCGACGAACAGATGGTGCGCACCGTCGTCCGCAACCTCGGTTCGAACGCCATCAAGTTCGGCCATCCCGGAGGCTTTGTAAAGGTCAGCGTCGAACTTCGGTCGGGCGAGGCGCTCATCCGCTGCGCCGACGACGGTCTCGGCATTCCCTCGGACCAGCTCGAACACCTATTCTCCATCAAGGCCCGCGACGAACTGCGCGACGGCACCTACGGGGAAAAAGGCAACGGTCTTGGCCTTCTCCTCAGTCGCGAGTTCGTCGAACTCAACGGCGGACGCATCGGCGCGGAAAGCCGCCCCGGCGAAGGCACGACCGTCTGGTTCACGCTGCCCTTGGCGCAGGCGCGCTAGGGTAAGTCGGCGGTGCCTTGCGCCGGCTCACTTGCGGCGCGACCGGCCCGAGGACAGGCCAGCCGAGCCCGGATCGCCTGCGGGCGGGTTGCTTTCATAGCTTTTGAGCCGGCCTTTCACGGACTGACCGATTTGAAAACAGGGGATCGCCGGCGAGGCCCCCCAGCGCCAAATCCCCGCCCCCCCTGATCTTTCCTACGTAAAACTTCGTAGCCCCGGCGGGGCCAACCGCCCACTCGACGTCAGCTTTTCGTCAAACTCGCTTCTCCACGCACGAAAAGCTCGCAAATTCCAAACGCTTTAACGGCCATAGCCCTCGGATGAGTTCCGAAACACCCCGTCGCACTCCCCGCCCCCTTTCTTTTGAAGAAATGGCCGACGCCGGCCACTGCCCCGCCCCGGCCTCCGGCGGGGCGATGGCGCGGCAGCGTAGGAAGGGCCTCCTGACGGCTCTCGCCGCAATCGTCTTGGCGGGACTGGCGGCCGGCTTTTATTTCGGTTTTTCGGAAAGCGAGGACGAGCTCCCGCCCGCCGCGCGCATCCTCTTGGAAGAGGACTTGGCGGGCATCGGCGTCCTGCCCCACCGACAGGACGAGGCCACCGAGTTCAACGAATCGTTCGACCACTTGAAGCCGGGTGCCCGGCGGCCGCCGCTCCGCGCCTCGACGGAAAGGGCCGAAGCTCCGGAACCGGTTCCGGACGCCGCCGGAACGCCGCCCACCCTTCCCGCCACGCCCGCCACTGCCGCCCTCTCCTCGCCGCCCGAGGCGCCGCCCGGCCCGCCGGCGGACGAAGCCGAGGCGGTGGAGCAGGTCCCCCTGCTCCGGACCGACCCCTCGCAAATCCGCGTCGAACTGGACTGGGAGGGCGTCGTGCTCGTCCCCGATACGGCCAAACTCGCCCGCGCCTACACCTCGGCGGTCGAGCTCACCCGCGTGGAAGCCCACCCCATCGACGGCGACCGCCTCCGAGTCTGGGCCCGCATCCGCAACCGCACCGACCAGCCGCTGACCATCGCCATCGCCTGCGAGTTTCGCTCCCAGAGCCGGCCGGTGGAGTTGCCCCGCTTCACGGAAACCACCCCGCCTCCCCACGAGGCGGTGGACGCCCGCTTCGTCTCGCGCGGCGACCGTATTCACGCCTACACCATTCTGGCGCGCCGCTGATACCGCGGCGCAGGGCTTCGGCGGAATCCTCTCCAATCGATTCATGCGATGGAGGCGCAGCGCCCGCTTTACAGCGGGAACTTTTCCTGCAAGCCTGCGATCCATTCGAAGATGGAAGCGGCAGGCAATATGACACGGAGGGAGTTCGCGCGCCGGGCGCTCCATGCGGCCGCCGGGTTTGGCCTGCTCGTTCCCGCCGTCGCGCAGGCCGCGGAGAAGGTTCACATCGTCCGTCGGGGCGATACCCTGAGCGGGATCGCGGTCCGCTATGGCAGCTCGGTCGGGGCGATCAAGCGGGCGAACGGCTTGCAGACCGACCTGATCCGGATCGGACAGCGGCTTTCCATCCCGGCCGGCGCCGCCTCCCCCGACCTGCTACGGGACGTCCGAAGCCGAACCGCCCGGATCGCCGTCCGGACCGACGTTTGGGAGCGCATCATCGTCCACCACAGCGCGATCAAATACGGGAACGCCGAGATCTACGACCGCGCCCACCGCGGGCGCAACATGCGGAACGGCCTCGCCTATCATTTCGTCATCGGCAACGGCATCGACTCCGGCGACGGCGAGATCGAGATCGGGACCCGCTGGGAGAAACAACTCCACGGCGGACACGTCAAAAGCTACAGCGTGAACCTGAACTCCATCGGCATCTGCCTGGTCGGTAATTTCGAGAAGGAGTATCCCACCCGCCGCCAACTCGAAGCCTTCACCCAGCTCACCGACTGGCTGCGCGGCGAGGCCGCGCCCCGCGCCCGCAAGTTCGCCGGCCACCGGGACATCCGCGGGGAACAGACCATCTGCCCTGGGCGCAATTTCCCGCTCGCCGCAATGCACGCCCGCTATGATTGAGGGCCTCCGTCATCCGTGAGCCACACTTTTTCCATTCGTCCGGCGACCAAGGAGCAAATCGACGCCTTGGTCGACCTGGAGAACGCCTGCTTCGATTCCGACCGCCTGTCGCGGCGGAATTTCCAGTGGATGCTCTCCCGCGCCAATTCCTCGCTCCTCGCCGCGCAGTCGCCGGAGGGTCGTCTCCTCGGCTACATCCTCGTCCTCTTCCACCGCGGCACCTCCCTCGCGCGGATCTACTCCGTGGCCGTCTCCCCGGAGGCCCGCGGCACGGGGCTCGGACGGGCGCTGGTGGAGGCGGCCGAGGCCGAGGCGAAGCTGCGCGAGCGCACCTACATGCGGCTCGAGGTGCGCAAAGACAACGCCGCGGCCATCCGGCTCTACCGCAAGCTCGGCTACCGGGAGTTCGAGACTTGGCTGCACTACTACGAGGACGAGGCCGACGCCCTCCGTTTCGAGAAGCGGATCGAGACCGCGGCCCCGCGCAGCCGGATCAAGGTGCCTTACTTCCCCCAGACCACGCCCTTCACCTGCGGCCCGGCCGCCCTCATGATGGCCATGACCGCCCTCGGTCCGGAGGATTACCAGGCCAGTCCGGAAGAGGAACTGCAACTCTGGCGGGAAGCCACCACCATCTTCATGACCTCGGGCCACGGCGGCTGCGGGCCCCGCGGGCTCGCTCTGGCCGCCCATGCGCGCGGCTTCCACCCGGAAATTTTTTTGAATCAGGGCGGGCCGCTCTTCATGGAAGGAGTGCGCAGCCAGTCCAAAAAACGCATCCTCCAGCGGGTCCACGAGGACTTCAAGCGCCGTGCGGAGGCCGCCGCCATCCCGACCTACGATAAACCCCTCACCCTGGCCACGGTCCGCGAACTGATCGAGCAAGGCTCCATCCCCCTCGTTCTCATCAGCTCCTACCGGCTCTACGGGGAAAAGGCGCCGCACTGGGTGGTCATTACCGGCCTGAACGACCGCTTCATCTTCTTCAACGATCCCTCCGTCGACCGCGAGGCCCACGAAACCGATACCGACCGCATCAATATCCCGATGCGGCTGGAGGATTTCAGCCGCATGGCCCAATTCGGCCGTGCGCAGTTGAAGGCCGCCGTGGTGATTTCGAACCGGCCGCGCGGCGGTAGCCCCGCGCGTCCGGCCGTCGGCAACCAAGGCGCGCTCCCGGCCTGAGCGGCGTTTCGAAAACGGTCGGCTCGGCGCTCCCGCGACCCCCTCGGCACCCGCTAATGAATCCGATTAACCCGGCTTATTTGAGCCCGGCATTCGAACTTTTCCATCGATAAGCTTTTCTTTTACTGCAATATCCGTGGATTAAAGCACTTAATACAAGGAGCCCTGCTCCAGTCCACTAACGACCCATCAAAAACACGACCATGGCCACTACCCTAAAGACCGACCGCAGCCGCGGCGAATCCGACTCCCGCCTCTCCGCTTGGCGCGACTTTTCCAATGGATCCTGGCAGGACACGATCGACGTCCGCGACTTCATCCAAGCGAACTACCGCCCCTACACCGGCGATTACAGCTTCCTGAAGGGTCCCTCCCTCCGCACCCAGAAGCTTTGGGACGAGCTGAAGGAGCTGCTCCGTCAGGAGCGCGAGGCCGGCGGCGTCCTCGACGCCGACACCAAGGTCGTCGGCACCGTCGCTTCGCACGGGGCGGGCTACATCAATTCCGAACTCGAGCAAATCGTGGGCGTCCAGACCGACAAGCCGCTCAAGCGCGCCATGCTTCCCTACGGCGGCCTCCGCATCGCCCAGAAAGCCTTGGAGGCACACGGCCGCGAGATGGACCCGGAAACCGCCGACATCTTCACCAAGCACCGCAAGACCCACAACGACGGCGTTTTCGCCTGCTACACCGACGATATCCGCAAAGCGCGCAGCGCCGGTATCGTCACCGGCCTGCCCGACGGCTACGGCCGCGGCCGCATCATCGGCGACTACCGCCGGGTGGCCCTCTACGGGGTCGACCGCCTGATCGCCGACAAGCAAAAGCACCTCCTCGCCACCCAAGACGAGTCCTTCACCGAAGACTGGGTCCGCGAGCGCGAGGAAACCCAGGACCAGATTAAAGCCCTGAAGGACCTCAAGAAGATGGCCGCCGCCTACGGTTTCGACATTTCGCAGCCCGCCCAAAACGGCCGGGAAGCCGTCCAGTGGACCTACTTCGGCTACCTCGGCGCGGTCAAGGACCAAAACGGCGCCGCCATGTCCTTCGGCCGCACCGCCAGCTTCTTCGACATCTACTTCGAGCGCGACTTCGCCGAAGGCAGCCTGAGCGAGGAAGAGGCCCAGGAGATCATCGACCACCTCGTGATGAAGATGCGCATCGTCCGCTTCATCCGCACGCCCGACTATGACGAACTCTTCTCCGGCGATCCCACCTGGGTGACCGAAAGCATCGGCGGCATGGGCGAGGACGGCCGCACCCTGGTGACCAAGACCAGCTTCCGCGTCCTCCAGACGCTCTACAACCTCGGCCCGGCGCCCGAGCCCAACCTCACCGTGCTGTGGGCGCAGGACCTGCCCCAGGGCTTCAAGGATTTCTGCGCCAAGGTCTCCATCGAAACCAGCTCGATCCAGTACGAGAACGACGACCTCATGCGTAAGTTCTGGGGCGACGACTACGGCATCGCCTGCTGCGTTTCCGCCATGCGGATCGGCAAGCAGATGCAGTTCTTCGGCGCCCGCGCCAACCTCGCCAAGGCCATGCTCTACGCCATCAACGGCGGTCGCGACGAAAAATCGGGCGAGCAGATCGCGCCGGCGTGCGAGCCCTTTACCGGGGACACCCTCGAGTTCGACGACCTCATGGCCCGCTTCGACAAGATGATGGACTGGCTCGCCGCGACCTATGTCAAGGCGCTGAACATCATCCACTACATGCACGACAAGTACTCGCCGGAGAACATCATGATGGCGCTCCACGATCCGGTCGTGCTCCGCACCATGGCCTGTGGCATTGCCGGGCTCTCGGTCGCCGCCGATTCCCTTTCCGCCGTGAAATACGCCCAGGTCAAGGTGATCCGCAACGAGGACGGCCTCGCCGTCGACTACGAGGTGATCGGAGACTACCCGGCCTACGGGAACAACGACCCCCGCGTCGACGCCTTCGCCACCGACCTCGTCGAACGCTTCATGGAGAAAGTCCGCCGCCAACCGACCTACCGGAATTCCGTCCCCACCCAGTCCGTCCTCACCATCACCTCCAATGTGGTCTACGGCCAGAAGACCGGCTCCACGCCGGACGGCCGCAAGCAGGGCGAACCCTTCGCCCCGGGCGCCAATCCGATGCACGGTCGCGACCGCAAGGGCGCCGTCGCCTCGATGGCCTCGGTGGCGAAGCTCCCCTACGAGCACTCCCAGGACGGCATCTCCTACACCTTCTCCATCGTGCCCGGCGCACTGGGGAAGACCACCGCCGATCGCGTCGCCAATCTCGGCAACCTGCTCGACGGCTACTTCGCCGAAAACGGACACCATATCAACGTGAACGTTTTCGAGAAAGAAACCCTCCGCGACGCCATGGAGCACCCGGAAAAATATCCCCAGCTCACGGTCCGCGTCTCCGGCTACGCCGTCAACTTCGTCAAGCTGACCAAGGAACAGCAGCTCGACGTGATCAACCGTACCTTCCACGAAAGCGTTTGAGCCAGACGTTCAACATCCAACATCCAACGCCCAACATTCAACGCCCAACTAAATCCCGAACCCGCACCCCCTTGGGACCTTGAGCGTTGAATGTTGGATGTTGAAAACCCACCCTCCGAAAAATGATCTCCACCCTCGAATCTCCTACCGCCGCCTCAATTTCTTCCTCCGCTCCCGATCCCGGCGCCACCGGCTTCGTCCACTCGGTCGAGACCTGCGGCACGGTCGACGGGCCCGGCCTGCGCTACGTGCTCTTCCTTTCGGGATGCCCCTTGCGCTGCCAGTACTGCCACAACCCCGACGCGCAAGGTAAGCCCTGCGGTCAGACCATGACCGCGGACGAGGCCCTCGCCGACCTCCTCAAATACAAATCCTTTCTGAAAAAAGGCGGCCTCACGATCAGCGGAGGCGAGCCGCTCTTGCAGCCGGACTTCGTCCACGCCCTCATGGCGGGCGCGAAGGAGGCGGGCATCCACACCGCCCTCGATACCTCCGGCTTCGCGGGACATAAGGCCTCCGACGCGCTCCTCGAGAACGTCGACCTCGTTCTGCTGGACATCAAGAGCTGGAGCCCGATGACCTACAAGTTCGTCACCGGCGTCTGCATCGACCCGACGGTGCGCTTCGCCAAGCGCCTCGCCGAAATGGGCAAACCCGTCTGGATCCGCTTCGTCCTCGTTCCCGGACTGACCGACAACGAGCGCAACATCGCCGGTCTCGCCGAGTTCGTCGCCACCCTGCCGAACGTCGAACGAATGGAGATCCTCCCCTTCCACAAAATGGGCGAGGGAAAGTACCGCCAGAACGGCATCCCCTACCGGCTGACCCACACCCCCGTGCCCACCGAGGGCCAGGTCGAGGAAGCCCGCCGCATCTTCGCCTCCTGCGGCGTGGATGCCATCTAAGGCGCGCCCTGGAGAACGGCGGATGGACGCGAATCCACGCGAGTCCAACGAGGAGCGCCGCGACCGTTCCGGTTTGAGCTCTCCAGTCGGTCCCCTTGTTCGAATCAAAACTTTCTCAGGAAATATAGTCCGCTCGCGATTCGCGGTCGTTCGCGGTCATTCGCGGTCATTCGCGCTTCCAAACGCACCACCCACTAAAATGTGCGAAAGTACTTTCACTTCAAACTCCTCTCCCGCTCCGATAGGAGGGATGCCCCCGCTGAGCGGAGACGGGGTGCGTGCCGCTCTCACCAAACTCCCCTCCTGCTCCGATAGGAGGGGTGCCCGAAGGGCGGGGTGGTCGCCGCTCCCGCAAATACGTTCGCACATTTTAGCACCACTGTCTGTCCAATGAAAAAAAACCGCTGGCTCATCGCCGCTTCCGCCGTCGGCATCCACGTATCGATCGGTTCGATCTACGCCTACAGCGCGTGGAAGATGCCTCTGGAAAACACCCTCGGCTGGTCCTCCACCAGCACGGCCCTGGCCTTCAGCATCGCGATCTTCTTTCTCGGCATCTCGGCCGCCTTTCTCGGACGCTTCATTGAAAAGAAAGGCGCGTCCAAGGGCGGCCTGCTCTCCGCCGCCTTCTTCAGCACCGGCTTGATCGGATCGGCCGCCGCCGTCTGGTTCGAGAGCCTGCCGCTCTTCTTCCTCTTCTTCGGGGTGATCAGCGGGATCGGCCTTGGCGTCGGCTACATCTCGCCGGTCTCCACCCTCGTCAAATGGTTCCCCGACCGCCGCGGCCTCGCCACCGGTCTCGCCATCATGGGCTTCGGCTTCGGCGGACTCATCTGCGCCAAGCTGATCGACCTGTTCGTCCCCGTGCAGTCCGAAGTCGTGCTGCGCGAGGAGGTCTCCGGCTACGACTACAGCAACGCCCTCCAGACCGATCCCGATGCGGCCGCCCTGATGATCGCGGATTCCCCCGATCTGGCGACCTTCAAGGCCCGGAGCGCCGAGGCCGCCGAGCTCTTTCGTCGGGAAAAAACCGATACGCCGGAGTATGCCGCCGCCCGGGCCGCCACCGCCGATTACCACAGCACCCTGATCTACGACAAAAAACCCGTCGCGCTCGCCTTTTTATTCCTCGGGATCATCTACGCCTGCGTGATGATTCCCAGCGCGCTCTACATCGCCCCGCCGCCACCGGCGCACGCCGCGCCCGCCCTGAGCCGTGAAAGCGACTTGAGCCGCCCGGCAGCGGACGCCTCGGCCGGGCCCGGCGACAATGCGACCGCAGTCGCTGCCACGGTCACGTCGGCGGCCGCCCCGGCCCGCGAAATGACCGCCATGCAGGCGATCCGCACCCCCGGGTTCTACGGCCTCTGGCTCATGCTCTTCATCAACGTGGCCTGCGGCATCGCCGTCATCGCCACGGCCAAGAAAATGGGCTACGAGATGGTCCGCCTCCCGGTCGAGATGGCCAGCCTCCTCGTCATGGGCATCTCCCTCTTCAACGGCCTCGGCCGGATCATCTGGGCCTCGCTGTCCGACTACATCGGCCGCTCCAACACCTACGTCGCCTTCTTCCTCATCCAGATCATCTGCTTCCCGCTCCTGGCCCACCTCACCACAATGCCGCTCGCCTTCATGGCCGTCACCTTCCTCATCCTCACCTGTTACGGGGGAGGATTCGCCAGCATCCCGGCCTACATCAGCGACCTCTTCGGCCTCAAGGAAATGCCCACCATCCACGGCTTCATCCTCACCGCCTGGTCCCTCGCCGGCATCGTCGGCCCCATGCTCAACGCCTACGTCTACGAAAAGACCCACAGCTACCAGCAAAGCCTCTACGTCTTCGGCGGCGCCTTCGTCGTCGCCCTCGTCATCTCCCTGCTCATGAAACTGGAACTCAAGCGGCTCGACCGCCACTACAGCGAGCGGGAAGTCGAATTCGCCCGCCCCCACGCCCACGGTGCCTGAAGAGGCGTCAGACCATCGGTTTCACCTTCCCAAACGGAGATTCCCGGTCAGCCGCCGACGAAGCGCTCGAACCAGGCGACCTTCGGCGCACCGGGCGCCGGTGCCCAGACGCCGGAGCGGAACTCGCCCAACAGACGGTAGGGCTCACGATAAGAACTGTTGTCGTAAACCACGATCCGCGGCAGGCGGGGAACCGCCCGCTCCAGATTGTCGAGCGTGCGGCCATACCGTGCCATCAGCTTGTCCGTCGGCACGTCGTGCCCGCCGGCTTTCACGCGCGCACCGACGCGCTTTGCGGAGAGTTCCGGGCTCTCCAGACCCATGAAAAACAGCGTCACCTCGTATCCGCTTTCAAAAGCGTCTTCCAGAAAACGAAGCTTCGCACCGACCGGATCGGAAAAACGTACTCTTGCCCGCACCATTGGGGCCGGCCAGAACGAGCAGGGAGGGCGGATCATCCATCGACTCGCTGCGCTTTGACCACATTGACCGCACCTTGGGAGTCGTCCTCGGCAACTTCCCAGAACTCTCCGCCGGAGCCGCGATGAATCGCCGCCCTCAATTTCGACCGTCCCTTCGGAGATTGACTCTCCGCGATCACGGCGTCGATATCGCCCTCGCGCCCCCAGCGCGCGGCACCCGACTGTGCCGGATACGAAAGCACCGTCTCCATCACCCGCCCGATCTGCGCCCAGTGTTCGATCTGTCGCGGCGGAGACCGGTGAAACAAGCGGCCCGCCTCCGTCGCCCTGGTCGCCAGTTCGTCACTGATCCGAATCGATTTGCTCATCCGCTTAGACTGTGGCAATCTGCCACAAATAGCAAGCGCGCAGGCCGGGGGAGCTTCGAGCAGATTCTTTCATCCCTCTTTCAGCACCGCTGTAGCCGACCAGCCTCACTCGTAGGATTTTGGAGGAAGCTAGGTGATTCAACCTCCCCGGGGGAGCGGTGTTACCTTCGCCAAACCCTGTGCCCTCGGCGGTGTCCCGGCACGCCGCAAGTGGCGGCCCTACGCCAAGCTCGGAGGACCGCCGCTCAATCCAGCAGCCGCACCTCGACCATGATGTCGGCGGCGATGCGCTCCAGCTCTTCGCGAATGGCCTCGCGCTCCACGCCCGGCGGACAGGCCAGCCGCGCCCGCGCCCGGAAGAGCAAAGCCCCCGAATCGGCGGCGCTCTCCGTCGAGGTGCTCAGTTCCTCGACGTTCACGCCCGCTTCCGCCAGCGCCTTGAACACGTCGCGGACGATCCCCGGATGGTCGCCGCCCAACACTTCAAGCTCGAACAGTTGCCGTCCGCTCTCGACCGATACCTCCAGTTCGCCCGCCGAGAGCATCACGTCCAGCCCTGGAATCGTGCGCAGCGCGGCCTCCAGATCCTGCTGGGTCTCCCCCGGCACGCTGACCTGCAGCAAGCCCACGAATCGGTCCGCCAAGTGCGCCATCCGGCAGTGCTCCCAATTGCCGTCGTGTCCCGCCACGACCGCGGCAAGCCGCTCCACCAGACCGGCGCGGTCCTTTCCGCTGATTGTCACGATGAGCACCGATCGCATGGTCAAAATGCAATAAGCCGATCCGCCGGTTCGCAAGTCCGCTTTCCGGAAGCTTCGCGCCTTTATTGCCTTTCCTCGCTTCCCCGGGAGGTCTTTCATTCCTGCTGAAATGGCCAAAGTCTATTTTTACTATTCCGCCATGAACGCAGGTAAGAGCACCGTCCTCCTGCAAAGCAGCCACAACTACCGGGAGCGCGGCATGCGTACCCTTATGCTCACTCCCGAGCTCGACCAGCGGGCCGGTCGCGGGCGGATCGCCTCCCGGATCGGACTGGACGCGGAAGCGCTCAGCTTCGGGCCGACGGACGATCTCTTCGCCCTCGTCGCGGACGATGTCGAGGAACCATCCCTCGCCTGCGTGCTGGTCGACGAGGCCCAATTCCTGTCGAAAGGCCAAGTCCGCCAGCTTTGCCGGACGGCCGACGAGTTGGGCGTCCCGGTCCTTTGCTACGGCCTGCGCACCGACTTTCAAGGCGAGCTCTTCGAGGGCAGCGCCGCCCTCCTCGGCTGGGCGGACAGCCTCGTCGAGCTGAAGACGATTTGCCACTGCGGGCGCAAAGCCACCATGAACCTCCGCCAAGGCCCGGACGGAAGACCCGTCCACGAGGGCCTGCAAGTCGAAATCGGAGGCAACGAACGCTACGTCGCCATGTGCCGGAAACATTTCCTCGAAGCGCTGGATGGAGTGGGAAGGTGCGAAAGTCGGAAAGTGGGAAAGTAGAGCCTCCTTGACCGCCCGGGCAGTTCCCTACTTCAGCCTTTCAGCATCTCAGCTTTTCAGCATCTCAGCATCTCAGCATCTCAGCTTCTCAGCGTTTCAGCATCTCAGCTTTTCCGATATGTCCGACTACTCCCTTCTCGACTCCGGCGGCGGCCGCAAGCTGGAACGCTTCGGCCCCATCACCCTCGACCGCCCCTGCGCCCAAGCCGTCTGGAACCCCGCCCATCCGCGGCTCTGGCAGGAAGCGGACGCCTTCTTCACCCGCAAGGACGGCCTGGAGTGGCGTGGACGCGAGCAGCTGCCGGACAGCTGGCAGGTCGAGGTCAACGGGGTCCGGATGAAGCTCTCGACCACCGACTTCGGCCATCTGGGCATTTTCCCCGAAACCCGCGGCATGTGGGACTGGATTCGGGAGACGATTCGGACCGAATCTTCCCAAAGACGGGAGCCCCTCGATTTCCTCAACCTCTTCGCCTATTCCGGCGGCGCCACCCTCGCGGCCGCCCAAGGCGGGGCGCAGTGCTGCCATGTGGACGCCTCCAAGGGCATGGTCCAGTGGGCCCGGGGGAATGCCGGGCTCAACGGATTGGACGAGCATCCGATCCGCTGGATTGTCGACGACTGCAACAAGTTCATGCAGCGCGAAGTCCGCCGCGGCCGCCGCTACGATGCCGTCCTGCTCGACCCGCCTTCCTTCGGCCGCGGCAAGAGCGGCGAGCTCTACAAGATCGAACAGGCCCTGCTCGACACGCTCGACCTCGTGCGCCAGCTCCTCAGCGAGCGCCCCGCCTTCGTCATCCTGACCAGCCACACGCCCGGCTTCACCCCCATCGTGCTGAAAAACCTCCTCCGCCAACTGCTTCCGGAGGGCCGGTACGAATGCGGCGAAATGCTCCTGACAGGGAACCGGGAAGTATTCGACGTTCCCAGTGGGACCTGGGCGCGCTGGACTGCCTCCTAAGCTCCTCGGGGCGGCTGCCGCCGCGATCCGCAGCCATGCGGAAAATTCCGAAAAACACCGCTTGACTTCAAATACCCCCTTTCTACTGTCCACGTCTTTCCCATTTCAGGGGTAGTAGCTCAGTTGGTTAGAGCGCCTGCCTGTCACGCAGGAGGCCGCGGGTTCAAGTCCCGTCTATCCCGCCATCTATAACGGACAGTAAGCCCCGATTTGCCAATCTAAAAGGGCAAATCGGGGCTTCTTCATGGCAAAATCACAAGGTTAAGAATCCCAGCGGCACCCGGGTCTACCGCTTGTCCGGCCCTCTCAACAAGAAACGCCTCCGGGAAAATTCCTGACCTCTTCACATCCCTCCGATGCCCCCATCTTCCAACCTTTCCAAATTGACATCAGGGACGTTAGAGCGTTTCTCAAAAGGCTGTGCTGATTCAAACTCCCCTCCTCTGCCGTGAAGCGGGATAGGAGGGGTGCCCGGAGGGCGGGGTGGTTACCCATTCCCGCAAAAACTTTTGAGAAACAGTACAGACTTGTAACGAATGCCTCCATACCAATGACGGCTAACCTGAAACGCATGGGGATTCTCACCTTCAGGCTTCTTTTGATCAGTCTCCTTTTGTCTACCGCAGGGTGCGGTTCGAGAGTGGGGGAGGAGGCCGCAAGCCCTGAGAGGGCGTTCAATAAAATCATTTTACGGTTAGAACCGTGCGGCTCGGTTAAGCATGAGGCGGGTCATCCCAATGTGAATCATTGCTACCGATGATTCCGTCGTGGTTTCGTAGTCCTTGGACATTCTTCTGTATTTGGAGAGCCAGCCGAATCGCTCCGTCAGCAAGCGCAGGAGAATCTTCGCTCCGTCGCGGTCCTGTAGGTTCGCCGGATGCACGACGACCAGAAGAATCAGCCCGAGGCTGTCCACGAGAAGGTGCCTCTTCCTTCCGACGACGCGTTTGCCCGCATCATAGCCACGGATTCCTCCGTGATTAGCTGTTTTAACACTCTGCGAGTCCACAATCGCAGCGGTCGGGGCTTCTTTTTTTTCCGTGGTGCGTGCGGACGATGTACCGCAGGCGATCGTGGATCGCCTCCCACACGCCTGCGTGTTTCCACTTCGAGAAGTAGTGGTAGCAGATCCGCCAAGGCGGCAAATCGTGAGGCATCATCCGCCAGGCGCAGCCACTGCGCACCAAGTAAAAAATCGCATTGGCGATCTCGCGCTTGGAGTAGCGCGGCGGACGGCCCAGCTTCGCGTTCCCGGGGATCAGAGGCTCCAGGAAAGCCTATTCTTTATCGGTCAGGTCACTTGGATATTTTTCTCGCATCCCCAGCCTATTACAGACCGATGAAAGCTTGTACAGTATAAACTGCTAATTTCCAGCAATTTGCGCAAAATCTCTAAACATTACGTTCTTAAGCTTTTATCGAACGCCCTCTGAGACGTGATCCGGAAGTTCATACGACGCCATCTTGAGGAACTGAAGACCCAACCGGTCGAGGATGGCAACGGCTAAGGCCGCGCAACGCAGAGAGATGAGCAAGCTCAATCGCGGGGACCGATCTGAAAAGAAATGGAAAAAGAGAAAACTAAAGAGCCAGTTCCAGTATGGGCGAGAGTTCTCCTGTTTTCACCGGATTATTCTTCTTGGCCATCGGGGCACTTATTTTCGCCATCTTCAGAGAATGGTGGGCTTTGATTTGCATCGCCGCTTTCAGTGGAATCTTTTTCCACCAAGCCTTTTCAAAGACCTGAATCCGTGAGATAAAGTTAAAGAAAAAGATGGAACCTGTTGGGGTTCAGTGGCTAAAGTAGCCTTGAACATAAAAAACCGAAACACCCAACAGGTGACAAAATGAAGCGACTAAAATTGGAAA
>Ga0208623_100484_pt1 | contig 24401 bp, 31 predicted proteins | sample HotLakConsUCCL28_FD_184737 | JGI IMG/M metagenome (GOLD analysis project Ga0208623, IMG submission 184737) | Hypersaline microbial mat communities from Hot Lake, Washington, USA - Hot Lake Consortium UCC-L28 (SPAdes) (version 2) ...
TCATATTGATGGCAAAACGGTTCGGGGGTCTTATGACCGGGACGGTCAGTTGAAGGCCTTGCACAGTGTCAGTGCCTGGAGCAGTGAGCATGGACTGGTGTTGGGGCAACAAAAAGTGGACGCCAAATCCAATGAAATTACGGCGGTCCCCTTACTGCTCAAGTTGCTGAACCTCAAAGGCACCATCGTCACCCTGGATGCCATGGGCACTCAAACCGCCATTGCCACTCAGATTAAGCAGGCCGAGGGAGACTATGTGCTGGCCCTTAAAGGCAATCAGGGCAAGCTCCACCAGGCGGTGAAACAGTGGTTTGAGGAGGCCGAACGCTAGGGGTGGTTGGGGATCGAGCATCACTTCACCGAAACGCTGGAATCGGGGCATAACCGAACGGAACACCGACAACTCTGGGCCGTACCCATCACGCAGTTGCCCCCGTTACCCCGGCAATCGCAATGGGTCGGCTTAACCACCGTGGTGATGGTGCGTCGAACTCGACATCTCTGGAACAAAACCACCACCGAAGTCCACTTCTACCTCAGCAGTTTAGCGCCCGATGCCGTGCGCCACGCCCAGGTGATTCGCTCCCACTGGAGTGTGGAAAATAGCCTCCATTGGGTCCTTGATGTCACCTTCAACGAAGATGCCAGTCGCATTCGTCGGGGCTATGCCTCGCAGAATATGGCCCTCCTCCGTCGCCTCAGTGTGAGTCTGCTGAAGCGAGAACCCTCCAAAATGAGTTTAGCCATGAAGCGCTATACCGCTGCCCTGGATAATAACTTTCTCCTCAAGATCCTGGCCGCCAGTGTCGCCGAGTAGGGAGCACCGACGGGTCTCTGTTGTGTTGGTTGAGGAGGTGATAGCAACCCCAAAATTCAATCCGTTGTTCTTGGTCCCAAACGCAGTCTGCGGGACGACACAATAATTTGAATAGCCTGAGTCAAAGTTAATGCTAAAACTCATGGTGAATGCACTCAAGCAACATGCAATTACCCTGGCTAGAACGATTAGACTGGTATAACTCTGCTTCACAAGTTAAGTAGCTTCCGATACTTTGGCTTTTTTCATCTAGCCAATTCATAGCTTCTTTGCGAATCTCAAGTCGAAGATTCCAAGTTGAACCTAATGAAACATCGATAAACTTTCCTTCCAAACCTGATGCTATTTCTCGTCGCTCCAAATTCTTGGTGACTATACCTTTCTCATAGAAAGAGTATAGAATTTCGTCTTGAATCAAGCAACTCGACAAGAATTTTGAATTTGTTAAAAGGAAGTAAAAACTCTGACCTCTTGAATACGGATCACCTAAAATAAGTTTAGTTGCTATACCAAAAAAAGATTGCAGGCTCGAAGCTGAATTGTAGCTTTCTCGTTTTTTAAATAGATTCTTAACTGAAATTATAGGTGCTATGAATGCATACTTGTTAAAGCTTTCACTGAGACTTGCAATGTCAACAGATTCATTCAGAAAAAATTCAAATTCCCATTCAATAAATGCTGAAGGATAAATACAAATTTTTACATTCAGTCTTCCTGTAATCCCATTAATAGTAGCAAGATTGTTGTAAATAGGTAGTGAATCAGCAAGAAGCAAGTCTTTTCGATTTAGAGTCATATTGCATAAGCGAGTTGGGATTTCAGCAAACGAAATATTTCTTTTAATTTATAAAAGCATCACCAAGACTATCAGCAATTACAAAATCACTCTCACTTTAAAGTGACTTTTTTGCAAGTACCATTTCTTCGAGTACTAAACCCTCCGAATAAAGCAAGTCTTGGAATCCTTCAAGATCTGGTTCTGAAGAGGACCAGAGAGCACTAATTTCTTCGTTTGCAAATCTATGAACTCTATAGCCACATCGTTGCAACCAGCGAGTATCGGCTAATGTCCCACGATATGCATTGCTATCTGCATAATGGCTTCTACCATCTAACTCGATAATGTGTCGCTCACCACGATATGTAAGCATGAAGTCTACTCTTTGTGGTAAGCTTTCTTGCTTATGTTTTGCCTCCCAATCTCGCCAGTTAGAACCTGGTGGCGGTTTAGGAATAACATAAACCCAAACTTGTGGAATAGGAAAAATAAAGTCAAAAAATTTATTTCCATCAAACCGAAAATCTTCCTCTTCTAAATAAAGACTATTTTGGGAGGAGGAAACTTTATTGAGGCAGTCAAGTGCAGAAAGCGTATACAGTTTAAAGAAATCTTTTTCTGTATTTTGGGGAATGAATTCAACAGATAATAGCCGCGTGAAGATTTGACAAATTGAAGAGAAACTGCTGGGGCGACAAGCCTCTACTATTTTAAAGAAGTATTCGTTGTCAAAACATTTGGCATAATGTCCATCTTCGCAAAACTCTAATATTGCATCAATGGGTTTAACATCAGCAGGAATTTTCTTTGAATTGTGACTGTCATTTTCTATGGTCTCTATCGTGGAGTTTGACAACATATTAGCGATCAGAGGGCAGTAATAACGTTGTGCTCTCTCTTCTTGGATTTCTTGTTCAAACTCATCATCATTTTCATACCAGGTATCTCTCTGAGCAAACTTCAAAGAATAAGCTGCCCTGTCTATTCCATTGAAGGTGTAAGTTTTACCTTCTTTAATACAAGATTCGCAAGTGCCAGAATAAAATCGGTTAAATTGTTTTACAAAGTCATTGAATGTAAAAGGTAAATATTTGCCGTTTTGAGATGTGAGGGAGATCCAAAACGAGTTATATCTGCAATTGCCAAGATGATCCCTACCTATACCAGGGCGTTCAGGATGGTTATATACTGCATAATCATCTTTTCCTATTCCAGTAAGTTCCATATATCCCCTGTTTAACATTGCCAATAAGCCTGATTTCTAAATAATTGATTTCTGCATTAGAACATCTTTTTGTATAGCAGTAAGGTGGTTAGAAATCTCCATCTGACTCTTTTCAATCTCCAATTCTGGTTGCATACATACTACTTTGACCCGAATCTCATCTATGACCAGCTATAAGTCCGCTCGGGCCTTCCCTTCTAACACGCATTTGCGTACGTCGTCGATATGAGGGATTGCATTGATGACCAGTTCCAACGTATGCATGCACAGGTTATTGCTCAATAGCCCGATTACCTTAAGGAATCGGAAGACATGAGTGATGCTTCGTCGTTTTTTCTGGTAAAAGACAATGTCTAGCATAGTTGGGCAGTCGATGACATTGGCGTTAGTAGTAAATGCGTTCTTCCCTTTATAGCTCATAAAAGAAAGATAGGAATCAGGACAAACGCTCTCTCAATGCCTGTCGATAAGCCTTCACCGCCTGAGTCTGGTTGGCATTACCCACAAATCTGGACAATAAGGCAACATCGAGCTGAGGGAGCAGTTGGCTCGTCTGAAGCGCCTCATAGCCCTGCCCTTCGTTTACCAGGCTATAGATGCTAAGCCGCTGATTCTCCCAAAACCAGACCTCTTTAACCCTCAAACCCTGGTAAACCTTGAGCTTATCGATGCCACCGCTGGTCAAGACAATTTCCAGGGCAATATCAGGAACATCGTGCAGTTCCCCCAGGCAATAGCACTCATCGGGTTCCAGGCCACGGGCGGCGGCTTCTTTGCGGAAGGTGGCAGAGCCGTAGCCGTTGAGGTCTAAATCCAGTTCTTCGGCGAAGGCTTCAATCAGGCGAGCAATGATTTTTTTGAGACGTTCATGCTCGGGGGAGGTGGTCATAAGTTCGAGGGTGCCCTCCAGGTAGGTCATCCGCAGTGCGGGGAACTGGTTCATAAACAGCGTCACCAGGGCATCGTACTGCTGCCAGGTAACACCTTCTAGCACCAGCCGCTGCTCGGCGTTAGGAAGCGAATTGGGGAGATCGAGTAAGGATGCAGTCATAGCGCTATTGGGCATCTCTTCGTGGTTTTGAATGTATCACTCCTGTGGAAAAATGACCTCTGACAGCAGCAAAACAGGGCAATCTTTCAAGAATCCCATACGTCCCGTTCCTGGCGGATGAACTGATCAACTTCTTCAGGAGTGGCAAAGCTGCCGGGGGCTGAGCCGACCAGGTCGGTCAGGGGCATTGAATCTACAGTTTGGCGCAGCGCCAGATAATGGCGATAATCATTGGCCCAATCCACATACAACGCATCATCTGCCAGTTGCCCATGACTGTATTGGCGAAAGAAAACCTCTGAGGTCATCTGGGTTTGTCTTTCGTAGTTCTTTAACCGCTCTTCTACCGTTATCAGGGCCTCCAAGGGCGACATTGACTCACTCCGTTGTATTTCCATCGCCATTACACCATCGAGAGTTTGCTGGGGGTTAACTTATCAGCCAATTGTCTAATTCAAGGCCAGGGATGTTTTCAAAGTGCCGGGTGTTGTCAGTGACGACAATATCTCCACGAGATCGCGCTACTGCGGCAATCAGGGCATCCACTTCCCCGGTGGGTTTGCCTATGTGCCGGAGTTCTCCCTGAATTTTGCCAAAGTCCTCAGCAGCTGCATCATCGAAGGGAATAACGGCCAGCACACTCAACAGATTCTCTAGCTTGGCCAAATTTTGAGCCACCCGTGTCGAACAGTAGACCCCCTTGTATAGTTCTGCCAGCACCAGAGTTGGGATATAGCATTCATCGCCTTTGTCCTCGAATTGAGCCAGAACAGCGGGATGCTCTTGATTCAGAGCAATGCAGATGTTGGTATCTAAGAGATACATGGGGGCTACTCTTCATCAAAAGTGGCGATCGCCCTGCCCTGGTAAGCATGGCGTTCCTGATCAATCTCTGCAAAAATGTCAGCAATCTCAGCGTCATCTTTCCAACCGCCCACAGCAGCCCGAATTTTGGCAATGCGCTCCTCCCGGCTGAGGCCACTGAGAGGGTGGCTAGATGAGGTAGGAGCCCCATCACGATTAATCAAAACAATCACATCAACAGTACTGCCCACCGGCAGTTCTGCCGACTGCACCTCAATCACCCCACCGGGTTTCACCACTGCCGTTTGTCTAAGCCCATTCAGCATTTGCCATTCCCTCCACGCTCCCTAATCCCTAATGACTCTATAGTGACGCAACCAGTCACCTCGCTCCGCGTCCCTGCGTCTCCCCCTCTCCCCGTCTCCCCCTCCCCGCGTCTCCGCGTCTTTCCATCTCCGCGTCTAAAACAACCCCATCTGCCCTCCCTCAAATTCCAGCTCCGGCTGCACGTAGACCACCTTCGCCTGAATCTCATCCATCGCTAGCCACAGGTCGGCAAGGGCCTTCTCTTCCACCATGCGTTTGCGCTCATCGCCGATGTGGGGAATCGCCTTCAGGGCTACTTCCCAGGCGCGCATGAAGAGGTCATTGCTGAGCAGGCCGGTAGTTTTGAGGAAGCGGCGGACGGGGTCGATGCTTTGTTCTTCCAGGTAGAGGGCGATGATGGCGTGGAGGCCATCGACCAGGGCGATCGCAGTAAACTCGTCGGGGTTGGTGGAGAAGGCGCGTTTTTTGAGGCGCTGCTGGGGGGTGAGCAGTTTGCAGGTGCCGCTGGCGGAGTCGATCAGTTTGTGGGTTTTGGCTAGGTCTGACACATTAAAGCCGCCGACGGCGAGGGCGAGCTGCCGCGCTTCATCGAAGGGGAACTCGCGGGCGCGGAAGGCATCCCAGGCGAGGATGTACCACTGGGTGAGGGGGTCGAACCCGGCGGTGTCGGCTTCCAGCAGTTTGCGGAAGCGGTAGTTAGCGATGGCCTTCCGCGCTTCGGCAAAGGCCACTTCGGGGCGCATTTCTTCGCCGGAGCTATCGAGCACGGGCCAGGCGCGGCTGAAGACGTTGAGGGCGGGGCCAAAGGCGCTGAGGTAGAGGTCGATGCCGCTGATGTCGTTGGCTTCAAATTCGGGGGCGCGTTGCTCGACCAGGTTGGCGAGTTCGGGGCGCAGGTCATCCCACCAGGCGGAACCGGCGTTGGGGTCGCGCTTGCGGCAGACCAGCAGCACGGTGCTGGAGACGGAGTTTTTCTGGGCCTGGTGCAGGTTTTGCGGGTTCTCGGTGCTGACGGCCCAACTGGCGGTGATTTCAAAGCCAGCGTCAATGAGGGATTTGGCGAGTACATCCCAGGCACCGGAGTCTTTGTGGTTGAACTGCACGGTCATGACCCCGTCGTCGCGGAGGACGCGGAAGTATTCGGCAAAGGCGAGAGCCATTTTGGCTTCGTAGTCGCGGTTGGCGAGTTCTTCAGGGCTTTTGCCCATGTTGCGGAAGCGCCCTGGATTAGCTATCGCTTCATTATCTTTATCCGTTAAATCATTTAAGAATAATTTAGGTAAAATCCTTAATAAATTTACGCGAAGCCAGACATAAAAGAAATCCGATATTTCCCCATAACGAACTGAATCATAGTATGGAGGATCTGTCACGATTACATCAACGGATTCATTGGGCAAATGCGTTAGATTGTCAGCCGATGCCACATTGATGTCAATAATCCCTGAATTATCTTCTTTGGTCTCACAAAGAAATAATTCTTGAGAGCTTTTGCCCAAATAATCTTTCGTCAGCTCCATGTATTCTGAGGAGACCGTTTTTGAGCACCACTCCCATAATTTTCGTGGGGTTGTTTCTGGATAATTCCACATTAAATTAAGTGAATGTGAAGATGAAACGCCAGCAGGAACAGGTGGATTTCCTCTCCACCTAGACAGCCTAGAGTTCATGTCAGCGCATCTATCAATAATTAATGATAAGTAAGTGATTATTGCTTCTAGTTCATTAGGCAACTTTTCTTCTATCTTCTTCCTGGCATCATCAACCACTTCAGAGAACGTAGCAAGAGTCAAAAGCTGTCTTTGATTGAAGGTTTCTACCCATCGATTAATTCCATAAAGAAATAAGTCAGGGCCACGCTGAGTATTGGAAGGTATTGACTGATTAGGAATATAGTTCTCTATCTCCAGAAAAGACTGTCTTTCCAAATAGTGCTCTACAGAGCATCTGTAGGCTTTAAGGTCGGATTCATTAGGTACTCTAAAGCCTAACGATTTGTCATGCCTTCTGAAAACAACTGCGTATAACTGATTCCCTAGCCCATAAGACTGAGCGAATGACTTAATGAGTTCTTCCTCAACAACTTCGCCACAGTTTATACACTTTGCAACCCCTCTGCTTATAGTTGACAAAGTGTCAGGATCATAATCTCCTTCGTCGGATTTAACGGTCTTCCCACGTCCTTTCCCTCCTGAAACTAACTGAAAGTCGATTTTCTTGTTTGAGATATTTTTAATAGGTTTGACAGCACACCAGTATCTATAATTAGATTCACCTAAACGCCTATAAAGCCACCAGTTTGGGCTTAAAGGCATAACTGATTCGCAATTAGGACATTTGACAGTGTGTGCCCATAAATAATTAATTGTTGTCTCCCCCTCCTGCGACGGAAAAAACTCCGCTAACCGCTTTTCCGCCTCATCGCCGACCCACTTCACCCACTTATCAATCTCATGTTGCAAGTCTGGCCCAAACTTTAGCGGGTACTCCATCGCCGCCTTCATCGTCACCACCGCCACCGGGTTCAGGTCGCTGGCCAGCACATTCAGCCCATACCGCACCGCCTCAAACGGAATGCTGCCACCCCCGGCAAAGGCATCCAGCACCGTCGGCGTGCGGGTGCCCCAGGTCTGCTCACACAGGTCATGCACCTGCTTAATCCGCTCCGGCGAGGGCGGCGTTTTGTAAAGCTTGGTGGTGGTATCGGGCTGCCCCCCCAGCCGCCGCTGTAGCCCCAGCAGGTACTCAAACTCCTCCATCGTCACCGTATCCGGCAGCAGCGACCCCAACACACTGGCCCGACTAAACGACAGTGGCTTCCGCGAGTACCACCGATGCAGCCCCTTAAAGGGGTTGCCCCCATGCTCGTAATACACCTGCTGGTTCAGCAGCGTCACCGGAAAGATTTTCTCGATGAAAACGGCGGGGCGGGAGTTGGGGCGAGAATCAGTCATTGCGGAACGATGGAGATACGAGGGTTTTCGGGCGCTAGGTGCTATGATACCCAGATCTTTTCTACTAGAATCTGAGTGGTCAGTAGGTTTACATAGACCTGTTACGAGACGTTACGAAGCGGCGGCAATGGCGAGAGGAGACCTCCTAAGAAAACTCTTTCGTAGCTTCTCTCACAACGAGCGAGAGGCATTTTATGCTGCCGCTATGGAATTAATTGAAGAAGAAAAAGGGAAAAATCATACCCTTCTAGCTAGAGATTTAGAACGCCTCCTTCATAACGGCAATGGTAAATCGTTAGCTTCTAATGGGCTGCTTAAAAAGCAGTATTCAGATATCCCAAGAGACCGAGAAACCGGGTTTCCTTTAGTTAAAATTCAGCATTACGATTTAACCTGGGAAGCTGTAATTCTAAATCAAACGACATTAAACGTTTTAGAAGAAACGGTTTTAGAGAACCGCAAACGAGATACCCTCAAGGTTTACGGGCTTAAGCCTAAAACCAAACTTCTGTTCTGTGGTCCTCCAGGATGCGGCAAAACTTTAACAGCCCAGGTATTATCTGGGGTGTTGGGCGTTCCGCTGCTCTACGTCGATTTGACAGCAGTTTTTTCATCATTTTTAGGGGAAACAGCCACTAATCTGAAGCGAATTTTTGACTACATCGAGCAGGATGAATGGATTGTATTGTTCGATGAATTTGATGCGATCGCAAGAGAACGTGCTACTGCCAACGAACATGGTGAAGTTAAGCGCCTGGTCAATAGCCTGCTGCAGCTCATGGACCTTTCTAAAAGCGAGAGCCTTTTTGTTGCCGCTACTAACCATGAATTTTTATTGGATGAGGCCGTTTGGCGACGGTTTGATGACATTCTTTTTTTCGAGAAACCATCCCTAGACCAGCGACTGGCCTTATTCAAGCGCTATCTGGGCAGCATTCGCCACGGTGAGCTAGATTTACACCCTTTTGCCCAGGAACTTGACGGCGCGACTGGGGCAGATATTGAGCGCATTTGTGCCGATGCGCTTAAGCAGACCATTTTGCAGGGCAAGAAGGTTTTGACATCTGACATTTTAACTAGAGCACTTGTACGCCACTCTGAGAGAATGCGTATAATATCGAACTCAGAGCACAGGCGAGAGACGCAGGACTGTGAGTGAGTTTGAGCATTTAGAATTACCGAGAACGAGTATAGAATTACCCCGCCGTAGCGGTAGTGGCTTTGGCGGAAGGGGCGCACGCAGCAACCGAGGCAGCCATGGCCGTAAGCTGCTGGAGCAGGCCGGGAGTTTAGTTCAGCGACCTCGGCGAGAAATATCGCCCTTTCGCCTGAACCCAAAGCTTATTTTTAAGCTGCAATTGAGCCCTAATAGCTACCTGGCAGAAGATAAACTGCCAAATTTGGGGTTGACACTGCTATCCCAAGAACCCAGCGCGAATAAGGCCATTGTTGTTTTTTCTGATGATGACCAACTCAGCGAGTTTCGCAGTCGGTTGGAGACCTACAGCGACGTTAGTGATTTTGACTACGCTTATCTAGATGCCATTGAAGACCTGGTTCCCCTGGAACCGCAAGACCGTCTCGGACGGCTGTTAGAACTGGAACCTGTGCAAGCTGACGAGTTGGCTGCCCTGGACCTGGAGTTGTGGCATACCGGCGATAATCGCGAAATGCGTCAACTGCTGGATGAGTTGAATGAATTTTTGATAGATTTTGATGCTAACTTTCAAATGCAGGTGAGCGATCGCTATATTGGCGACTACCTCTGTCTGGCCAGGGTTAAGCTAACCCGCAACATGGTAGATCTGTTGTTGGGAGAAGACTTTGTTAAAGAGATAGATCGTCGTCCCAGACCCAGCTTTGAGTCGTCACAGCTTTATAGTACATCTCTGGACGATATTCCAGAAATCGGGTCGCCTCCAGAGGATAGCTGCGGTGTTTTGGTTATTGACTCAGGGGTACAGGGAGGCCATCCCCTCATTGGGCCAGCGTTAGGAGAAGCATCGGTTTTTCCTGATGCTCAAAACCGGGTTGTCGGGGGTGGGCCAGAAGATGTTCATGGCCATGGCACTGGGGTTTCGGGTTTAGCTGTCTACGGCCACGTTAATGAATGCCTTCGTCAGCGCATCTTTCAGCCTGAAGCCTGGGTCTTTTCTGCCCGAGTGACCGATGAGCACAACCAGTATGACCCAGACGAATTGCTCGAAAATCAACTGGCACAAGCGATTCGGTACTTTGTTAACGCTTACCCTAACTGTAAGGTCATCAATATTTCGCTGGGGGATGACCGGCTTATTTTTCGAGAAGGACAAAAGCAGTTTGCCCTTGCTGCCAGAATTGATGAACTGGCCTATGAGTACCAACACAAGAACCTGATCTTCGTCATTTCTGCCGGGAATTTTGACTACGACGGGGGTTCAGAGGAGCTAACCTGGCGTAACTATCCGGCCTATTTGCTGCACGATGAAGCGCGAATTATTGAGCCAGCAACAGCCGCCATTGCTCTAACGGTAGGCTCTCTATCTTTGGGAACCGGCAGTAACCAATATGCTGATGATGCGGGTCAAAGTGCGATCGCCAGGGTGAGGGGGTATCCCTCTCCATTTACCCGCACTGGTTTTGGCGTAGACGGCATGGTCAAGCCAGAGTTAGTAGATTTCGGAGGTGATCTCGTCTTTGCAAGGGGTCGTCTCCTTCCTAATGAACCAGGGGTTGCAATTCTCACCCTGTCGAGAGATTTTAACCGTTCTCTCTTTCGGGCATATTGTGGCACCAGCTTTGCAGCCCCACGGGTCGCTAACCTGGCTGCCCAATTATTCACCCAGTACCCTAATGCCTCATCAAATCTAATTCGGGCTTTAATTGCCAATTCTGCCACCCATCCCGATGAGATTCCTGCTGCTTTTCAGGGGGATACTGCCCAGGAAAAACAAAACCGCCTCAGGCTCTACGGCTATGGTCAGCCGGACCTTGACAGAGCAAAGTTCTCCACTGAGAACCGCGTAGTTCTTTTGGAAGATAACGTTCTCATTCCCGTCGGCAACTTTCAAATGTATGAAATGCCGCCGTTGCCCAATGACTTTCTCCGAACCCCCGGAACCCGCACCCTCTCTATTACCCTGGCCTTTGGCCCACCGACACGCCCCACCCGAGGAGATTCATACTTGGGGGTTACGATGGAGTTTCATCTGTTCAAAAATCTTGATCGCGAGCCGATCATCAATGCGTTTGTAAATGCCAGTAAAAGTGAGTCGCCTCAGGCGTTTACAGAAATGTCGCTGACCGATCTAAAGAACCACTATGGCACAGGAGTCATCGTTGATCTCTGGCCTGGAGGCAATCAACGCAAGAAAGGCACGCTCCAGAAAGGGCAAATCGAGATTTCGTCCCGTGCCAGAGGCTATGGGCAGAAGCCCCTGTACCTGGTTGTCAGCTGCTACCGAAAATGGGCCAAACCCGAAGATATTGATATGCAGCGATATGCCCTGGTCGCGTCAATTAGCCATTCAGACCCAGAAATCGATTTGTATAACCAGCTTAGAGTCAGGACTCAAGTGGCTCAGCGCCTGCGCATTCGCTAGATGGGGAGACTGAACTTAAGCCCTGGTCCAGCAATGCTTCGACCAAATTCTCTTATGACTGCACCTAAAATGGTCTGCTTGCTAGAACTTTATAGACGGTCTGGGTATCGGGCCAGTTACCTCGAAGTCCAGAAGCTGGCCTATCTGCTCAAAGTGGCTGGTGAGCCAGGGTTGCAGGGGTTAATCTACCAACGATCAAACTACGGCCCCTATGCCTATAACCTGAATCATGCTTTAGACGGGGTGGAAGGCGACAACAGTTGTGAACAAAACCGCGATCGCTCCTTTGAGCGCATCAGTCAGCTAATCGAAGGGTTTGAAACCCCCTACGGCATGGAGATGCTGGCAACCCTGCACTGGGTGGCAAGAAGACCCACAAGCTTCCGTAGACTGCGAGGTGGCGATTCAACGGGTGCGGGAATGGAGCGATCGGAAGAAGAATCTGTTTAAGCCGAATCACCTGAAAATGGCCTGGGAGCACCTTAAAGTCCAAGGCTGGCTTGGCTAAAGCTTTGTCTCTCTTTCTTTTATAGGGTCGATAGCGTTGCCTGATAGACTTTATACGCCTCGTCGCCAAAGCAGACAAATCTGACCTCTTCAACAAAAGCTGAACGGCTCAGAAAAGCGGTTACTTCAGCCATAGCAATGCGTGTAGCCCGCTCTAGCGGGAACCCATAGACGCCCGTGCTGATAGCGGGAAATGCCAGGTTGCGAATTTCATGGGCCACAGTCAAGGCCAAGCTATTGCGGTAACAACGGGCCAACAGCTCATCCTCATTACGCTGTCCGCCTTGCCAAACTGGGCCTACGGTGTGAATGACCCATCGGGCAGGCAAATTATATCCCTCGGTAATTTTGGCCTCCCCCGTGGGGCAGCCACCCAGCATTCGACATTCTGCTAGTAGTTCAGGCCCAGCTGCCCGATGGATTGCGCCATCTACACCGCCACCGCCCAGAAGAGACTCATTGGCTGCATTGACTATCGCATCTACGTTCTGGCGGGTAATGTCCCCCTGGATTACCTGAATTCGCTGTTTCCAATCGTGCTGTTTGCTTTCCTTATTCATCCAATCCAATAGAAGCTGAGCGATTTCTGAACGGCCTAAATGGTGAGCCAGGTCTAACAATGTTCCATCAATAGACGTATTATCTTGGCGGGACGTGCTAGCTCCATATTCTAGTAAAAGCTTGACGACACTCGGCTGACATCTGCGAACTGCCATGACCAAGTTTGAGTGGGTGGCCACGGTACGGTTCGGATCAGCCCCATTTTCGAGAAGAATTTGGATAATCTGTTCCTGCTTCGCTTCATCACAGAAACTGATGACAGCACTGTAAAGCGGGGAAAAGGGCTGGTCAGGCTTGCCCTCAACACAGGCCCCTTTTTCCAGAGCAGTTTGGACCGTTATAACGTCCCCATTTTGAATAGCCTGATAAAGCTCTTCATTCAGATTATCCATTGGTCAACTAATCCTCTAAAACAGGAGACGGTTCAATAATGAACCACTCGTGATAAACCGTGGCTAGATAAAAGTCCTGCCCTTTCATGCGGTCGCAAACAGCCATGAACCCGCTTATGTACCAGTCATCCCCATAGGTCGTATCTTTTAAAAAGCGTCAGGGAATTTCCATCGGAACTCCAGATGGTTTGCATGATGGTGATGTTGTCATGATGAGAACGCTCGACAGGCAGTAACACGGGCCGTCCTTCAATCATCATGAACTCTGGGTCGTACCCCTCCAGCACCGAGGCCCAGTTTTCCGGCCCCTCATGCTTTTCGATAATGCGATCCCATCGAACCGCTTTAACTGCCTCTAAAGAATCGGCATCTAGATCAGAAAGTTTCATAACTGAAACTGCCTTTGACTGGTAGGGGCATGATTAGCTGGCTGCGGCTAGATCCACAGACTCATAATAGAGTGGCAGTAGTTGCTCCGCTTTAACCGCCAGCATTGCATAGGCTTGGCCGTTCGAACGAGAAAACTCAATTTCAAACGCCTCTCCATCGCCTAGCTCTTCAACCACCGTACCGACCTGCCCTCGCCGTAGTAAAATCTGCCCACCCAATGGGAAGCGCTGAGCAGGCATATCTTTCATCAGTGCCACCATGTTATGGAGATGAATAGTTGATTGTGAATTTATCATTTACTTACTCCAACCTATATACCGAATATTGTTGAAGTTGACAGTATCAATGCCTTTACGCTGAAGTGTAGCTGCCAGTCGTAAATCATCCGTCAACACTAAGTAGCTGCCTTGGGCCACATTTAAGATGCTACAGTCGGTCAATCCAAACTTCTGAAACTCTGGCAGTTGAGCAAGTTGCAAACTAGGATGATAGACTTCTTCCAACTGAACCATTGATTGTCCAAAGAGTTGAAGACACTTTGATCGTTCTGGCTCTCCTAGCTGGTTGGCAAGACTATTAACTTCCGTCAATATATTTGGCGTTGTTAAAACCTGCCGAAAGGATTTGAGAATTTGAACTAACAGATCATAGTCTTCAGGAATGAATTGATTGGTTCTTTTGAACTTTGGGATTCTTTGTCTATTAACTAATCCTACGATATAGAGCAGCAATATATTTGTATCAACCAAAATGCCCGTTTGACAATAGCGTGCGAATAAAGCTCTAACTTCTTCAATCATATGGTGCGGATTTTCATTGCCTTAACTTCTCCGGTCACCGCATCAATCTTGAATTGTTTATATTCCCGCTGGATTTGGTTCTGAAGTATAGCCAGTGGAGCATCTACAGGTCGATCAAACCCCAGAGTCACAAACCAAAATTTCCCATCCTCAGACAACTCAACCTCTTCAAGGCGAATATCCTGAATCTGACCACCAATGTAGGGTTTCAGGCTCTGGAGATAATCAGTCGCATTTTGAGTGGCTATTTGAATGTTAATAGTTGAAGTATCTGGACCATTGGAGTTTGACATTCTCGCCTCCTGAGTCAGTCACCTAAAAGTACTCTCATCGCCTTCAAAGCAGGGCGCTTCTTCCCATTGCTCACCTTCCCAAACCAGTAGTGAGCCTCTTCATTACTCATGGCCGTAATGCCCTCAGTAATATTGGCAATCCGCTCAGGCTTTGATAGTGGCTGCAGCGTTTGGAACAACAGCGCCAGATTCACCCCCGACTCTTCATTCAATACGTAGGGCGTCTGCCGCTTGTGACTCAAGGTTTTGGGGTCATAGTTATTCGCCTTCAAAGCCTTGTAAATCGCCTGCCGGGCCTGTACCAGGGGCTTCCCCTTCAGCCGCCCCACCCGCTTTGCCTTCGGGCGCTTCTTCTCACCCGCCTTCTTGTAGGCGCACTGGTAAAGCTCCAGAGCAAAATCATTGTTGCTCAGCGGGACAACTCGAAGTTGGAACTCTTGCATAGCCTTTAGGGGACACAGAGAGTGGGGACTACGGTTTGGCAGACACGGAGACGCGGAGAGGGGAAGACGCGGAGAAAGTATAAGAGTTTCTTCGCGTTTTCAATTCTCTATCACTCCATGACGGTTAATCTCCGACTTTGTTGGTCGAAGCACGAGGAACAGTGGAACGTCCAGAAGTCGTGGAACGAATTGTCCACTTTTCTGGCTTAGAGATCATAGCAACAAGCTGACTGAGAATTTCTTCACATTGCCGGTCTAAGGCCTGGGCCTGTTCCAACGTGAGGTATTGGCAGCGCAGGGCAATCTCCAGCCAGGTTTGTGTTTCGGCAGCTTCACTTTCAGCATCGCTGAGTTTACTGACAAAAGCTGCTGGATAACGCCGCTTTCTCCAAGCCTCCGCAATATTCGCAGCCACTGAGCGCGAGGATCTACGAATCTGGTCAGTCAGAGAATACTTCTCCTCCGGGGGAAACCGCTTCGTCAATTCAAAAATATCCATCGCCACCGCAATGGCGTTCTGCCAAACCCTCAACTCCTTAAAAGACCGAATATTCCCCATTCCCCAAATCTCCCTGTCCCCCTATCTCCGCGTCCCCCCATCCCCCCGTCTTCGCGTCTCCCCGTCTCCCCATCCCCGCATCCCCCCGTCCCCGCGTCTCCTCGTCCTCCCATCCCCATCTCTGTCTTCCTGTCTCAATAAACAACCCTGACTCGTAGATTCATCCTATCTACCGGGTTGCGGGTCAGGGCCTGCTGCAGCCCCTTGAGTTCTGGGCCATCGGGGGAAATAGGATGCTCTAGCTTAAAGCTCACCGTCAGGCTCAGGCTGGCCTGGGTGTCCGGGGAGTTCAGCATTCCGTTGATGGTGCTGAAAAAGCTCTGGAAGCCTCGTACATCTCCCTGGTATTCCAGCCGCACAAACTGCTGACCCGTCTGGAGGGTAACAAACTGCTGAATCTCGAACTGGTAGCGAACTAGCAGAGGCAGGGTAGTCCCCATTTTGCGGTAGTCGGTGACATCGGCGACGGAGAGTTGGAGATCGGCGATGGCCGCTACCTGGCGGTCATTCAACCAATCTGCCAGGTCATTGAATACCTTGTTGGGGCTACCTTCCAACTCAACTTCAGTAGGCTTGTCCAAAAGGGTCAATCCACCTGGATCGTATCCCCCTGAACCTTCACCACCATTAGAGGAGCCAGAACCGCCCGAGGAATAGACCACGACCGTCTCAGCAGCTTCTCCGACTTCGCCCGTTCCATAGTCAGCCACGACTTTGAATTGAGCTGTTTGAGCAATTTGTCCGGTGTATTCATCAGAAGGCAAAAACGTATCGCCAATCAAATTCCTATCCTGGAACAGGCTGACCTTCAGGGCTTCCCTGGCCCGCCAGCGGACCCGTACCGTCCGTTCTTCGCCGCCACCGGTTAGTAGCTGGGCACTCAGCTCTACCACCTTGGGTTCAGGGGGCTTCAAAATTCCTCGACGATAGAGTTCAGCTCGTTCCGAAAACTCAATGGTTGAGGGAATTGCAGGCGGGGCCGCATCGGTTTTGATATAGAGCTGTTCGCCAACCTTGAGGTCCCACTGGCCTTCGCTCAGCCCTCGTCGGATGGTGTCCCGCAGCTTCGAAACTTCTGCATCCAGCAGCATGTTCAGGCTCAGGTCTTTAGAAAACTGCTCCCGCAGGGCTTTCGTGGTCCAGTGGTCCAGGCCGGTCGGCCAGACCTTCTGCAGCAGGTAAGCCGGTGCGTAGGGCGCGGCATCTTCTCCCCGTACCTTGCCGCAGTCTTTCAGGGCTTTGAGAATCACATCCTGCTGGTTGCGGTTGCCCTTGACTGTACTGGCATCCTGGGCAGGCAGGGGATAGTGCATCAGGCCCTTGGGCGCTTTCACCGGGTCGTTGGAGGGGTAGAACAGGTGGCGATAGGCATTGGTCATGGCCACCCGTACCGCCAGGTCCATCTCCCCTTCCTTTTGCTTAATCTGGTCTTGCTGGCTCTGGGAGAGGTCATCCATCCGGTTCTGGCTGCGCAGAATGTTGCGGATGGCCTTGAACTCGCGGGTGATGTCGATGGCCCGGTCCAGTTCCTGACGGTTGGCTAGCAAAAACAGCAGCCGGTTACGGAAGGTGCGGAACTTACCCGATTCCCCAGTGTTGTTAAAGATCTGCTCAATGACGGCGGGTGGGCCATCGGTAGTGCCGGTGACGGTGGCTTCATTGAAGTCGATGACGCACAGGGCAAGGGTAGTGGGGTCATCATCCACATCATGGGCTCCCTCGGGTCCCGCTACCAGCTGAAAGAACTTGGTGGCAAAGATGGTGTCTCGGCGGGTTCTTAGCTCTTCTTTGGCTTCGGTAATGCCGACCTGCTCCTTCTCTTCGGCAATAATTTTGTTGATAGAGGGTTCTTCCTTGAATCGGGCAATGGAGGTGATGGGGTCCACATCCAGATACCAGGCCACCCCGCTGAGTCGCTCCAGGGCCCGGTCCACAAAGCCAATTTCCACGCCCGGCGTCAGTAGGGACAGGTTCAACTCGGTACGGCGAATGCCAGAGGAAATTCCCTGGGTCAGCGAATGCAGAAAGATGGTACGCCCCACCCAGGTGGAAAAGGGAGGCTTGCCCGCACTCAGCCACTCCTGGTCTTGCAGTTGGGCATGGGCTTCTCGGCCATCGGGATTATAGATGTCTGCTGAAATGGGCAAGCGCATCAGGGGACGCTGCAGGCGGGAGGTGAGGTCGCTGGTGATTTCTTCCTCCAGGCCCACCGGCAGATGGTGGGGGTGAATCATCGGCGTCTGTAGCTCCTGGTGCCGCCACAGGTAGCGCACGACACGGGCAAAGAGACGCAGGGCACCCCGCGTGCGCTGGAACTCGGGGATGGAGGCAATCTTTTTGGTCAGCAGGTTGAATAGTTCGGGATGGAAGGGATAGCTGTTTGCGATCGCGGTGGCATAGGCGGCATCCTTACAACCATCCGGCAGGTTCACCCGACTGGCCCGAAACGCCTGCAGGTATTCCTCTGCCGCTTTCTCCGCCGCCTCGGAGCTAATGCTGAAAAATAGCCGCTGCCGAACGATGTTGTACACCTCAATATCAGTGCTGGGGCTGAGCACCCGCTCCTGACGGGCAGAGGCCCTGACCAGTTCCTGCTGAATCTCAGCGGTTTCCTTGGCAAAGGTATCGGATTCTGAGGCCAGGGAGTAGACAAACACCAGATTGTTGCAGGAGGCGGCCTGGTCCATTAACGAGAATAAAAAGGCCACCACCTGCTCGGCCATGGTGCTCTGGCCGACGATTTTGGCCTTGGTCGCCCTCAGGTGGCGAGCAATCTCATCCAGGATAATCAGCGTTGGTTCCTGGCCAATGAGTCGTTCGATGACGGAAGTGCCTGGACTGATGCGGTTTTCGTCGGCTCCTCGCAGCAGTTGATAGCCTTCAATGCCGCCAATCTGGTAGGCAATCTCGCCCCACAGGGTATAGGTCGTGATGCCGGTCTCAGGATGGTAAACCCCTGATTCAGGGTCCAGGTCTCGCCCATCCACTGCCGCCACTTGAATGGGGCGATCAGGAATGAGGGAAACGTCATCGACAAAACGGCCCAGTCCATCCACCTGGCGTCCCTGCTTGGCGATGTGCCAGAGGGCAATTTCGTCGTGGGTTTTACCCCCGCCGAAGCTGGTTTCTAACCGAATAACAGGGGAACCGACCAGACGTCCTGTGAGCCGTCCAAAGACTTCGGTAATCAGCGTTTTCAGGCCATCGGTCGGGAAGGTATTGGAGAGAAAAATGGCTGGATTTTGGTAGACCTGGGGGGCTTTGCCCTCAACCACTAGCCGCAGCTTGGCGGCAAACAAATCCAGAGAGAGGTCACCCGCGCGAATTTCGTCTCTAGGAACGCAGGTATCGAAGACGGATGGCAGCATGGGTCAAGGCTTCTCGGCATCTGAACAGGCAACAGCAAACAGAATTTCAAGCTGGGTAGAACTTGAAATGCTATCAGTAGAATTCCCATTCAAACGATTAAGCGTTCCCTGATGGGAATTCTACCGCCATGCTTTTTATTACACTGCCAGAGTCCAAAAGCCGGAGCAGGTTTAAGCAAGTGTTCACATTGCCTTTACTCCAGGGCAATAGAAGCTTTCTCATAGGAAGCCATCCCATCCGCTAGCAAGGCCCCTGCCCAATTGCTGCCAATTCTTATCTCTTGTTCCGAGTCAAACTGACTAAATCTACAATTGTCAGACTCTAGGCAAATACTTTACCAACGCCTTCATGACCTCCCCCTCCCGGAACTGTAGCGGGTTCTCCCCTGAAGGAGCAGGCAGAAAGTCAGTCCACTCCAGCGTTTCCGCAAATCGCAACTGGTGCAGTGAATTGACAATCGCACTTACCGCCTCGCGAGACCCAATCACCAGAATTTTCACTGGCTCCCGGTCTGGCTTAGGGTAGCTGTAGAGCTTCAGAGAGATTTCAACCCCAATCGTGTCAGGAGCCGTCTTTGATTCCGAAAGAAATGCTTGAGCTTGCATGACCGTCGCCTTAGTGGACTACAAAAAGTGATAGAACAAGCGCCTTTTTTGGGCGCATCTCGCTTGTCGCCGAGTTGGACTACAAACTGTTGTCATTATGGCATGGTTTGTAGTCCATAGGGACTCAATTTCTTTGCCTGTTCAATGTCCTCTGACATGATGAATGTCATGGGAAAAGCAGGACAAGTACTCAGGCAAGTGCTGGAGGATTACAGCATCAGTCAGACCAAACTCGCCACCGTTTTGGGCATTGGTCGTTCAAACGTGTATCGCTGGGTTAACGAGGTGAGGGATCCGAATTCAGAAACCGTCCTCACCATCGTTAAAGGCCTGGAGGAGATTAACCCCCAGGCTGCTGACGAATTTAGGAAACGCTACATGAGCAGTGGAGGCTAACGTCTTGGCCTATCTTCTAATTGCCCTCAGGCCAGCTTCTATCCCAAGAAAGTAGGTAGCTCTCGGCTGATTTCGCAGAAGTAGTTCTCATGTAGAAACTGGTAGTAACAATACAGCACTCCCCGGTCCCCATCCCGGAACTGAACCGTCAATTTCTCCAATGACTCCCCCTCAAGAGGGATTAAGATGGGCCGCTCAATCCTTATCCGTTCTCGCCGCACGACAGCTTCGATATTGGCCAGGGTGCTCCACCCGCATTGAGGCGGCGGAGAGGCACTGTCCCAAACCTCCGAAATCAACTCCACCGCATCGGGCGATAGGCCCTCCGGGCAGAGCGAATCCGGCAAAGATATCGCACCCGTCAGGCACTCATCCGACCACCAGGCCCACCACTCCGTGCGATGCACGAGGTATACATCTGGGGTGTGCTGAATTTGGTCAATTGGCGTTCCATCCAACTGCGCCAACCGTTGAGCCTCATACGAGGTCACCGCAACATAGCGTCGCGTCAAGTATCGTTCCATGGTCCTGACCTGGCTAGCTCCCCAACTTCCAACTAGCCAGGGGGATTCCAAACACCAGGTCAACTGCCCCCAAATGCAGTGTATGAATTCGTTGTCTCGCTCTCATTCCAGTCCGAGTTTTTACTAGGGTTATCGTCCTGGTAAGACATTTTCTTTCTTGGTTCAGAGGGGTTTGGGGGCAAAGCCCTACTGAGACTCAAGAAAAGTTAATGTGATAAATAACACCAGGAATTAAATTCTTCTCGCATTCCTGGTGCATATCCGGATTAAATTGTTGGGAAATTTCTCAGACCGGCTAGAGTAGTTCCTGTCCTCCATCGATTTCCGCTTCCATTCGGGCCATAGCCCGCTCATAGACTCGCAATCCCAGGAGTACCAGGCGCACCAGCATCTGGTCCGGATTCCGTTGGCTTGCTTCTGCCAGTTCCGCAATCCGCTCGGTCGGAATCTGGTCGTGAAACAAGATCAGATTCGCCTCCAGTTCATGGAGCAGAGGACGCCGATGATGTTTGGCACTGGCCCGCAGTTTCTGACCCGCCGGACTGAGCAGCAACAGCTCCATGATTTCAGCCAGGAAGGGGGACCGTTTTTTATTGCCCTCAGCCTCGCATTGTTCCTCAATGGCCGCCAAAAGTTCTGCCGACATGTAAAACGTGGGGCGGCATCCGCCCTCCGAAGATTCCGGCTGGCCTGCTGATTGAGAGGGTTCATGGGGTGACGATGACATCGGGGTACTTACTCCAGGACTACTTGACGCCATCCTAACCTCCTACTTTGTTGCAACTACCTCGTATTCAATTCACTTTATGGAACGTCCATGGACGTGAACAGATTCAGAGGCCTACTTCACACCCGCTTTAATCCAGGTTTCTCACACTTAGTACAACGTTACAAAATCAAAGGCCTTTTATTCGCTGAGAGAAACAAAACATCTTTCTACCTTCTGAGAGGGGCTAAAGGGTAATCAGAGCTACATTTCTGGACTCATTTCTAAAGGAAATGTAAAGTTTACTTCCCTTTTCAGAAGATTTAACTCAGTATTACTCAGTAAGAGATAGGTATACCTAAGTGTGCCAAGCATGAATCTTCCTACTACGAGGTTCAGGTGAACGGGCTGGTTTCCTCCAGAAATGTGTTCATGCCAGCTCTCACCAACCACACTGTTCATAACTCAGGGCGCTCATCTACCTACATTCCAACTTTCTTGGAGTAGGCGATATGAGATATCCAACTACCCAGTCGGGGATGCATCTTCCTCGACCTGTTCGAACTTTCAAGCAACCGGCATCTCGACTGTTCCCTCATCCCAGTGCTTTTATCGCTCAACGGTTTCAACACCTCGGCGGATGGAGAATGCTGGGGGTTTTGGGAGGCGTTCTTCTATTCATCGGCATCACCACTCATGCCAATCCTGCCATAGCTCAGCTCTTCGACACGGTCGAAGGGGAAGCCGAGGCGATCTTTGGCGAATACCTGGATGGCGAGATCATCGGTTTTATCTTTGGCCTACTGCGCATTGTGGTCTGGGTTTCGGCTGTGGGCTTTATCTTTTTTGCGGTCTATCAGGCCCAGCGGGGTGAGCAGTGGCAACCCCTGGTGCAAAACGCCTTCATCGTAATCGCGGCTGTTGTCGTGGTCGAAGGACTCAGTCGCCTCTTCTTCGGCACAGCCTGAAAGCGAGGTAAACCATGAGCAATGAACCCTCTCGCCTGTACTGCCCGGTGAACCCCAGTTTAGGCAGGCAACCGTCCTTAGGTCCAATACCTACCGCCCTGCTGGCTCCATCCAGCGGCATCCTGGTCGGCTTCTACGTTCTGATTGAAGTACTACTCGGCCTGGGCTTTGTCCTATTCCTATTGCTCAGCGCCTGGGGTATATCCACCTGGTGGGTGGTCGTGGGCGAGAAAACCTGGAAGTTTACCCACAAATTCGTGCCCGTGCCGGACTGGAAACGGGGCCATGTGCCCTATCAGCGTCATTTACCAAACCATCATGACTAAATCTCGATTGGGGACCCAACGGTTTGCCTTCAAACCCTTTGAAGATGAAACCCATCTGGAATGCCTCTGCCGCCTGCAACTGCGGGGGCGGGATGTGGGGGCGTATCTGCTCAAGCATCGCAGCAAAGTCAGCCTGGTGTTTGGCTTTCAGAGTCGCGGCATTCATACCCTGCTAGCACCCGGACAGACCGAATTGGTGCTGAAGCGATTGGAGGATGGTCTGAAGGGCTTTCGTCCTGGTGACCGGTTGAGGATTCATTTGCGGTCGTTTGCAACGGATCAGTCCCGCCAGCAGGAACTGGAGTCTCTAATTGCGACCTCGAATAACCTGGAAAGTCAGTTTTTGTTGCTGGCCCAACAACGAGCCACGCGGGAGTTGACTGACTCCCATCAGCGACAGCCCAGGCATCTGGTCTTCTTTGCTACCTATCCCCTGGACGATGCCCAGGAGAGCAGTGCTGATCTGGTAGAAAAGCTGTTGGCCTGGGTGGTGGCCCAGTACGACACCGTCAAAGGGCTGAAGGAGCAGAATCAGCAACAGTCGATTGTGAAGCAGCTTACCCACGGCTTTACGGATGGCTACCTGCACTGGGAGCAGCAGCTGAATGGCCGCATGGGGCTTCAGGTAACGCCGATGAGTTTTGAACAGCTCTGGGCCTATCTCTGGGACCAGTTCAATACGACTGCGGCTCCACCTGTGCCCCAATGTCTGGAACTCAGTGATGCCGATGGGGAGCCTCGATTGAGCGAAACCATTCAGGAATCTATCCATGCCGTGTCTCGCCTGATTCGAGGGGAAGGGGGACAACCCCGCCATCCCAAAGCCGACCGGCAGTGGGTGCAGGTGAAGGACAAGCTGGTCGGAGCTGTCGTCCTGGAGTCTAAACCGGCAGGTTTCACCAGTCCTGAGCATCAGCTCTACCACCTGTGGCAAGCGCTATCCCAGTTTCCCGACTGTGAGTGTGTCTGTGAGCTGGCGGCAGCAGATCGGATGATGACCCGCATCACGCTGCAACGGCTGACCAAGCAGAGCGTGACCGCCACCTTTCGGGCCAACCAACTGCGGGATGTAGATGTCGCCTCTCAAATGAGGCTTAAGCAGGGGGTTGAAGCCCAGGAGCGGATTTATGAAGGGGCTCTGCCCATTTGGGTGAGTGTGGTGGCCCTGCTCCATCGCGACACACCCGAATCCCTGGCGGAAGCCTGTCAGAAGTTGACCAACGCCTTTCACCAGGGAGACTTTATTCGAGAGACCGAAATCGCCTGGCAACTGTGGTTACGGTCCCTGCCCATCGTCTCCGGTTGGCTGCTTGAGGATGGCCGCAAGCAGATGTATCTCACCAACGAAGCACCTGGACTGATGCCGGTGGCCTGCCCTCGGGCCATTGATGAGCGAGGGATTGAGCTGATCACTCGTGAGGGGCAGACCCCAGTTCAAATCGATTTTGTCCATCAACATCGAGGGATGCTGATTTTCGGGGAAACTCGCAGTGGCAAGTCAGTGCTGGCGTCTGAGATCTTCGTCTGGGCAATTGCCAATGGCATGAATGTCATCTCCCTGGACTATCCCAAGCCCGATGGCACCACGACTTATACCGACCTGGTGAAGTTTTTCGGTGACCAGGGGGCGTATTTCGACATCGGCTCGGAGCACAACAACCTGTTTCAGATTCCTGATTTGAGGGAGTTACCGGAAGCCCAGCGTCAGGAGCGACTGGACACAGTCTGCTGCTAGCTGAAAAGCTACTGTCGCCGTCTTATCTGGCCACAGGGAGAGGAAATCACGAAGAATTAGAAGTCACCGTCCAAGATAAGCTTTGCATTTTGGTAGATTCAACAACTATCGGATGGGGGTCAATTGGCTTAATTAAGGTTCTTATACCAATGCTTTGTAACGCTGCGCTTAACAAAGGCAGCTTAGCGAGAGGCGATTCTTTACCCTAGTAAGTAGGTTGCATTGACATCGAATCGCTATGGCTCGTCCCTTGAACATTACGATTACGGAAAGTCGAGAAGAACTCGAAC
>Ga0208623_100485_pt1 | contig 24335 bp, 21 predicted proteins | sample HotLakConsUCCL28_FD_184737 | JGI IMG/M metagenome (GOLD analysis project Ga0208623, IMG submission 184737) | Hypersaline microbial mat communities from Hot Lake, Washington, USA - Hot Lake Consortium UCC-L28 (SPAdes) (version 2) ...
CTTCAATCGAATCAAGCACTTCCGCGGCCTCGCAACCCGCTACGACCGCTCGCCCGACAACTTCCTCGCCGCGCTCAAGCTCGCTGCGATCCGGATATGGCTTGCTGCGAAATGAGTCCGCACCCTAAGCCGGAGAGCGTACCGAGTCGCTTCTGAAGCCGAGCGTCATGGCGAAGCGCGACGGGATCTCACGCCATTGCGCGAGATGCCACGGGATCAGGCGCGTGCCGCGGGCGAGCGCGAGGTTCTCCAGCCCGAACGCGGTCAGGAACAGCGCCAGCTTGGCGAAGTAGGTCGCCTGCATGGCGAAGTTCACCATGCCGCCGATGTACATGACCAAGAGCCCGAAAAGCAGGTAGACGCCGAACAGCACGCTGGCGAAGTGCCCGAGAACGACGGCGCGCAGCACGAGAAAGACGAGCCCCGCCGTGATCCAGCCGAGGATCGCGACGACGGGCCAAGCCCAGAGCGGACCGAGCGCCTCGAAGAAGACCTCCGGGAAGCCGCCGGCGAACTGGGCGCCGACGGCGAGGTGGGAGGTCGTGACGTCGCTGCCGACATAGGTGAGCATCAGGTATTGCGGCGTCGTGTTGCGTCCGATGTCGATCGGATTGGCGAAGAGGAAGTCGAGAACGCTCCACCGGTCGACCGCCTCGACGCCAAGCACGCGCTGGAGAGACGACCAGGTCAATTCAGTCGGCTGCACCAGGATGCGCTGCTGCAGCGCGAACCATGCCTCCCCCGCATCTTGGAAGCGAATGCCGAAATAGCTGTTGACGAGCGCCGCGGCGACGATGGTCGCCAGGCCCGCGATCGCAACGCCCGCGAACATCAGCTGGCCCCGCGAGAAGGTCGCCGCCGGCCAGGCCAAAGCGGGCATCGAGCCGTGGCGTCGCCAGGTTTCGACGCCGACCGCGACGGCGAACGGCGCCACGAACATCGTGGAGAACGAGAAGAAGAACGAGAAGCGGTTGCCGGTCAGGACGGCATAGGCGACGATCGCCGCGCAGGCCGCGATTATCCCGACATGAAAGCGCCGCGTGCGCAGGTAGTGATGCGTGAAGACCGAGCCGAAGGTGAAGGCGAAGATCATCTGCACCGGCATGAAGAGGTTGTGCAGGAACGTCGCCGCCTCGCCACGGAATTCCGCCTGCTCGATGCCCGACAGGAGCGGGATGCGGCCTTGGAGGAGGAGCGAGCCGTAGAGGCCGAGTATCAACAGGACTGTCAGGCCGGTGGCCAGGTCCGCGACGCTCGCCGCACGCCGGGGCCTCGCGTCGCCCTCCTCGGAAGCGCTCTCCCGGACCAAGCCTGCCAAGTATGCCGTGCCGCGATCGCCGAGAAAATAGAAGAACGGCAGCAGGACGAGCAGGCACGCACACGCGAAGACCAGCGAATACGCGCCGTCGCCGACGTACCGGTAGATCTGGTAGGCGTAGAGCGGCCCGGCTACGTCGAGGTAGGCGATCGAGATCGTGCGCCAGATGAAGCTGATCCAGATCACCAGCAGGCAGAAAAAGACCATCGGATAGCGGCAGAATGCGAAGAGGAAGGCCGCAATGACGGTGCTCGCCGCAAGAATGGCAAGAAACTCGTGCAACTCCATCAGTCGATCCTCTCGCGTGCCGCCCACACCCGCCCGAGAGGGGGCGTCATGCGCTGGTTCCGTGCCGGAGTAGGCCCGCGCCCATCAAGCCGAGCGCGGCCAAGGCCGTCCCCATGGCGAGCGTGAACGCGAAAGAGGGGTAGACTCCGGACATGTCGCCGATGTCGATCGACACGACGCGAAGTGCGATGGATGTCGCCATAGCTGCGAGAACCGCATCGCGCTTCGACGACTCGGTTCGATAAATTTCCCAAGCCAGCATGGTGGGAGCGAGCTGTCTCGCGGCGGTCACGGAGGAAGGGTCGACATTCTCCCTCCGGAAGACCTCGGACACGAGCTCGGTGTAGGCGTTTTGCATCCATTCACGATCCTCTTCGAGCATCCGCAGACGCTCGACAGCGGCCTTCATGAACTCCTCCCGCAAAGGCTCTTCGAAGCGGGACTGATACTCGGCGATGGCCTGCACCAAATCGGCTCCGATCTCTCGCGACGGCGCAACGAACTCGAGCACAAGGAGACTGGTCCTCGGGGAGATCGTCATTTTGAGGGAGGAGGCGAGAACGGTAGCGACCTCCGCCGAGAGACCTTCCTCGAGGCCGAGACTCTTCACGAGATCATCCTGTACGATGGAGGACTCGTAGCGCTTCGTGATCCGCATCTCGTCTTCGACGAACTCCGCACGGATCTGCGAAGGTCCGGAATAGAGATGCACCGGGGAGGGCGCGGTCGACAATGCGATCTGCGCCTGGACCCGAAACCGCTCCGCCGGCGCGGCGTCGACGATGGCCCCGATAGCCGCGATCCCGGCCGCGAGGACGAGCAGGCAGATGGAGAGCCAGAAGATCGGGGTTCGACGAAACGGTCGGCGGCTCTGGTCGGTCATCCTTGCTTCTTCCTTCAGATCGCGGGCTTGAGCTCCGTGTACGTCGAAAAGCGCCGTTCACCCGTCGACGTGCCTCTCCCGCAGAACCTCGTCGAAATGCGCGATCGTGCGGATCAACCCCTCCCGCAGCGGGATCTGCGGCTCCCAGCCCAGGAGCGCCTTGGCCTGCGAGATGTCCGGGCGCCGCTGGGCGGGGTCGTCCTGCGGCAGCGGGCGGTAGACGATCTCGGAGCGCGAGCCGGTGAGGTCGATCACCATCTCGGCGAGTTCCCGGATCGTGAACTCGCCCGGATTGCCGAGGTTGATTGGGCCCGTCACCTCGCTCGGCGCGGCCATCAACCGGACGAAGCCCTGGATCAGGTCCTCGGCGTAGCAGAACGAGCGCGTGTGGCTGCCGTCCCCGTAGACGGTGATCGGCTCGCCGCGCAGGGCCTGCACGACGAAATTGGACACGACGCGTCCGTCGTTGGGGTGCATGCGCGGCCCGTAGGTGTTGAAGATCCGCGCGACGCGGATGTCGACGCCGTACTGGCGATGGTAGTCGAAGAACAGCGTCTCGGCGCAGCGCTTGCCCTCGTCGTAGCACGAGCGCGGACCGATCGGGTTCACGTTCCCCCAGTAATCCTCCACCTGCGGGTGGACGGTCGGGTTGCCGTAGATCTCGCTCGTCGAGGCCTGGAAGATCCGCGCCTTCGTCCGCCGCGCCAGGTCGAGCATGTTCAGCGCGCCGAATACGCTCGTCTTGACGGTCTGGACCGGGTCGAACTGATAGTGGATCGGCGACGCTGGGCAAGCGAGGTTGTAGATCTCGTCCACCTCGATATGCAGCGGCAGCGTCACGTCGTGCCGGATGAGCTCGAAGTTCGGGTGATCGCGCAGGTGGACGATGTTGTCTCTGTTGCCGGTGAAAAAATTATCGGCGCAGATGACGTTGTGTCCCGCCTGCAGCAGTCGCTCGCACAGGAAAGAACCGAGAAAGCCGGCGCCGCCGGTGACGAGAATCTGCTTGCGTCCGTACATGCGCGGCTCCGGAAAGCGTCGTGTGCCGTAGATTGGCACGCGGTCGATGAAGGCGAAAGTTGAAAGTGCTAGAATTCACGTCTCTTCAGCCACGCGCGGGCTCCCCAGTGGCCGAGGCACCACGCCGCGCGCGGCAAGGAAAGCCTCTCTACATTGCGATAGATGTTCCATGCCCACCCTGCCGAGCGCAACGGCCGGCTCGACACCGAACCGCCACGCACGCGATAGCGCGCGAGATCCTCGTCGAGCCCGTGCGCGACGTGCCCGTGCGCGAGAATCGACAGCCACAGGCAGAAGTCGTCGTAGGGCTCGTCCTTCATCGCGATCGGGCCGGATACCTCGCGATCGACGAGGGCCGTGAGGGTCGCGATGGACGTGTTCTTGAGGAGCGTGCGGTAGTCGAGGCGGGCGGGCACGGCGATGAGGCGGCCCACTGGCGACCCGGTCTCCCCGATTCGGCGAAACGCCGTGTAGCTGAGGGCCGCGCGCATCGCCTGCGCGAACGCGATCTGCCGCTCGAGCTTGTGCGGCAGCCAGAGATCGTCGCTGTCGAGAAAGGCGACGAATCGGCCGCCTGCGCGGTCGAGCGCCGCCTGCCGCGCCATGGCCGGACCCGCGTTCCTCGGCTGCCGGACGAGCCGCACGCGCGGGTCGTCGGCGGCCAGCCGCTCGACCACGGCGGCCGTGTCATCCGTCGAGCAGTCGTCGACGACGAGCATCTCCCAGTCGGGCATTGTCTGCGCCTGCACCGACCGGATCGTCTCCTCGACGAATCCGGCGGCGTTCCAGGCGGGCGTCACGACCGAGACGAGGGGCATGAGTCAGGCGTCCTGAAGGGCGTGCACCCGCGGCAGCGCGTCGACGAGCGAGGCCGCGAACGTGGCGATGCGGGCGGGATCGAGGGTGTAGAGCTCGCCCGGCCGCGATCGGCGCCAAGCGGTCTCGAAATAGAGCGCCGCTTCCTCCGCGGCGTGGACCGGCTCCGAAAGCGCCCGCCGCAGCGCGCGCGGCGCGTCGCCGAGCCCGTCGGCGCGTACAACGAGGGGGCATGTGGTGTAGAACGCGTCTCCTGTCACGACCACCGGCGTGCCGAGCATCAGCGCCTCCGCTCCGGACTTGCTGTTGACGGTCACGACCGCGGACGCCCGCGAGAGCACCTCGAAATTGTTCATGGTCGGCGGCAGCAGCACGAATGTGTCGTAGCGCCGAGCGAGCGCGCGTATCCACCTGGGGTCGATCGCGCCGATCTGCGCGGGGTGCTCCTTGACGACGAGGTCGTAGCCTTGGGGAATCGTGCGCAGGAGGAAGTCGATGGTCGCCAGCTGATCCAGGTACTCCGGGGAGCGGATCGTCAGGGCCATGTCGGCGGGCACGTGCAGCGGGTAGTAGACGAACGGACGCGAGCCGAAGGGACGGTAGGCGCGCTTGAGAGCGAGCGCGTTGCGGGCCATGCGCGCGTGCGCGAGGGCGTGGCCGATGTTGTGCCCGAATTCCTGGTGCTTGCCGAGCACGGCCTTGTCCCAGACCTTCTCGGCGAGGCGCACGGCGTTGCGCGCGTTGAGGACCTTCTTGAACGCCGCCGCGTAGTGGTGCCGATCCTTCTCCGGGATCACGATCGCCCGGCTGGCGCGGGCCTGCGCGACGTAGGCGAGCACCTCCTCCGAGGCCGCGGACGCGGGCTCGCCCATGATCTGCGGAGCCGCGAAGCTGCCGGGCGTCAGCAGGTAGCGCCCGCGGAAGAACGAGGGCTCGATGAAGAGGTTCTCGACGCCCCGGCTGCGGGCGGCGTGGAAGCTCGCGATGACCGAGAGGAAGCCGCCGAGCTCCTGGATCATCGTCGCCCGGGCGCAGTCCTCCTCGTCGAGAATGCGCTCGAGCGCGCGGGCGTAGATCGAGAAGCGGCGCCGGAGCAACGCGGTGTCCCTGATTCCGAAGGTGATCCGCTCGTGACTGAAGAGGAGGGTCACGTTCTCGATCCCGAGCGCGGCCGCCCGCGCGGAGAACGAGGCGTCGTCGACCGCCGGCTCGCCCTCGGCCAGCCCGAGGCGGTAGACGTTCCGGCACGCGACTCCCTCGGCCTCGCACATTTCCGCGCTGCGGTCGTCGAAGGCGAGCAGCACGACGCGATACCCCACGTCGCCGAGATGCCGCGCGACCGGGATCCAGAACCGGGTCTGATAGGCGGCGAGCGTGGTGATCAGGAGCGTGCTCGTCATCGGGCCGAGATCCGTTCCGCGGCGACCCGGATCGTCGCGAGTGGGAGTCCGGTCCGTCGGCAGCGCGCGCGCCCGACCGCGTAGGCGCCGGGCGCATCCCCATCGGCGGCGGCGACGTCGCGGACGAGGCCGGCGACCGCTTCGGGCGCGATCGCCTTGTCGCGTCGCGCCGGCGCCAGATGCGCCTGTAGCCGGGCCCCGATCGCGGAGCCCGCGAGCGTGGTCACGGCCGCCTTCAGGCGCTGCCCGGGGGTCGGCGCGAGCCGCGATCCGCGGGCCGCCTCGGCCAGCGACACGAAGCCTTCGCCGTCGGCCCCGTCGGCCGTCAAGACGTCGACGACGCGCGCAGTCGCCCGCCCGTCGTTCCGATGAAAGAACGGGGCGATCTCACGAGCGTGCAGCCCTTCGAAATCGAAGCCGGCGCGCTCGCTCGCGAGGTCGTCGATGGCGTCCAGCAGAGCCGCCTCGCTATGGACCTTTCGGCTGATCCGCGCCGGCAGGGTCGCGTGGGCCGCGGTGACCGGCGTGTTCAGGTGCTCCATCTGGATCGGCAGGACCCCGAGCATCACCGCTTCGATCGCGGTCCCGCAATTGAGATGGAGCACGGCCTCGGCGTTACGAATGACCTCGAGAACGCTGCCGGCGCCGTCCACCGTGACGTTGGCGAGCCCGGCGAACGCCTCGCCATACGCGTCCGCCCGTTCGAACGGATGCGGGCGCACGAGAAACCGCCGGTCCGGACGCGCCTCGGCGAGACGTCGGACCTGCGCGATATACGCCTGGAAGACCCCCTCCAAGTCAACGAGAAAACGGTCGACGTAGCCGGGATCCCAGCCGGCACGGACCATCGTCTCGCGCTCGGCGCCCGGGGAGCGCGAGAAGCGCGGATTGACGAGGGGAAAGTTCGCGTTGACGAGAAGGTATCCGCGCCGCTCCCGATCCAGCAGCGACCGCCAGCGCGGCGCAGCGTAGTCGAAGCGCGGGCAGCCGGTCAGATGCAGCCGGTCGGCGGGAAGCGCCTCCGCCTCGCGGAACGCGTCGCGCAGCCGCGAGCCCCAGAATATGTAGCCGGCGAGGATCTCCCCGTATCCACTGTCTCGAACGTAGGCCGCCATGCGCGGGGGCGCGTTGCCCCCCTCCTCGGCCAGGACGCCGCCTTCCGTGTCGAGCACGTAGACGTGGAGGCCGTTTCGCGCGAACCCCTGCACCAGGTCCTTGTTCACGTCACGGGCGTAGTTGACGACGAGCGAATGGAGGCCGAGCCGCGGAACGTCGACCCCCTGCTCGTACATCGGAATGACATAAGCCTCGCATCCGCGGCGCGCGATCTCGCGCGCGAGAAGGCACGCGCCCGGGAGGTCGCGTTTCGGATGATCGACGACGAGGCCTACACGAATACTCATGGAGAAATCCGGAAGCGGCCGCGACCGGAGGCCGTCGCGACCCGTGGAGCGCAGCACGGCGCTCAATTTTACAGACGCAGCGCGACCCGCTCGTAGTCGGCCAGAGCGGACGCCTCGCGAAAGCGCGGCGGCGGATCGGGGAAGATGCGCGGAGCCTGGATATAGGTCGCGGTGTAGAGCAGCCGGCTGTGCCCGGGGGCGATACGGCTGCCCATGTGCAAGCAACGCGCGGTGTTCACGACGAACGAGGTCAGCTTGGGCGCGATCATCTGCTTCACGGCGTCACGCGGGATGCGGGAGAACACCTTGTCGTCGGGCATGTGGCTCCGGAGCGTGTTGCGGAAGCGCGCACTCTCGCTCGCCGGCACGAAGGTGAAGGGGCCGTCCTCGACGCTCTCGACGTCGGACAAGTAGATGAAGAGCTTGCAGACGCGCTTGTCGTCGTGGTCGAGGTGCCAGAGCTGGGAATAGCTCAGCGGCTTGTCTTCCGCTGGGCGCGACAGCGTCAGAAGGACATCGTCGAGAACCGGCAGCTCGCCCATGAACTCGCCGATGATGCGCAGGACTGCGGGTTGTAGCGCATAGCGGACGAACGGATGGTCGGTGCCGAAGGTGCCGTCGACGAGATCCTCGTCGAGAAGCGAGACCCAGAACGACTTGTGGCCGAGCTGCTGAGAACTCTGGAGGCTTTCCCACCGAGCCGCCTTTTCGGCGGCCAGATCGGCGCAGGCCTGCGCCAGCGATCGGTCGACGAGACCCGTGACGTCGGTATAGCCGCTCCGGGAGACCGCGCGGCTCGCCTCGGCCCACTCGGGCTTCGCGGGAAGCGCGGCGATCAGCCGCCGGCGCTCGGGCCGATGCCGGTCCAGCAGGCCGAGCGTCCCTTTCAGGACCCAGCCGAGATCCGTCCGGTTGGCGTGCCAGAGAAGGCGCCGAAAGGTGCTGATTCGTGCCTTCTTCGGCACGGCTGCGGCGGTGGCTGTGCTCATGTCAGACGGGCTCCCACACGTAGATGCGGCCATCGTTTCGAATTGTCGGCGCGAACGGCATGCGCCGCCGCTCGATCACGCGAAGGACGCCCTTGGCCTCGAGCGAATCGAGATAGGCGAACAGGCGCGTCTGATAGTCGACTGAACGGAGGTAGAGATAGCTGACGAGATCCCGCGGCGTCGAGAGATCGAGCATGTCGATGCTGGGCTCGACGTGCAGCACGCGAGCGGGGCGAGCAGCCAGGATGTTGTCTACGACGTGCTCGACCTCTCGTGGAATCTGCTCGAGGCAGAACCACGTGAACGCGACCCGCCCATGCAGCTCCGCGAAGGTCGGATCATCGCCCTTCGTCAGGTCGAGACGCGAGAAGGCGAAACGGTCCGCGATCCCGAAATGCTCGGCGATCTCCCGAGCCGCTGCGAGGCCCGTCTCGCCGATGTCGTAACCCCGGAACCGCCAATCGGGACGCTGAGCCGCGAGGGTGAAGAGGTTCATCCCGAACCCGCAGCCGAGCTCCACGACCTCGTGAGCCTCGCCGACGACGGGTGAGACGAGGTCGGCGAGAGCCCGAGCGCGATACGCGTAGTAGTCGGCCGTCGTGGTCTCGACGATGCGCCCGTCGATCTTGAAGAGGCCTATCGTTTCGCTTCCCCTGGACACCCAGTCCCGAAGGCCTTCGTATCTGCTCCACGCGGCCTCGCGCTTGACGCGGGTCCAATGACCGGCGTCGTATTCGCCCTCGACGACATCACGGGTGCGGCTCACGCGCTTCGCGAAGCGGCGCGTGGACTTGGCGAGCTCGACCGCGTAGGCGAAGGCGAGCTTTGGACCGGAAGCGTTCGTCCGCATCGGCGCTGCACCTTCGGTCATCGTCCCTTCATCCTCGTCCGGTCAGCCGCGCGACCGAAGCCCCTCGCAAATCGACCCGGCAACCCGGCCGCAGCCAGCCGCAGGATCGTCGCTCGGTCGTCCACGGTGAACACGACAACAGCCTGAGCGCCCCACATCGCTACGCACGCCGCGCTAGCGGTTACACACAATTCGACGAGCCCGTCAACGCCGTTCGCCTCTCGCCATGCGGCGATCGCGAGCGCACCGAGGCCAATCACCAGCACCTGCCGTAGGGCGCGGCCCATCAGCACTCGTCTCGATGCCCCGATCGCCTGGACGATGACGGAGACCTGGAGGGGTAGAAGAGCGAGCGCAGCGACGGCCTGCGCCATGATGAAGGCCCGCTCTTCGAACATCGAGAGCCCGGCGACGGCGACAGCCGCCCACACGGCGATCTGGACGAGACCCAGGCGATTGAGGCGGGAGAGAACCTCGGCCCGCGAGATCGCCATCATGTTACCGACGAGGATGAACTGAACGGCCATCGCCGAGACGAACGCGAGGGCCATCCAGGCGCCGTAGGGCGCGAGCGTCGGGCCGAGCCAGAGGCGCAGGATCTCCTCCGACAGGATCGCGGCCGCGACTAGCGGCGGTAGGGTCAGGGCGGGCAGGAGCACCAGCCCCGCGCTGCCGACGCGCACGAGCTCGACGTCGCGCCCGGCCTCGTGCAGCCGGCTGGCGACCGGCAGGAGCGCGGAGGTGAAGAGGCTCGACAGAACCTTCGTGAACCGAGGAAGCCGAACGATCGCTTCGTACAGCCCCGTGGCAGCGGGGCCGAACAGGGCCGAGATCGCCAGCGGCTGCGCGGGACCCTGTACGAGCCCGATGAGCTTGCCCTGAAACAACAGTGCGGAATGCCGGAGCAGGTCCCGGAGGATGGTCTTGTCGGCCCAGCCCGGTGCGGCGCGATAGCGACGCAGGACGACCACGGCCACGACCATGAGGAAAATCGTTCGAAGCAGTATCGCCATCAGGAAAGCGTACGCCACCCATTCGTAGCCGGCGCCTGCCGAGGCCAGGTACGCAGTCGCGATCACGTAGGCGACCGTCGAGGCGAGTTCCGACCATCGCAGCAGCGCGTGCCGCTCGAAGCCCTTGACAACTCCCTCCGCGACGAGGCCTGGCAGCAGGACGAAGTTCGCCGCCGCGGTGGCGACCAGCAACGGCACGAAGCTCGAACGGTGCGCCTCGTCGACCTGCAGGAGCTGAGCGAGAGCCGGAGCGGTCGCCCAGAGCAGAAGCCCGACGCTCACGCCGACCGCGGTACCCATCCCGACGAGCACCGTCAGGCGCTTTCCGGCCGCAGTCCAGTCCCTGTTCTCGCGCGCCCGCGCGATCGCGTTCGTCGTGACGTCGGCGATCCCGAGATCGACGAGCGCGAGCATGCCGGTCGGCAGGAGGAGACGGGCGAGCACGATGAGCCCGAACTCGGCGACACCCCACGTCTTGACGATGATCGAGACGACGAGCAGCCCCAGCAGAGCGACGAGCCCGAAGACGAACCCCGATACGACCGTGTTGTGAACCAGGCGTACGAGCACGATTTCACCAGGCGCTGAGGCCGCCGTCGACGGCGAGGATCTGTCCCGTGACGTAGGAGGAGGCATCCGAGGCGAGGTAGAGGACCGCTCCCACCATCTCGTCAGCGCGCGCCATGCGCCCGAGGGGGATCCGGGCGCCGTAGCGTTGCTTGAAAGTGTCGTTCTGGCCGCTGTCGACGCCGCCCGGCACGAGCGCGTTGACGCGTACGCCCTTCGCGCCCCAGTAAGTCGCGAGGTGCTTGGTGAGGCCGATCACGCCCGCCTTCGACGCCGTGTATGCGGCGGGCGTATTGATCTCGCGACCGAGATAGTTCGAGCCTTCGTAGATCCGCTGATCTGGGGCGAGCAGCCCGTAGATCGAGGCCGTTTGCACGATGCTGCCCGCACCCCGCTCAGCCATGCCGCCGCCGAAGACCTGGGCGACCGAGAACATGCCGTCCAGATTGACGGCCATGATCTCATGCCATGTCTCGAGGTCGTATCGCTCGACCGGAGCGAGAAACGCATCCATGTCGCGCGTCTTGCTGGCAGCGTTGTTCAGAAGGACGCGAGGTGGGCCGAGATCCGTCTCGACGGCGCGGGCGACGTGGGCGACCGAGGCGGGATCGGTGACATCGCAAACGTAGCCGCGAGCCGGGTTTCCGGTCTCGCGCCCGATCTCCTCGGCGAAGGACCGGACGGCATCCCGATCCAGGTCGAGCACGGCCACGTGCGCCCCGTAGTCCGAGAGCGCCCGGCAGAACCGCCGGCCGAGAATGCCGCACCCACCCGTCACGACGGCGACACGACCGGTCAGGTCGAACAGGCTCCGGAAGCCGTCGTTCATAGCGGGCTCTCCTCCTCGCTGCCGCGTCTCGTAAGGAGCATCTCGACGAGTTGGAAGTCGAGCTCGCTGTCGATGTCGATCGAGCGCTCCTCCGGCATCGGATAGAGCCGCGTTCCGGCATAGAGCACACGCGGGTCCGCGAGGAAAGCCCGAGTTCGCCACACGTAGATCGAGGCATTCATGTCGTAGGTGACGGGCGCGTCCTGCCGACGCACGATCGGCGGGTTCATCGGCTTCGAGAGGCCGACGGTTCCGTCCGCGCGCTCCTCGACGACGTTGAAATAGGGCGAGCGGCGCGCGGGCGTCCCCGTGATGACGTTGGGCGCGCCGCTCGTCTCGAGAAGCGCGACGGCGCCGGCGATGTCCTCGATGCTGCGCAGGGGAGACGTCACGTCCAGGTCGACGAAGACGTCGGGCGTGAAGCCCGCCTCCGCGATCGCGCGTTCCAGGCAGTGGCGGATGGCCGGAAGCTTCGGCGAGGTGTCGGTCGCGAGCGCCTCGGGGCGCCGGACGAGCACGTCGGCCCCGGCCGCGCGCGCGGCCTCGAGGATTTCGGGCGAGTCGGAATCGAAGGCGACGAGCGCGAACAGCCCGCTCGCCTTGGCCTGAGCCACGCTCCAGGCCAGGAGGGGCCGGCCCGCGATCGGCTTCAGGTTCTTGCCGGCGACGCCCTTCGACCCGCCGCGGGCGCAGATCGTGCAAATTCGCTTCATGCGGCGACCCAGGTCTTCTGCGCCATCGCGCGCTCGATCGCCTCGACGAGGCCGACCACCGCGAGGCCGTGGCGGGCATCGCACGGTTCGTCGGAGCCGTCGATTGCGGCGGCGTGCATGGCAAGGTACGTGTCGTCGCGCTCCACCGGGAACGATCGTGTCACGCCGTCGATCGTCAGCGTCCCGGCGACGAGATCCGCCTCGATGGTCCTGCTCGCGGTGAGCACGCGGATCCGCCTCCGGCCGACGCGGTCGAGATAGTCGAGGTGTACGGCGACGCAGCCGCAGCCCTCGAGCTCGAGCAGAACGGCGGCGAACGCCTCGGACTCGACTCCGATCTCGGGCGCTTCCCCGCCAAGGGCCGCGACGCGTCGCCATCTGCCGAAGTAGAGGGTCAGATAGTCGAGCTCGTGGCTCAAGTCGCGCAGCACGCCCCCGCCCGCCGCTCGCGTGGCGGACGCGGTCGCACTGACGTCGCGGCCGGGGCGCCACCCCGAAATGTGCTGCCCGACGCGAGCCTCGACCATCAGCGGTCTCTCGCCCTGGAGAGTGGCCGCGAGAGCCGACAGGACCGGGTGGAAGCGCAAGTTGTAGCCCGTGTAGATGCGGCCGGACAGATCCGAAGGGAGTTCCCGCAGGCGTCCGACGATGGGCTTCTCGACCAGCACGGTACCCGCGAAGCCGGCGCGCGCGAGCGTGGTGAGCGCCTTGCCGTGCTCCGCCGTCTCGTTCGCCACGACGACGTACCCGACGTCAGGCGTGAGAGCCGCGCCGAGGTCGGCGAAATCGCCGCTGCCCCGGCGGCTCACGGTGGCGACGCGTCGCCCCATCCCGCGCAGCACCCGCAGATGCCGCACCCCGATCGAGCCGAGCCCCACGACGACGGTGTCATGATCGCTCATTGAAAATCTCGTCGAACTCCGCGCTGGCGCGATCGAAATCCTCCATACGGCCGATGTCGATCCAGTACTCGCGCAGGCGATAAGCGCACACGCGCCCGCCCGTAGCCGCGACCGATTGAACGACGGTCGGCATGTCGGTGTACTCGTCCAGCGGGACGTGGTCGAGAGCCTCCGGAGAGACCACGTACATGCCCGCGTTGATCTGGAACGTGTAGCTCGGCTTCTCTCGCAGCCCGGTCACACGATGATCGTCGAGATCGACGACGCCGTAGGGCACGTGCATGACGTAATCCCGCGCGACGAGGGTGAGATCCGCCCCGGTTTCCTCGTGATGATCGACGAGCCGGGTGAAGTCGAGGGTCGTCAGGACGTCTCCGTTCGTCACCACGAAGGGAAGGGTCGGGCGCTCCGGCAGGAGCGACAGGGCCCCCGCAGTCCCGAGCCGCTTGCCTTCGCGAAGATATGCGATGTCGGCGCCGAAGGCGCTGCCGTCGCCAAAATGCGCCTCGATCACCTCCGACATGTAGTTGACCGACAGGTAGATGCGCCTGAAGCCCTGGGTGACGAAGCCGCGCACGATGGTCTCCAGCAGCGGCCGTCCGCCCACCGGCAGCATAGGCTTGGGAGTCGTACGGGTCAGGGGGGCGAGGCGTTCTCCCCGTCCGCCCGCCATGACCACGACCGCGTTCTCGAGGAGGCGCGGCGTGATCAGCTCGTCGAGCGCCTCGAGCGATACCATCCGACCGCTCGCGTCGACGATCGGCAGGTGCTTGACGGAACGGCGACGCATGATCGTCTGGCGCGTATCGCGGGCGGTCTCCGGCCCGGCGAAGAGGAAGCTCCGGTTGAGCAGCGGTGCTACCGAACCCTCGAGCCCGATCCCGCCGATGAGCCCCCGCCGGAGATCGCCATCGGTTATCACGCCGACGAGGCGCCCGTCGGCATCGACTGCGAATGCGATTTGGAGGCTGCCCTTCTCGATGGCCGCGAGCGCGTCCCGCACGCTGGCCCTGGTAGAGATGATCGCGCGTCTCCAGTCCTTCATCGTGCCGCCCCCACCGCCGGAACGCCGGTCGCCACCACGCCGCTCGCAAGATCCGACACGACGGCGGCTCCGGCTCCCACCGTCGCATCGTCGCCGATCGTGATGTTCGGGCGCACGACGCTGCCGATGCCCATCAGCGTCCGAGCGCCCACGCGGACACCGCCGCCCAGGACGGCGCCCGGAGCGACGTGCGCGCCCTCGCCGACGATGCAATCGTGCTCCACGACGGCGGCCGTGTTGACGATCGCGAAATCGCCGATCTCGGCGTCGGCCGCGACGACCGCCCGCGGCATCACGAGCACGCCGACACCGATACGGGCGGTCGGCGAGACGGATGCCGAAGGATGCACGATCGCGGGGCACGCGAAGCCGATCCGCAAGAGGCCTCGACCGAGATCGAGGCGCACGCGGTTGTCGCCGATCGCGACGAACACCGCTGCGAGACCACCGGCCAGGAGATCCGCGGCGATCGTGTCGTCGCCCAATCGCGGCAATCCCGCCAGTTCCGCCGTTCCCGCCGGCGACAAGGTTCCCACCGGCCGAAACGCCGCCGCCCGCGCCGCCTCGACCGCGACTTTCGCGTGCCCGCCGGAGCCGACGAGAAGCAAGGGTATTTCGCTCACGCCGGCGTCCTCACAACGGCTCGTCTATCGCGACGTCGCGGGTCGCGATGCTACCCACCAGATCGTAGAGCGAAATCGGACGCAAGCCGTCGCCCGGGCGCTTGCAGGCGAGGTCGTCGGCCTCGATCCTTTGCCCTGCACGGATCGGACGACGCGCGACGACGCTCTTGCGGGCGACGCGAATATTGGGAATCTCGACGGGCGACGGGCGCTTGATGCCGTCCCCCAGCGCGGCCTCCACCGAACGGATCGCTCGAACCAGCGATGCGAACGCCTCCGGCTCCAGCGATGCGGCATGATCGGGTCCGGGCGCGGACCGGTCGAGCGTCACGTGCTTTTCGATCACGCGCGCGCCGCGCGCGACCGCAGCCACGGATACGGCCTCGCCATCGGTGTGGTCGGAATAGCCGACCGGAAGCCCGAAGGCGGTCGCCATCGTGTCCATCGCCCTCAGGTTGACGTCGGACGGAGCGCAGGGATAGTCGGTCGTGCAGTGGAGCAGGACCACGCGATCGCGCAGCACGGCGCGCGCGCCCTGGGCATGCCACGCCGCCCGGAACGATCGCGCTCTCGGCTCCACCGTGCTCGCCGCGTAGCCGAAGGCGAGGACGCCCAGAGCCTCCTCCACGTCGGAGAGGTCGGCCATGCCGGTCGACAGGATGAGCGGCCGGCCCGTTCGCGCGACGGCAAGCAGCAGCGGCGCGTTCGTGAGATCGCCGGATCCGATCTTCAAGCGCGCGACGCCGAGGCGTTCGAGCAGCGCGAGCGAGACTTCGTCGAACGGCGTCGACAGAAACTCCAAGCCGCGCGCACGGGCGTGCTCGACGAGCGCCACGTGATCGGCCTCGGACAATTCGAGCCGCGAGAGCATCGCGTGCTGGGTCTCGGCCTCTCCGCTCAGGCGCTTCTGGTATGCCGCCTTCGGTGCCGCTGTGGTCGCCAGAGCGTTCGCCCGGAAGGTCTGAAACTTGACGATGTCGGCGCCCACATCCGCAGCCGCGTCGACGAGCGCCATCGCCTTGCCGAGATCACCGTCGTGATTCACCCCGGCTTCGGCGATCACGAGAACGCGGTCATGCTCCGTCATCTCTCTCTCCCGCTTCGCGAGCGTCGTTGAACGGCTTCTCCAGCAACGCGCGCGCATCCTCGAGTCCGGCCAAGACCTCCGCGATCCGCTCTCCCGCCCGCCCGTCGCCGTAAGGGTTCTCAACCGGTGCGCGCGGCCGCGCCATCGCGGCCGCGATCGCCCGCCCGATGGCGTTCCGTTCGGGCTGCGCGTGGAAGACCGAAGCCGCGCGCAGCCGCCCCTTCTGGCGATCTCCCACGTCCACGGTCGAGACGCCGAGCGTGGGCGCCTCGTAGAGTCCGCTCGAGGAATTCCCGACCACCGCGTCCACGAGACCGAGGGCCCGCGCGTAGTTCCGCTGGCCGAGGGAGGTGACGATCTGCGCGCCTGCGCGCTCGGCGACGAAGGCCTCCAACCGCGCGTTGACTGCTCGGCCTTCGGCGTCAGCGTTCGCGCGGGTGACGATGACGCCGATGTCCTGCGGCAATCCAGCGAGCGCCGCGATCAGCTCGGAGAGCTCCGCGTCCGTGCGCCCCGGGGCGACCGTCACCGGGTGGAACGTGACGAGAATGTTGCGCTCGGCGAGGCGCAGGCCCGTCTGCACCTCGAACTCGGCGCGCGTCGCGGGCTCGACGGCGAGCAGGCCGTCGATCCCCGGCGAGCCGGAGACGACGATGCGCTCGGCCGGCTCGCCCATGCGCGCGAGCCGCGCCGCCGCGCCCGTGTTTGTGACGAAGTGCAGATGCGCCATCTTGCTGATCGCGTGACGGATGCAGTCGTCGACCGCGCCCTCCGTCACGTCGCCGCCGCACAGGTGGGCGATGGGAATGCGCATCAGCATCGCCGCCTGCGCCGCGGCGAAGATCTCGAAACGGTCGCCGAGCACGAGCACCATGTCGGGCGCGATCCGCGCGAAGGCGTCGGCGAAGCCGATGACGCCGAGGCCGACCGACTTCGCGACCCCGCGTCCGGTGTCGCTGGCGAGCTGAGACTCGACTTCCTCATCGACGGCGAAGCCCTCGGCGCGAATGGCGTCGATGATTCGCCCGAACTCGGGCGCTAGGTGCATGCCGGTCGCGACGAGGCGCAGTTCCAGCCGCTCGTGCGCTGCGATCGCGCGCATCGGCGGAACGAGGAGCCCGAAATCGGCGCGCCCCCCGGACACCGCGCAGACACGGAGGCGCTTCATCGCTCGGCACCATAACGCGCACTGCTCGGCAGATTGATGAGGCGCGCCTCGATGTCCTCGGAAACGGCGAGATCTCCGCGCGGACAATCGGCGTAGGGCGCGAGCCGGTGTAGCAGCGTCCAGACCGGGCGGGCGCCGACGCCGGCGTCGTTGAGCGCCGCCAGAATGGCGTCCCGATGCGGCGCGAGCTCCGGCGCGAGCATCACCGCGACGAGCCAGTAATTGCTTTGCGTTCCCGGCGGCTCGGCGACGAGAGAGGCGCCGGCCACGCCCGAGAGCGCCTCCTCGTATCGCATTGCCAGGCGGCGCTTGCGCGCGAGGAAATCCGCAAGCCGCTCCAGCTGCGCGCAGCCGAGCGCCGCGTTGAGATTGGGCAGGCGGTAGTTGAAGCCCACCTCGTCGTGCACGAAAGCCCATCGATGCGGAAGCTTGGCGGTGGTTGTGAGGTGCTTGAGACGGCGCCCGAGCGCCTCGTCGTCCGTGAGGATCGCGCCGCCGCCCCCGGTCGTCACGATCTTGTTGCCGTTGAAGCTCAGCGTCGCCAAACGCGCTCGCGCACCGACGGGATGGTCGCCGTCGCGCGAGCCGAGCGCCTCTGCGGCGTCCTCGACCACCGGCAGGCCCCAGGCGTCCGCGACGGCGGACAGGCCCGCCATGTCCGCGGGGTGGCCGAAGACGTGCATCGGCACGATCGCGCCGATGCGCCGCCCGCTCTCGCGATTGAAGACACCCTCCCGTCGGCGATCCGCGACGGCGTCGAGCCGCGCGGCCAGGGCCCGCGGGCAGAGGGAGAGCCGATCTGGATCGGCGTCGACGAAATGCGGGAAGGCTCCGATGTAGCGGGCCGCGGCTGCCGTCGCGGCGAAGGTGAGCGCGGGCATCAGCACCTCGTCGCCCGTCTCGACGCCCGAGGCGATGAGCGCCACGTGCAGCGCCGCCGTGCCGTTGACGACGGCGACGGCGCGGCGGGCCCCGCAGATCTCGGCGAGCATCCCCTCGAAACGATCGACGTAGGCGCCCACCGACGAGACGAAGGTCGAGGCGATCGCATCGGCGACATAGTCCGTCTCGCGACCGTCGAGTTCGGGCTCGTGGAGGCTCATCGGCCGGTCGCGATCCGGCGCCGTTCGGGTCGCCTCCGCCACGACCCAGCGAAGCCGACGCGCGACGTCCGTCGCCTCGAGGTGCGACATAGGCTTCGGTGAAGCAATCATCGGTCTCTCCGAGATGCGCGTCTGCGGCTCAGATCACGTAGATGTCGGTCTTGTAGCGTGCGAGGTTACCGGGGTCGCGAAACCATTCCGCGGTGATCGCGAGACCCTTCTCCAGACCCTTGGCGCCGCCGAAGCGCGGCGTCCAGCCCAGGAGGTCGGCGGCGAGCCGGTTGTCGGCCCAGAGCCGCTCGACCTCGCTCCCGGCGGGCCGCAGCCGATCCTCCTGGGTTGCGATCTCGATCTCGACGCCCATGACGCGCGCGATCAGCTGCGCCGTGTCGCCGATCGAGAGCTCGAAGCCGCTCCCCAGGTTGAGGGTCCGCCCCACCGCGGCGTCCGGCGCCGTGAGCCCACAGACTAGCCCCTCGGCCGTATCGGTCACGAAGGAGAAGTCTCGTGTCGGAGAAAGCGCGCCGAGGGCGATTCGTCGCTTACCGGCGGCGATCTGAGTGATGATCGTCGGGATCACGGCGCGGGCGGATTGCCGCGGCCCGTAGGTGTTGAACGGTCGGATGACGACGGCCGGGAGTTCGTAGGATGCGTGGTATGCGATCGTCATCTGGTCCGCGCCGATCTTCGAGGCCGAATACGGCGATTGACCGACGAGTGGATGGCCCTCGTCGATCGGGACCCGCTGCGCCGTTCCGTAGACCTCGCTCGTCGAGGTTTGGACGAATCGCCGGACGCCGGCCTCGCGGGCCGCTTGAAGCGCGTTGAGCGTGCCCGTGACGTTGGTTGCGACATACGCGTCGGGGGCCAGGTACGAGTATGGAATAGCGATCAGAGCGGCGAGATGCATGACGTCGCTGCAGCCGGTGGTGACGGTTCGCATCAGGTGGGGATCGCGCACGTCCCCGAGCACGACCTCGACCTCGCGCAGGATCGCGGGCTCCAGCGCCTCGAGCCAGCCCCACGATCCGAAGGAATTGTACAGCACGAGTGCGCGAACCGTCGCGCCGCGCCGCACCAGCGTCTCCACGACGTGAGAGCCGATGAATCCTTCGGCGCCGGTGACGAGAACGCGTCTGGATTGGAGATCGGTCATGCTTGAGCGCTCGTCTCACGCGAGTGGATAGCGCAGGGCAGTAACCCGAAAGCTGCGCGCGGCGCAACAGAGTCGGTGCCGAGCTTGCGAAGAATGCGGCGGGCGCGCCGTCACGCGGGCTCCTCCTTCATGGGCGCAGGCTCGGTTCGGAAAAGGCGAGCCCGCACGGACATCGCCGATTCTCGAAACCGCCTCGCGTATTGCTTCGCCGAGGTCGCTTCTGTAAGCCAGCGCTGTTGCCGCCCCTCGGCGCGCGAAGCGCGGCCGCGAACCTTCCGCGGCCGTTGGTCCGAGCGTCGCCGTGATTCGAGAGTTCCAGATGTCGCGATCGTCGCTCAAGCGCCTGCTGGCCGGTACGCACGACTGCGTGATGGCGGCGCTGGCGATTTCGCTCGCGCTCTGGGCCCGGTACGGCGACGACGTCCTGGGCGTCGACCGCGTTCCCTTATGGATCGTGAGCTACGCGGTCGTCGCGACGGTCGCCTTCCGGCTGTTCGGGCTCGGGCGCGGGATGTGGCGCTTCGCGTCCATTGCGGACCTCCGCGCGATCGTGCTGGCGGTCAGCGTGGCGGTCTTGACGCACGTCGTCCTGTTCTTCCTCTTTGATCGCCTCGCGGAGATGCCGCGGTCGGTGCCGGCGATCGTGTGGTTCGTAAACGTGGTGCTGCTCGGGGCGCCGCGACTTGTGTACCGCGTCCTTAAGGACGGCGGCGGTCTGGGCTGGCGGACGCGCCACGGAGAGACGGCCGGTTCGATCGACATTCTGCTCATCGGACGGGCCGTCGACGCCGACCGTGTGATCCGAAGCTATGGCCTCGATCGATCGAGAAGCTACAAGATCCACGGCATCGTCGAGCTGACCGCGGTCAAGCGGGGGCGAGGCGTTCGTGGAACGCCGATCATCGGCGAGCTCGACGAGCTCGAGGACATCGTCGCTCGGCTAGCGCGGGGCGGCGTAAACATCCTGTCGCTCGTTCTCGCGTCGCCCAACCCCGAGCGCATGCAGAGCCTCGCGGCCGCGGCGGCGCGGCTCGGCCTGCCGCTCCGGCGCATCGCGCCGACGGCCATCACCGAGGGCGAGCCCAACCTCGAGGCGATCACCCTGGAGGACTTGCTCGGGCGGCCTCCGGTGGCGCTGTCGCTCGGCGAGATCAGCGCCCTGATCGCAGACAAGGTCGTCGTCGTCACCGGCGCGGGAGGAAGCATTGGGTCGGTCCTCGTTCAGAAGATCGCTGCCCGCCGCCCGGCTCGGATCGTGCTTGTCGACGCGTCCGAGCTCGCGCTCTACGAGATCGACGGCTTCCTGGCGCGCGAGTTCCCGCACGTCGAGCGCGGCGCCGTTCTCGCCAACGTTCGGGACGAGGGTCGGATGCGGGACCTGATGATCCGCGAGCGTCCCGCGCTCGTCTTCCATGCGGCCGCGCTCAAGCACGTCCCCCTGGTCGAGCGCAACGTCTGCGAGGGCGTTCTGACGAACGTCCTGGGCACCCGAAACGTGGCCGACGCCGCCTCGCAGGCGGGCGCATGCGCCGTTGTCGTGGTTTCGACCGACAAGGCGATCCGCCCGTCGAGCGTCATGGGCGCGACGAAGCGTGTGGCCGAGATGTATTGCCAGGCCCTGGACGTCCACGCGACCGAGTGCCGTTTCGTCACCGTACGTTTCGGCAACGTGCTCGGTTCTAGCGGGTCCGTCGTCCCGCTGTTCAGGCGCCAGATCGAGAGCGGCGGGCCCGTTACGGTCACCCATCCCGAAATGCGACGCTACTTCATGACCATCCCGGAAGCGACGGAACTGGTCCTGCAGGCGGCTGCCAGCAGCGTGCGGGACGACGCCGCACGTGGGCGCATCTGCGTTCTCGACATGGGCAAGCCCGTGCGCATCGTCGATCTCGCAAAGACAATGATCGTCCTGGCGGGGTTGCGCCCGGACGTGGACATCGAGATCGCCTACACGGGGCTGCGTCCCGGAGAGAAGATGTTTGAGGAACTCTTCGAGGCGGGCGAGACGACGGAGCGGTCGGCAGCCGATGGGGTTTTCACGGCGACGGCCTCCTTCCGCGATCTCGATACCGTGCGTCGAATGATCGACCAATTGGTTGCGCTCGCGGCGTCGGGCGACGACGAAGCCACCCGCCTTGCATTGGCTGAAATCGTCCCCACGCTGCGGGACACCGAAAGTCACGGCGTCGACGTCGGTTTGGAGCACGCCGCCGCAGCACGTCGTGCCTGAGCTAGGGAGACGATTCAAGATGGCGAATGAACCCGATCGGCGTCTGGAGCCGCAAGGAAGAACCGCGGTTGTCGGAGGAGCGGGGTTCATCGGATCGCGCCTCGTGCGGAGTCTCGCCGCGCTCGGACCCGTGACCGTCGTCGACCTCCGCCGGCCGGCCGATCCGGCGGTGCCGCACGCGATCGCCGACGTTCGCGACGTGGACGGCCTCGTCGACGCGATCGGCGGCTCCGCGGAGACGATCGTCAATCTCGCCGCGGTGCACCGGGACGACGTTCGCCCGAGATCGCTCTACAACGAGGTGAATGTCGGCGGCGCACGGGCCTGTTGCGAGGCCGCGCGGAGGGTCGGCGCTCGGACCATCATGTTCACGAGCTCGGTTGCCGTCTACGGCTTTTCCGATCGCGAGATTTTCGAGGACGCCCCGATCGCGCCGTTCAACGACTACGGGCGCACGAAGGCCGAGGCGGAAGACGTGTACCGCGCCTGGCAGGCGGAGGATCCCCATGGGCGACGGCTGGTCGTGGTCCGTCCCACCGTGGTCTTCGGCGAGGGAAACCGCGGCAACGTCTACGCGCTGATGCGCCAGATCGCATCTCTTTGGTTCGTCATGGTCGGTGACGGGTCGAACAGGAAGTCGATCGCCTATGTCGAGAATCTCGTCGCCTTCCTGGTCTGGACCCGGACCCTGGGTCCCGGGCTGCATGTCTTCAACTACGTGGACAAGCCCGATCTCGACATGAACCAGCTCGTCGCGACGATTCGCCGGTCCATGGGCGAGCGAAACGATCATCTGCGAGTCCCGTATGCTCTCGCGCTGCCGCTCGGAGCCGTGGCCGATCTCGCCGCGCGCATCCTTCGCCGCCCGCTCCCAATCAGCACGATTCGCCTGCGCAAGTTCGTCTCCAGCAGCGTGTACGGGAACGGTGGGGCGAGGACGGGCTTCGATCCGCCCGTGGGCCTCGAGGAGGCGCTGACGCGAATGCTGCGCCACGAGTTCCCGGACCGGTGTCGATCGGTCCAGCCCTCGACCTCGCTCGAGCAGGATCCCGGCAGCGCATGATCTCTCCGATGGCCAGCCCCCCACGCGACGCCGCTCACCAGGCCCGGCTGTTCGACGGCTGTGCTCGAGCTGAGGCACGGCGTCGCGACGGCCGGCCGCTCCCATGGGGAGCGAGGCCGTGAGCCCGGCCGCCGCCAGCCGTGCCGCGATCGGCGCCGCGCTCGCCACGCCGCTTCTGATGATCGGCTCGTGCGGCATCTCGCCTGTCGTCCTGTCGCTCGTCGCCGGACTGCTGGCCTATGCATGCTGGCGGTCTGGGATGAGCAGGCAGCTGCTGAAGCGGGGTATCGCGGGCGCGGCGACTCCGCTCGGCGTTCTTTCGCTTGCGCTCGTCCTGCTGCTTGCCGTTTCGCTGGCGTGGACGCCGGCTCTCAAGCGCGGCGGCGAGTACGTCCTGCACGTCACGGGGAGCCTCGCGCTTCTCGGCATTGCAGGCGCGGGCGCACGAGTTCTCGCGCCGAAGGTCCCTGCCGTGGTGGCGGCGGCGCTCATTGCGTTCGCGGCTGGCGTCCTCACCCTCGATGTTGCGCTGGGGGGCGGGCTGCGGGACGCCTTCGGGCTCTCGACGGACCCATTCCGTCTCAATCGAAGCGCGTTGGCGTTCGCTCTGTTGCTGCCCCTACTCACGATGCTTCTGCTCCTGGAGCGCCGATGGGGTTGGCTCGCCCTCGTCTGGGTCGTCTGCCGCGCGGCGATCTTCGGCTCCACGAGCGAATCGGCGAAGCTGGGCGCCATCGTGGCTCTCGTAGCTTTGTTGCTGGCCTTGGTCGCGCCTCTCGCGACGAACCGGCTGATGGGGATGGTCGGCGTGGCAGCGACGATCATGATCCCCCTTCTTGCGCCGGTCATCAACGACGTGATCCCGCGAGCCGTCCAGGAGGCCATCGGCTATTCGACCTTGACGCTGCGCGGGGAAATTTGGCGGGAATACGCCCTGATGGCCGTCGAACGACCGATCTTCGGCTTCGGCGTGGAGGCTGGGAACGTTGCAGCGCACCTTCCCGAAGCCGATCTCCTGACCGAGACACGGCGCTCGCTGCTCGATTACGGGCATCCACACAACGCGGCTCTGCAGATTTGGTACGAACTCGGGCTCGTCGGCGCGCTCGTCGCGGCGGCGCTGCTCGCTGCTCTCTTCCGCGCATTCGAGCGGCATGCGGGCGCCTTGCTCCCCGCAGCAACGGCGACCGCGGCAGGCGCGTATGCGGTGGCATACGTCAGCCACGGAGTCTGGCAGGCCTGGTGGTGGTGCCTGCTTGCGCTGATAGGTGTCCTGTTCGTCGCGCATGTGAGCGCGCTGTCCGCCTCGTTAGCGGCGGCGTTTCCGGCGAAGCCGCCCAGAAGCGAGGGCGCCTCACACTCGTTGAAGTGATCATTGGCCTCTTGGAGGAGCGTCTCGCCGACTCAGTTTTCCTTTGACATTCCTTGCAACGCCCGTAGAAAAGCTCAAGAAAGAGTTGCACCCGGGGATGCTCGCACCGGCGGGCCGCCTCTTGTAACGCGGGTGACCTCCGGCGCATTTTTCGGGAACTCTTTCGATGCGCATTGCAATGATCGGTTCCGGCTATGTCGGCCTCGTCTCCGGGGCCTGCTTCGCCGATTTCGGCCACGAGGTGGCCTGCGTCGACAAGGATCCCGCGAAGATCGCCGCGCTCGAGGCCGGGCGGATGCCGATCTACGAGCCGGGGCTCGAGGATCTCGTGCGCCGCAGCGTCGAGCAGAGCCGGCTGACCTTCTCGACCACGCTGGAGCAGGCGGTGTCCGAGGCCGAGGCGGTGTTCATCGCGGTGGGCACGCCCTCGCGGCGCGGCGACGGGCACGCGGACCTCTCCTACGTCGTCGCCGCCGCGCGCGAGATCGCCCGCGCCA
>Ga0208623_100490_pt1 | contig 23967 bp, 19 predicted proteins | sample HotLakConsUCCL28_FD_184737 | JGI IMG/M metagenome (GOLD analysis project Ga0208623, IMG submission 184737) | Hypersaline microbial mat communities from Hot Lake, Washington, USA - Hot Lake Consortium UCC-L28 (SPAdes) (version 2) ...
CAAACTCCCGGCTTCAAACACAGCGGTGTGACGTCCGGCTTGGCGGGTTTCGTTTACCAACAACGCCACTCGCCGGCCAAGCATGTCATACACTTCTAACCGGACATCTGCGCTTTGATTTAACTCATACGGAATTGTGGTGGATGGATTGAAAGGATTTGGATAGTTAGATAACAATGTCGCTCGTTGCGGAATTTCGGTTTGGGTTGGCGTACTAACATCAAACGCTTCGCCGAATTCGTTGCCCTCATGGTCGCGGAAGTAGATGAGTTCATGTGTAGAAACACCACCCTCTCCGGAACCTAATACTTCTACAAAACCAAAATTTTTTGCTAAGGAATATATAACAGGAATGAGAAGCACGATTTCAATGGTATAGGTGTCTTCATATTGTTCGCCAAAAACCACAACAGGATACCAAAACCTATATGATTCTTCATCAGCCGCTAAAGGGCATCTTGATAACATAGTAACTTCATCTATTTCTAAAAGCAAACTATCTATAAGTACTTCATTGTACGGATGCTCACTAATTGGTTTCCATTGATAGACATTCGCCGTTAAACTATCTATGCGTTCAAAATAAGTACTTACACGCTGCCCATTTTCATTCTCAGTGACGGTTGATTCATAATTAGGCCCACACATTAAAAACTCGCTGTTTACAGCTCTCAATTTCTGATAAATTACTCCATTTGCAAAAGTAGTATCACCTACAACTTCTATACTGTAATGATTAGTTTCCGGAGGGAAAGGATGAGTTTGAGACACCACCTTATACTCCCAATAATTTCCCACCTCCAACGGATAGTATTTCAAAGCTTCATTAATTTCTTCCTGGGTTTGGGCGATCAAAGGTAGCGTGAATATCAGCAATAAAAAGATAGTACTTACAAAATATTTCATGATTAGCTCCTATTTAACGAGTAAGATAGTATTAGTAATAGCAGGCCTGCCGTTTAATGACAGGCGGTAGATGTACATGCCGGTGGCCATGCGTGTGGCATCGAACATGTCTTGGTGGGTTCCGGCTAACTGCTCGCTATTTATAGCAGAATCATTCCAAAATCCTGTGCGCTTACCCCCCCCCACATAAATAAACTTTTATTTATTAATAACAATAACTTAGATATTATTTTATTCATGGTTGAAGCCTCCTGTATAAATTTTAATTACTAACTTTTTTTCAATTAACAATAAATTTGATTTAAATACAAATTATGATTTAACACTTTGCCATTATATAGCATTTAATTGTAAAATCCATCAAAGTTGGTTTAATCACCTTGCTTACACATTCGTTTTTTTTGCAAAAATGGTCGGTAAATCTGTCAAGCCAGCGTTCTATCCCCAATTCGAAATTTATAGTCTGATGCGAAATAATAGAACCACAAATACTCGAGGACTCAAAGGTTGACAAAGTGAAATTTACTGCGGTAACCCGCTTAATCAGCGTTCTATTTTCCATTTTTTACAAACAAAATACACTTAGTGACTTTGAGTCGTCGTGGTTCAAACGGCGGCGAGACGCCGCAAGACAATGCGTTCGCGCCGGAGGCACTGAACGTACAGAATGGATGCCCGTTTACGATGTTTGGTTTTGCACGAGGTTAAATAATATCCGCGTAAATCTGGTTTATCAGTGCTATCAGCGTTCTATCCACAATTTTGAATAATCACATCATTCTGAATTCTGAATTAACTCACCCTTCCATCAATCGCTTCAAAGCATCGCCGGGATTTTTCTGTCGCATGAAGAATTCGCCAATCAGTGCCGCATCTACGCCGCTATCCAGCAAGAGCATTATATCATCCGGTTTTGAGAGACCACTTTCCGATATTTTGATTACATGATCCGGAGCTTGTTGTAATATGGATATCCCACGATGGACATCCACTTCAAATGTTTTTAAATCTCGATTGTTTACGCCAAGTAAATGAACCTGATCAAAATTCAGGCGGTCAAAATCAGCCTGATCATAGCATTCAACCAAACATTGCAAGCCAGTTTCTTCAGCCGCGTGTAGTAGTTCTTCCAACAAGCTTCCATCCAAAATATTCACGATCAGTAAAACGGCATCGGCACCGTAAGCGCGGGCTTCTTCAATCTGATAAAAATCGATAATAAAGTCTTTTCGCAGTAATGGTAGCTCAAATCTTCGGCGAATATCCTTCAAATAATCCAAACTACCCTGAAAAAAACGCGGTTCCGTTAAAACAGACAGCGCCGCTGCATCGGCCTCGCTGTATTGTTCCGCAATTTTCAAAGGATTAAAATCAGTACGAATAATTCCTTTAGACGGTGAAGCTTTCTTAACTTCGGCTATCACTCTTATCTCGCTATCCCTGCGTAATTCAGCCCCGAAATCCCGTCTCGGCAGATGATACATTTCAAAATCACGAAAATCCAATGTCGCTACTTTTTTCTTTCTCGTGACAAGGTCTTCCCGGGTTTGCTCAACAATTTTATCCAGGATGGTAGGTTGTTCAGGGTTTGGAAAGGTCATTCGAACACTCGCTAAGTTGATTTAGTTTGATGAAAGCATTTCCGGAGCGGATACTGTCATGAGCCAATTTAATGGCATTATCAATATCCTGAATTCTTCCGGAAACAAGGATAGCATAAGCTGCATTCAGCACAACTATTTCACGTTGCGCTCGCGTGGATTCTCCTTGTAGGATTTGAGTGATAATACGAGCATTGGTTTCGGCATCCCCGCCTGCCAAATCAGCCGGTAATGCACGTCTGAAGCCAAGTTCCCTAGCATTGATGGATGTACCCGTAACCCGATGCCCTTTCTTGTAGCGATATAAATACGCTTTATCTGTGGTTGTAAATTCATCCAATCCATCAAATGAATGGACTGTGATAGCCTGCTCTGTGTCAAGTTGCGCTAAAATGTTGATGCACATTTCCGCCACTTCCTGATTATATGCACCAACCACCTGACGCTTAACTCCGGCCGGATTCATAAGCGGTCCGAGGATATTAAAAAAGGTTCGGATTCCGAGTGCACGTCGTGAAGGCATCACATATTTCATAGCCGGATGAAATTTCGGAGCAAACATGAACGCCATGCCTGTTTCTTTAAAGCATGTTTCTACGTTCTTTGCATCCAAATCAGGAACAACACCCAGGGTTTCCAACACATCCGCGCTACCACACTTACTCGAAATACTTCGATTTCCATGCTTTAAAACGGGAATTCCGGCACCTGCAACTACAAACATGGCTGCCGTTGAAATGTTAAATGTTCCACTTCCATCACCGCCGGTTCCGCATAAATCAACTGCGCCATCGGTATTCACATTAACCGGAACGGCCGCTTTTCGCATCACTTCCACAAATGAAGCAAGCTCCTCTACGGTCTCCCCTTTTTGACGCATTCCAAATAAAAACGCACCTGTTTCAGCTTCGGAAACGTCACCCCGAATAATCATTCCCAAAGCATCTGCCGCTTCTTCAGCACTTAAATCATTGTGCTCCAATATTAATTCGAGATAGTCCTTAAACAATGTATTATCCGACATTTATACTATATTTTAAAATTAATTTATTCAATACTTTACTAAAAAACGTGCCATCACTACCAACACTTCGACTTTGCTACGCTCAATATTTCAACAACTGTACCTTTTTATTAACTTTAAATAAAAACTGGACTTAGTGTATCTTTGTGAACTCGAGCCTTTGTGGTTCAATACATCACTTTCCAGAGCGCCTGAATAACTCACTTCGCCAATCGTTTCAATTCCGTTAGCAACATCAGCGCTTCAATGGGAGTCATTCGGTTGGGATCACAAGCCTGCACTTTATCTTTCATGATTTGAGTGTTCGGATCCGTTTCCATTCCAAATAGCGATAGTTGCGGGAGCCGTTCCTGAGGTTCAATTTTTCTGGATAACTCAGAACCGGCCTTTTTCTTTTGAACGGCATCAGCGGCACCTTTTTCAAGGGTTCCGTTTTTATTGGTGATATCGAGACTGTGCTGTTCCAGATTGTGCAGAATTTCACGTGCGCGTTCAATCACCAAAACGGGTAAACCCGCCATAGCAGCTACCTGAATTCCGTAGCTGTGGTCAGCTCCGCCCTTCACTAACTTCCGCATAAAAATGACGCGCCCATCGTGTTCTTTAACCTGAACATTATAATTAATAATGCGCTCATACATCGATTCCAACTCGTTCAATTCGTGGTAATGGGTCGCAAAAAGAGTTCGTGCCGCCACATTCGGTTGATTATGCAAATATTCCGCAAGTGACCAGGCAATGCTCAATCCATCGAAAGTACTCGTTCCGCGTCCGACTTCATCCAACAAAATCAAAGATTGCGCCGTGGCATTATTCAAAATATTGGCTGCTTCATTCATTTCAACCAAAAACGTACTTTCTCCTGCAGCCAAATTATCGGATGCTCCCACACGTGTAAAAATTTTATCTACCAATCCAATTTCAGCGAAGGCTGCCGGCACGAAACTTCCAACCTGAGCCAACAAAACAATCAATCCGGTTTGACGCAAAATGATACTTTTACCCGCCATATTTGGTCCGGTAATAATCATAATTTGCTCGGATTCCGTTGAAAGCTGAATATCATTTGGTATAAAAGGCTCCCCCATTGGCAGGGTTCGTTCCACTACCGGATGCCGGCCGCTTTTAATGTCGATTCGCTGACTATCATCCACAACCGGTTTCGTATAATTATACTGAAATGCAATTTCGGCCAGGCTTTGAAGACAATCAATGGATGCGATAAAACGGGCATTATCCTGAATCTGTTCGGCAAATTCCGCTACAAAAATGCGGAGTTCACTAAAGAGTTCATATTCCAGAGATTGCAATTTTTCTTCTGCCGAAAGAATTTTCTCCTCAATTTCCTTGAGCTCCGGAGTGATGTACCGCTCAGCATTTACCAGGGTTTGTTTTCGGATAAACCAATCAGGCACTTTTTCGGAATGGACTTTCGTCACTTCAATATAATATCCAAAAACACTGTTATAGCCCATTTTAAGAGAATTAATGCCCGTTTTTTGGATTAAGTCCTGTTGGATTTTTGCGAGATATTTCTTTCCGTTTCGTGCGATATCCCTGATTTCTTCGAGTTCATCCGAAAAACCATCACGGATAATTCCACCCTCTTTTATGCTGGCCGGCGGATCATCGGTAATAGCTTCGGCAATTCTTTCCTGAAGAGGAATTAACGTAGATAATCCATCACGAAGCGCAACCATCAGCGGATCGTCTGTAGCTTGTAATAGCAGTTTAATGGGCGTTAAGCGCTCAAGTGATTGTCGTAATTGAACCAAATCACGGGCATTGCATCGCCCCACGCATACGCGAGAAATCAATCGTTCCAAATCACCAATTTGTTCCAATTCTTCCCTCAGCTGCGAACGAACATCGTGATTGCCGTTCAGGGACTCCACAGCATTCAGACGTTTTCTGATTTCCTGAAGTTTTTTCAAGGGACGCATCACCCATTTGCGTAGCTCACGAGCGCCCATTGCTGTGCAGGTTTCATCCAAAATAGAAAGCAAGGTCCCCTCATTGCCGCCTTCCTGAAGAGTGGATGTCAGCTCCAGATTTCGCTTTGTTGCGGAATCCAACATCATGTATCCGGTGTTTTCAAAAGCGTAGAGCTTCCGGATATGATTCAAAGCAGCTTTCTGATTTTCCTTCACATAATGTAACAATGCTCCGGCTGAAACCTGCGCAATTTTCAACTCATCGACACCAAAACCCTTCAGTGAGTGTGTTTTGAAATGATCGACCAATAAATTGTAGGCATAATCAAAATCATAAATCCACTCATCCTGATAGGTAATCATAAATTGAGAAGCCCAGTCCGGCACATCCGATTTCAGCGTTTTGGAAAGTAATAATTCGCTTGGAGAAATCACCATCAGCAACGACAAAATATCATCTGCGTGAATTTGGGATAGAGCAAATTCGCCGGTTGAAATATCGGAAAAAGCAATTCCGGCTGTACTGCCGTTTATATGAACCGCACAGGCATAATTATTCCGTTTATGTTCGAGAAGCTTTTCTGACATGGTGACACCCGGCGTCACAATCTCCGTAACTTCCCGATTGACCACTTTTTTCTTTTGGGCTTTTGCTTCAGCAGGGTTCTCGGTTTGATCACACACAGCCACCCGATGACCGCGTTTGACCAGTCGAGGTAAATATGAATCTAAGGAATGATGCGGAAAACCGGCCAAGGGCGTCATATCGCCCCCGTTGTTTCGCTTTGTGAGCGTAATGCCAAGTTCTTTGCTTATCAGAACGGCATCATCAGAGAACGTTTCATAAAAATCCCCCACCCGAAACAGCAGAATTGTGCCGGGATGCTTTTGTTTGATTTGATTATATTGCCTCATCAGAGGCGTTTCGGATTTACTCATGGCAAGGGAAAAACGGGATTTTCAATGAAAACAGCAATATTAATGATACGATTTATTGCATTTGTTTTGAAGTGTGGTTTTGCAAAATCTATCTTATGTTTGAATAAGGTTATAAAAACATTTTTTCCAGCTTTAAATTCTAATTTTTTAACTCATGACCCTACAAGACATTTACATCTATCCCGTTAAATCACTCGGAGGAATCGGGCTTCATGAAGCTTTAACCGAGGAAAAAGGCTTGAAATATGACCGAAGATGGATGCTGGTTGATAATGAGCGCAACTTTCTTACACAACGTACAATCCCTGAATTGGCATTGCTTAAGGCTATTCCTGAAATAGATGGGTTGCGAATCATCAATAAAAACAAACCGGATGATGAGTTGTTTATTCCATACGGAACCGCATCAGAAAATGAATTATCTGTCCAGATTTGGGGGGATGTGGTACTTTCTAAGGAGGTAAGCATTGAAGCAAGCCATTGGTTTACAAATGCAATTGGAAAATCATGCCGGATGGTTGTGATGCCGGAGAAGGTCAGGCGTCCCGTTGATCCAACGTATGCTGTCAATAAAGAATCCGTCAGTTTTGCCGATGGAATGCCCTATCTCTTAATTGGCCAATCCTCTTTAGATGATTTGAACAGTAAACTTGATGCTCCCCTGCCGATGGATCGCTTTCGTCCCAATTTGGTTTTTTCGGGAGCAGAACCCTTTGCTGAGGACACCTGGAAAACCATTCGAATTGGGGAATGTATATTCCAAATTGTGAAGCCTTGTGCCCGATGCGTCATTACAACTATAAATCAGGAAACGGCTGAACAAGGCAAGGAACCCCTCCGAACCCTGTCTAAATTTCGAAAAACAGATACTAAAGTGATGTTTGGACAAAATATGGTACTATTAGAAGGAAACCGGATTCGGGTTGGTGATGAAGTAATTCCTGTTGAATAGAAATCCTGTTTAATATTATTCCATTTTAAGATTTAAACATTGACCACGGGCATAATTAATCGTATATTATAAGTCTGATTGCGGGGTGGAGCAGTTGGTAGCTCGTCGGGCTCATAACCCGAAGGTCGTAGGTTCGAATCCTACCCCCGCCACACATAAAAAGGCTTAAAGCTGTTTAATCACAATGCTTTAAGCCTTTTTTTTTAGTTGGTAAAACTATGGTAAAACAAAGTCGCTTTTTTCGCTTTTTGCTTGTTCCTTAATTTAAGTGATCTGTTTTAATGAGTTTCGCTTCCAATAAACAAATGGGTGTGGTACAAACTGGATAACTGCTAACAGGATTGGGTTAATGGGGATATCGTAATTCGGAATTAATAAACCTACACTCGCTATAACGAATAGAACAAAGCCCGTGTACAAAAATCCAACAATAGTTTTAAGAATCACTTTTTGAATCCATTCATTTGTAGGTATGTGATAATCATCTTTCAATATATTCTCTTTTTTTTCCACTAGAAGAAAAGTTGATATTGGTCCAAGAGAGATGGCTACTGAAAAATAAAAGTCTCCGGTTGCTATAAAAAAGCCAATACAAATAATGGATGAACCAGTAATTGCTGCGGTCATTGTTCAAATATATAAAAATTATTATCAACCTTCATCATAGGCGCTTCCAGTATATACCACTTTGCCAGTGCTTTTAGAAATGAGGATCACTTCCGATGAAATAATCATGATTTCTCGCTTAGGTATCACAAACACCCAACAATCCTCTGTTATGTTATAAATTCTCTGGGTAAGGGATGATTCACCTATTTTAAGTTGCCGGTTTACGGTCTCTTTCTTCGCTATCTCTAAAGCCTGTTCTTGTGTAATCATTCCGGATGGTTTTAATGGAAATTACATTAAAATAATTAAGAAGATTTGAACTCGCAAACCATGAGTATCAAACCTTAGAAACAACTGAGTACGATTCAAGACGCTTATACCTTATATTGTTTATGGATATTAAGGGTTATTTGCAATACTCTCTAATTTTTTATGAAATCAGGGTTTGGTGTGAGGAGCTCGTCGGGCTCTTATCCGCTGGTGAGCGGACGTAGGTTCTACCCCCGCCACACATACTAAGGACTGATTTCTTTCTATTGGAAGTCAGTCCTTTTTTTATGAAATCAGGGTTTGTGTGGATATAATATTTGACTCACAAATTGCAAAGTTTTTTTTTTGCGCCATTACGACTTTGCATGCCATTAAATTACTGATTCAAATCGTCTCGTAGATAGAAAAAAACTAATTTGGGCAATTTGTGTTCATTTGAATCTTCCAACTTTTTCATTTCTTGCAATGACGCCAAGGTGCAAAGATGTTAATCTGTGTTTTTGGTCTAACTTTTTGAGTCACTCACCGTAAAGCCAGAAAATGATAACTGATTATGAAGTGTAAAAACCAACATGTCTCACCTGATAGTTCTTCAAATGGAAAAAACGGCATTATATCAGTAGATTATTCATTCAACAGAAAATGATGACCAACCAACATCATAAACTAAAAACACAAGCCCGGTTTGCCGGCGTTCTCTATCTCCTCATCGCTATTTTCGGTTTTTTCGGAATCATGTATGTGCCCTCGCAATTTGAGGTCATCGGAGATGTTCAAGCCACATTTAACAATCTGCTTGAACATGAATTTCTGTTCAGGCTCTCCATTTATGCTCACCTGCTGAATACGGTCGTATTTATCATGATGGTTCTGATTTTCTATCAGATGTTCGCTCCGGTTAACAAGTACCTGGCCATGCTGATGGTGGCATTTGTGATCGTGCACGTCTCTTTTGAGTTTGGGTCGGAGGTTCTGAACTATACGGCGATACAAATTGCAAAAGGCACATTTCTGGAATCGATGGAGCTGATTCAACGGCAGGAATGGGTGTATCTGTTTTTACGCATGGGACATTACGGGGCAGTCGGACTTGCCATTGCTTTCTGGGGATTATGGCTGATTCCGCTTGGACTCCTGGTTTACAAATCGGGGTTCATTCCCAATATTTTTGGGATTCTGTTGATTGCCGGTGGAATTGCGTACGTCATCGACAGCGTCTTCTTTATTTTATTTCCAGGTACAGGCGGTATCTTTAAGGATTTGCTGATGATCATCTTTTCAGTCGCGGAAATCTCCTTTATATTCTGGCTTTTGATAAAGGGAGTAAACGAAAACTCCAATCAACCATAAGCAATCATTAACCCTGCTCATGAAAAAAATTCTGCTGATCAACGGACATCCCGACAACGAAAGTTTTAATGTTGCTCTCGCAGAGGCCTATAAAAAAGGCGCTTCAAAATCGGATGCAGAGCTAAGGGAAATCTATATCCGTGACCTTGATTTTAATCCAAATCTTCATTTTGGTTACAGAAAACGCACGGAACTGGAGCCGGATTTACTCAATGCTCAGGAGCAGATTATGTGGGCTGATCATTTGGTGTGGATTTATCCGGTTTGGTGGGGTTCGGTTCCGGCCATCATGAAAGGGTTTCTGGATCGGGTGCTTTTGCCGGGCTTTGCTTTCAAAAAACGGGAAGGATCAGTCTGGTGGGATAGGTTTCTCACCGGAAAAACCGCCCGTATCATTTGCACAATGGATCAGCCGCCCTGGTACTATCGAATCCGGTACGGTGCGCCGAGCCACAATGCCATGAAAAAACTTACGATGCAGTTTTGCGGGGTAAAAAAAGTACGCATTACCTCTATTGGCCCGATACGTTTATCATCCGAAAGATTTCGGGAAATGTGGTTAAAACGCGTGGAAAAAATTGGACTTGAAAACAAGTGACACTTCAAAAAAAATGGCAATTTCATTTGTGAAGGCACATAAAGGCAATAGACTATGATTTTAAGCAAATGATTGTAACTCAGGTAAAAGCCCTTAATTAAACTTGATTTCGGCTTGAAAAGCTCTAAATTATGTAGATATGTAATACAAAAAAAGTATATACATCATAGAATTAAAACTATTATTACAGAACTTTTAAGGAATAATTAATGAGTACAGATAACGCAGTTGTATTATTAGGATGGAGTGCACAAGCCATTGAAAGTGCACAAAAGATGAACCGGCCTTATGTGGTTGTAAGTTTTGAGGACTTTGAACCCTATGCAAAAGATAAAAATATCCCATTTGTCTCCTGGGATTTTAATCAGTGGGATGATCAATCAAACACATTGATTTTAAAAGAGAAACTGGAATAATATAATCCAAATGTTGCTATTCCATTATATGAGGAAACCGTTGAATGGTCGGGTGCCCTGAATAGCATTTACCGCGATGATCCTCGAGTGATGAACCGCGCGTTTCTATTCCGAAATAAAGCCATGATGAAACGTAAAGCATTACTTGCCGGTTTACGGGTTGGGCTTTTCGAAGAAGTACACAGCAAAGATCAGGTTCACAAATTTATGGACAGGCTGAATGAAGCAAATCTAACCCTTGAAGGCGAAGAAGATGCCTGGGTTCACCTTAAACCTTTCAGCGCTGCAGGTACGGTTGGGCACAAATTACTCCGTTCGCATGCGCAAATTGATGAGAAAGTAATCGATAAGGATTTTCCGTGTATGGTGGAAAGTCATCTTCCGGGACAAGAGTTTTCCTGTGAAGCATTTATTCACAACGGAAAAATCAGGTTTATGAATATTACTGAGTATGTAAAACTCGGCTTCTCAAACTTTATTCCTGCCGGACCCGCACTTCAGGCGAAGCGTCCGCAAATCCGCGAAGTGATGCAAAAGTTGGTTGATGCCTTTGGGATTGAATACGGTGTAATCCATCCGGAGTGGTTCCTGACAGCCGACAACACCCTGAGTTTTGGTGAAGTGGCCTGCCGGATTCCTGGCGGACACATTTTTGAATTGATCCAGAAAGCCTATGGGTTTGATACCATTCAGGCTATGATTATGTGCAGCGATCCGAATACCACAGAACAGGAAATCCTGGATTTCTTTCCTTCAGATGAAGAACCTGCCCAAACCTATGCCGGCAGCGTGATGATTTATCCGAAGCCCGGAAGAGTGTCAAAACTCGTTATTCCGGAAGAATTAAAAGAAGATCCGTTTTTTGAAAACCACACTCTAATTGAGCCTATGGAACACAAAGTGTCTGACACCAGAGAAGGATTCGGTAACCATTACGGAACCGTGTTTATGAAAGGTGATGACCCGGACCGGATGACCGAGTTGCTTCGTCACTATCAGGATGTTGACTTTTACCAGGGATAATAAGTAAAACAAAAAATCAAAAGCCCCGGACAAACAACTCTGTTTTTCCGAGGCATCTTGATTTAAAACCTGAGTTCGATTTTCAAATAAGTTCAACACCAATGACAAAGATTTTAAATTCAAATATGGAGTGGGTATAATTCACCCTCTGTTGTTTTACCCTTTTTTTATTAACTGCGGTGTTGCGCAACTTGTCCCTGTTTACAGTGGAGTGTTATGCACGGATTTTTGAGATTGGTTCAATATGTAACGCCTTTAATGCTAAATCCGATTAACTTAAGGATTCTGCTTTGGTAAAGATTCCCGGGGTATTAATCCACTATACATCACAGAATTACAAGTATTTATATGACAGTTGAAATAGCTGACCACACGAAGGAAAACTTCATTGAACAAATCAGTCAGCTTAAAGAAGCCGGTTCACTCACCAAGAAAGATCAATCCAGAAAACTGGCCAGTACACTCGATGTTATGATCAGTAAGGATGAAGGAATCCAACTGGTTTATGAACATATCGGACAGATAGTTGAGGCCGGTTTTTTTGCAGATACACACTGGAACGATCCTGCTATTTTGAATTCTTCCCTGGTATCGGGAACATTAAAATCGGGTGGACTGAACACTGTTTATGAAGTCACGAGTGAGCTTCGCCTGTTGGCGATTGCCAAAGGTACAATGAAATCCAAACGAATGACAAAAGATGCCGCAGGAAGTTTTCTGGAAGAAATGCTGGTTTCCAATCTGGATTTGCTTTTCCCCGATGCTTCAGAAGAGCTCAGAAAGCTTGATGAGCAAACCAGAAACAGTATTGGGCAGTTATTTTCGTATCTCAGAAAACATTTCATCCGGTGGGAACGGATATCAAAACGCCTTGCCATTGAACTCGAAATGTTGTGCAGTCAGCGACCGGTGATTACGGACCGCACCCAGTCGATTATCCGCACCATAAGGCAGCAACTCAGTGGAGATGAGACAGCCGGAAAACTTGACCTTCGCTTGCAAATGTATGTGGATGCGTTGTATTCACCTTCTGAATTATCACGCACAATATCGATTGATGAATACGCGGCTATGCTGCAAAGCCCGGTTGATAAGGAAATTCTGGAAAAAGAATGTAAATCGCTGGGACGCTCACTCCGGAAAACCGGATTGTCGTCATCCTATCACGCCCTTTTGTTACGCCGGGTGAAGGATAATCCCACACTCATCAGCCTGCTGCTTGGACTGGACGGCTACGGAAAAGCAGAACTGAAAAAGTATTCGGAAAATATTCGGGCTTATATCGACTTTGGTTGTCACCCGAATACCTGCCGGATGGTGTACGGTTTGGCGATGATGCTGGAACGTAACCTGCTTTCGCGTCAACCGGTTGAATCGGGCCTTGAACGCCTCAAAGAAATAGAGCTTCATGCTGAAGTCAGAAAATCGATTTTGGGTTCTAACTCGAATAGTACATGTACAGCAGAGCAACATTTATTTGCCGATACGGTTTGTGTTTTGGGTCAGCCACTTGGTGTTGGTCAGGGCTGGAACCCGACTTGTCAATCTGCCCGTGGAATCAGTTTATGGAGCCGTCACGCGCCCGGAAAACTATTAAGTATGATTCATTCTGCAGCGGTAAGTAATTATCTTGAGATGCGTTTTGAAGGAGCTAAAGCGCTTAAATCTTCTGAATTGAGCCTGGGATTAGCAAAAGAGTTTGATTACAATCTTGATGTCGTTTCCATCGTGCTGGTCCCCCATTTAGATCGTCTCTATTTTGAAATGATCCGTCTGGCTTCAGGCCGGGGTGAGGATCCGCATAAATGGGTTAATCCGGCCATGTATGGGCACTGGATTCCCACGGGATTTTCATCTCCCTATAATTATCTGACTAACTCAATCACAAACTATAAGCATTTCATGCGGCTGTTTTATTTTACCCATCACCCCAATTATAACGGCGGACATGATTTGACGTATCCGAATCCGGTCGGGATATTTCTGACGGCAGCCAATGGTAAAATGCTTGGTTTTCATGCCGTTTCTATCCTGCGCGTTGCCAAATTCAAAGAAACATGGCGCATCTATTTCCTTAACCCGAATAACGAGGGACGCCAGAAATGGCAATCGGATATTCAACCTACTGTTGCAGGGAACGGTGAAGAACCGGGCGAATCATCCCTTCCGTTTTATCAGTTTGCATCCCGTATATACGCGTTTCACTTCAAACCAACGGATGCCCGCGATAAAGATGACGTGAAGATTGATGAAATAGAAAAAGTAACTGAAATCGCCAGAAACAGCTGGGGGGAATCCTATATCTGGCAGGAAGCCCCGAAACCATTTGCTATTCCTTCTCTGGTCTAACATGAATTGAACTGAACCCATGGTAAAGCATTCTTCCCGAATCTATTTAAGTCAATCTGCACTGAAGCAGAATTTTACGTTTATCCGTGAAAAAACCGGATCTCATCCCATCATTTCTTCGGTTGTGAAGGCAAATGCATTCGGACATGAAATCAGTGCTTTTGTGCCTATGGTGGAAAAATGCGGTATTCGTCACTTTTCGGTTGCATCAAGTTATGAAGCCTGGGAAGTAAAAAATGCGCTGACCAAAGAAGATAGCAAGATCATGATTATGGGGATTTTGTATCCCGAAGACCTGCCGTGGGTGATTGAAAATGAGGTAGAGTTTTTTGTGTATGATCTTGAACAGCTCGAAAATGCCCGGAAAGTAGCTGAGGAAGTTGAAAAACCGGCATTCATTCATTTGGAGCTCGAAACCGGGGGAAACCGGACCGGCTTGCCTAAAGAACAATTGGAAAGCGCTGTAAAATTCCTCAAGAAAAACGAGAAGTATCTGAAGTTCGAAGGCGTATGCACTCATTTTGCCGGAATTGAATCTCTGGCCAATCAGTTTCGGGTACAGCGACAAATAAAAGAATTCGAAGCTATGAACAGGACGATCAAGAAAATTGGTCATGAGCCAAAAATTAAGCATACGGCTTGTTCGGCCGCCGCGCTGGCATTTCCGGAAACAGTGATGGATTTGGTCAGGGTCGGAACCGCGCAATACGGCATGTGGCCCAGCCCCGATATTTATAATATGCACCTGCTAAAAACCGGTAAAACCAAAGATGCGCCGATGAAGCGGGTGATGAGTTGGGTAACGGATGTGATGCATGTTAAAAAGGTCAAAAAGGATGAATTTATCGGGTACGGCACGAGTTTTCAGGCGCCCAAAGATATGACTGTGGCCGTCATTCCGTTGGGGTATTCAAACGGATATCCCAAGGCATTGTCGAACCGCGGCCATGTACTCATACACGGAAAAAAAGCGCCCGTAACCGGATTGATCAATATGAACGTGTTTATGGTGGATGTCAGTCATATCCCGAATGTGAAAGTCGGGGATGATGTGGTACTGATCGGTAAACAGAAAAGCAAAACCATCACCATAAAATCCTTCACGGATTTCACGAATGCCATTAACAACGAGCTGGTCAGCCGCCTGCCGACCGCCATTCCGAGGATTCCTGTTAAGTAAGTACGAAAAAATCATCAGGGAGCTTACTTCGTTTAGATTTGCCACGAATGCACGAATATAAGCGCTAATCGTAGCTGCCGGAGATAGGTTTGGTTTTGAAAACCCGAAGTGAATGTTTCAGGATGAGCCAGTGTTGAGTTGTGAAAAAAAAATCTCATGAAAAACCTCAAACCCGAAGAAATCAACCGAATCATAGAAATGGCGTGGGAAGACCGCACCCCTTTCGACGCCATAGAATTCCAGTTTGGATTACCCGAAAAACAGGTCATAGAAGTAATGCGGCGCGAAATGAAAGCCTCCAGTTTTCGAATGTGGAGAAAACGCGTAACCGGCCGCACAACCAAGCACCGGAAATTACGGGGGGATGATGTGACCCGGTTTAAGAGTGCGAATCAGAAGTGAGTTTGGGGATTAGAATTTTTCCGTTTTTGCTAGTAGAGTACTATACTGGCTTAAACAGATAAGTTATGATTAGAAAGGCCTGGTAATTCGGTTTCGTTGTACAATGCCGAAATATAAACAATGATGGCTCTCAGGACTACAGGATTCGCTTTATATCGGTTAGTGAAGCTCTACGCTTGATAATGGCAGACCGATTTTGTTTAGGATTTGAGTTCGATTCTAAAAATATTTGGTCCTCGCAGGTATATATCACCTTTTAATTTAGAACTTAATTTAAAATCTCTCAATCACAAGAGTAAAGTATTGCTTAACCACTCCGAAGTCTCGGAGCAGGCGGCTTTACACGGTGTTATTCACAGCTTGTCCCGGTTTACCGTGGAGAGTTTCACAGAGTTTTTGAACCTAATCCTCTGCGCAACTTAGTGCCGTACTCTGTGTAACACTGCGGTTACATGGGGTGGCAACAAGCAGGTTTTATAATTTTACTTAAGAATCGAGCTCAGGTTTAGGCGTAAGGGTTTGCGCACAAAAATCTGGCTATCTTATATGAACTATTTTTTCGAGAAATAGAGTATTTCAAATGTTTCAAGTCGAACACAAATGGTTTATTGGAAAGTTTTTTTCCTGATTCAATATTCCGTTACTTCTATTAAACTATATTCTCAGCGCAACTTAGCCACAAAATCTTTATACCATCGCCTCAACATTACCCCAAATTTAAGCATACGTATTTGTGTTTAGATTTTTATATTCATGTACTAATTTACTGTATCTCAATCCGGTGCAGTATAAAAGTAGAAGTCACTTAACCGAATGATTCGTAACATAGGTTGTAAATGAAAATTAACCGATTGAAACCAAGAAAAGCTCTGAACAAAGCCTTCTTGAAAGTGAAACCAATCAGAATTGAAATTGAGCGTTTCAAATCAAACCTAATTCAGTTACTTGACCGGACGAATGACAGGGAATCGGAAGAATTTCATAAAAACCTTGTTATTGATTTTCTCAAAAAGACGTACTACGATCCACATCATTTTATCAATACCAAAGGGCGTAATGACCTTGTCATTCACATCGGGGACAAGGCAAAAAGCTCAGTTGGTGTCATTATAGAGGCGAAAAAGCCAACCAATAAATCGGAAATGGTAACAACCGAAAAGCTGAATGCAAAAGCTTTTCAGGAATTGGTTCTTTACTATTTGCGGGAGCGGATTACACTCAAAAACTTAGAAGTAAAGCATTTGGTTATCACAAACATGAATGAATGGTTCATTTTTAACGCCACCACTTTCGACAGGCTTTTTGCTCAGAACAAGCGTCTGCTAAAGCAATTCAATGACTTTGAAGGCGGACGTCTAACAGGCACCAAAACCGACTTTTTCTACAAGCAAATCGCCGAACCGTTTATAGAGGATGTAGAAGCAGAAATCGAATATACCTATTTCAATCTTCAGGATTATCAAAAGCCTTTACGGAATAATAACAAGGCAGACGATAATAAACTGATTGCACTTTTCAAGCTACTTTCACCCGAACACCTGTTAAAACTTCCGTTCATTAATGACAGTAATAGTCTTAACGAAAGTTTCTACAAGGAACTACTTGAAATTGTAGGTTTGAAACAAACCAAAGTGGGTGGTAAAAAACTGATTGAAAGAAACAAAGAAGGTGAGCGAAATTCAGGAAGCATTTTAGAAGATTGCATTATTCAATTGGACAGTCTTGACAAAATCAGCCGTTTAAAAAATCCGGGACTTTATGGAAACACACATCAGGAAAGATTATTCAATGTTGCACTTGAGCTTACCATCACGTGGATAAATCGGATTTTGTTTTTAAAGTTGTTAGAAGCACAACTCATTACTTACCATAAAGGCGATACATCCTATTCATTTCTAAACCTAAAAAAAATTAAGAATTATGACGACCTGAATAGTTTGTTTTTTGAAGTTTTGGCAAGAAAACATGATGATAGAAACGCAGATGTAAAACACATTTTTGAGACCGTTCCTTATCTCAACTCATCACTTTTTGAACCAACAGAACTTGAACATTCTACATTAGTTATCAGTAATCTGAAGGATGATAAAACATTACCAATTAATTCATCCACAGTTCTTAAAAATGATCAGGGGAAGAAAAGAACAGGACGTTCATTAACGCTTGAATATTTATTTGAATTTCTGGATGCCTATGATTTCAGTAGTGAAGGTGCTGAGGACATACAGGAAGACAACAAAACACTGATTAATGCATCAGTGCTCGGTTTGATTTTCGAGAAGATCAATGGATATAAAGATGGTTCTATTTTCACTCCGGGGTTCATTACCATGTATATGTCGCGTGAAACGATTCGTAAAGCGGTAGTGCAGAAATTTAATGAGGATAGAGGGTGGAACTGCAAATCATTTGAAGAACTCAAAGAAGACCTTCAGGAAGAAATCAAATCAGGTAATCGAAAAGAAGTAAGGAAACTTGCAAATAAAATCATCAATAGTTTAAAAATCATAGACCCCGCTGTGGGTTCAGGACACTTTTTAGTTTCGGTGCTTAACGAACTGATTGCCATTAAGTGTGAGTTGCGAATTTTGGTAGATGCTGATTATGAGCCTCTTAGTTTTTACACAGTAGAAGTCGTAAATGATGAACTTATTGTAACCGATGAAGATGGTTTGTTGTATAAATACAATCCCAAAAACAAAGAAAGTCAACGCATACAGGAAACCCTTTTCCACGAAAAGCAAACCATCATTGAAAACTGCCTTTTTGGTGTGGACATCAATCCCAATTCGGTAAAAATTTGCCGGTTACGTTTGTGGATTGAGCTTTTGAAAAATGCCTATTACAAGAATGCGACTGAATTGGAGACCCTCCCGAATATTGACATCAACATAAAATGCGGAAATTCTTTGGTGAGCCGATTTGCCATTGATTCGGATTTAAAACAGGCACTAAGGAAAAGCAAATGGACCATTCAAAGTTACCGAAACGCTGTTGACACTTACCGAAACGCTCATAGCAAAGAGCAAAAAAAAGAAATGAAAAAGCTGATTTCCGACATCAAATCAGATTTTCGTTCTGAGATTTCAAAAAACGACCCCAAAGTAAAGAAGCGTGACACCCTCTTATTCGAATTGCACCAATTGACCAAACAGCAGCAACTTTTTGAAATGACCAATAAAGAAAAAGCGGCGTGGAACAAAAGAGTTGATGAACTGACCCAAGAGACCAAAAAGTTAGAGATCGAAATTGAGGATATAAAAGCCAACAAAATTTTTGAAAACGCATTTGAGTGGCGATTTGAGTTTCCCGAAGTCCTGAATGATGATGGAAATTTTGTAGGCTTTGATATGGTGATTGGAAATCCGCCATATATCAGGCAGGAGGAGTTTTCTGAGATGAAGGGTTATCTGAGTAATTCATATCAAACGTTCACTGGTACAGCCGATATTTACGTGTATTTTGTAGAGTTAGGAATCAGACTGCTAAAGAATAAAGGAGCATTTACATTTATCATTCCAAATAAATGGATGAGAACAAGTTACGGTAAAAAACTAAGGCAATATTTAAAAACAAAAGAACTTATTAGAATAATTGATTTTGGTGATTTACCTGTTTTTGAAGAAGCTACAACGTATCCAATTATTATTCAGATGAGGAATAATACAGCTTCAAAAATCTTTAAGGGATTAACAGCAGATACTCTCAACTTTGAATTTGGTTTAGGTCAATATGTTTCTGAAAACGAAATTGAAATCTTGGTTGAAGGATTACAAGATGATAATTGGAGTCTTATCGATAGAAATAGTCAAAAATTACTGCTAAAATTAAGGTCAAAAGGTGAGCCGTTAGGTAAGTATGTAGGCGATAATATTTATTATGGAATAAAAACTGGATTTAATGAAGCCTTTGTAATTGACAGAGAAACAAAAGAAAAACTGATAGAAGCTGACCCAAATAGCGAGGAAATCATTAAGCCTTTTCTAAGTGGTAGAGATATAAAACGCTATCAAAAGCCACTAATTGAAAAATACTTGATACTCTTCCCCAAAGGGTTTACAATCAAAAGAAATTTACCCGAGGACGACCCGATTCATCTTGGTATGGTCAGAGAACCGCCACCGCGATATGGTTATATGGAATATAATGCAGCCTGGGATTGGATTAAAACGAATTATTCAGCAATTGCAGAACAACTTTTACCTTATAAAGCGAAAGCTGAAAAAAGAACAGATCAAGGTGATTTTTGGTGGGAACTGAGAGCATGTGATTACTATTCTGAATTCGAGAAACCGAAAATTATGCTTCCTGATATATCAAAGCGTGCTGAAGGAATATTGGATTTATCTGGTTGTTACTGTGTTAATACGGCATATATAATCCCAAAAGAGGATTTGTATCTTTTAGGACTTTTAAACTCAAGTACCGTTCATTTTTTCTATTTAGGTTTAACTTCTTCAATAAGAGGAGGATATTTGAGGTTTATCAGACAATATATGGAGCAAATTCCTATTCCAAATGGAGAAACATTCATGAGAAATAAAGTTGAAACCCTTGTAAATCAGATTCTAAAATTGAGAAAGCAAAACCCTCAAGCTGAAACTGCCGACCTCGAAGGCCAAATCGATCAATTGGTTTACCAACTTTATGGGTTGTCGGATGAGGAAATTGAAATTGTGGAATCATCTTCAAAATAGTTCACCAATGACCCGTATAATTAATCCCAAAGAGTATAAAAATTTAAAACAAGAGATTGGCAGCTTGCTTCAAAAGGGTCGTGAGCAAGCCGGAAGGGCAGTCAATTCGATTTTGTTGAATACATATTGGCATATCGGTAAACACATCGTAGAATATGAGCAAAAGGGTGATGTTAAAGCAGAGTATGGCAGTGAACTGATTAATCAGCTTTCGAAAGATCTGACAATTGAGTTTGGCAAGGGGTTCAGCCGTTCAAATCTTTTTCAAATCAGGCTTTTGTACCTCACATTCCCAAAAATCCAGACACTGTCTGGACAATTAAGTTGGAGCCATTATATTGAAATCCTCAAGGCTGATAATGAACTGGAAATCAACTTCTATGTTAAGCAATGTGAAAAAGAAAACTGGAGTGTGAGAGAGCTGAAACGACAGATGAAAAGTATGCTGTTTCATCGCCTGGCTTTAAGCAAAGATAAGCAAGGGATAATGGAAATAGCCAATCAGGGTATTGATATTTTACAGCCTCAAGATGTTATTAAAGATCCTTATATATTTGAGTTTTTGAACATCCCAATTAAACAGCAGATTCTTGAAGGTGAGCTTGAAGAGAAGCTGATTCAAAATTTGGAACAATTTCTTTTAGAACTGGGAAAGGGGTTTGCATTTATTAGCAGACAGTATAATATTACAATAGCTAATCGTCATTTTTTTGTTGATTTGGTATTCTATCACCGGATTTTGAAATGTTTCGTTTTGATAGATCTCAAGCGGGGTGAAATTAATCACCAAGATATAGGTCAAATGAATTTGTACCTAAACTACTTCAACAAAGAAGAAAATGTTGAGGACGATAATCCTCCGATTGGCATTGTGCTTGGAGCATACAAAGATCATATACTGGTAGAGTATGCAACGGAAAACATTTCAAATCAACTATTTGTTAGCAAATATCAACTCCATCTCCCTGACAGGAAGCTACTTAAACAAGAATTGGAAAAGTTATTACAAGAGTAGCAATATTAATTCTCATATAATTATTCGTTGATAAAAAATCAGTATTATCCGGTTTAAATTTCACACGATTTAAAAAACGGTCTAAAAATGCTTCATGAAAAACATCAAGTAAAATTATAGAAATATTCAGCATCAGATTGATACCAATTATCTGAATGAACCCGGAGACTAAATAATGCTTACCGAAATCAAAAACGAACTCTTAAGGCTTCAGGAACAACACGAAATCATCATATTGTTTGCTGTTGAGAGTGGTAGCAGAGCCTGGGGTTTTGCTTCCACGAACAGCGATTGGGATGTCCGGTTTATTTACGTGCATAAACCGGAGTGGTACTTGAGTATTGATGAAAAAAAGGACAGCATGGATGAAATTTTACCCAATGACATCGACCTGGCCGGTTGGGAGTTGAAGAAAGCACTTCGCCTGTTCAGAAAATCGAACCCGCCCATGTTGGAATGGCTGAAAAGTCCGATTGTTTACATGAAACAATTCTCAACAGCTGACACCCTAATCGACTTATCAAAAGCGTATTTCAATCCAAAATCGTGCATCTATCATTACCTTCAAATGGCAAAAGGTAATTTCAGAGAGTATTTGCATAGAGACATGGTAAGAGTAAAGAAATATTTTTACGTTCTGCGCCCAATACTCGCATGTGATTGGATAAAACAAACAAATACGATGGCTCCGATGGAATTCCACAAACTTCTTGAAACTCAGGTACAAGACAAGAGAGTAAAATCAGCGATAGAAAATCTATTGAACAGAAAAATAGCAGGTGTAGAATTACAAGAAGAACCACGAATCGATATCCTGAATGAATTTTTAGATGATAAAATTTCGTTTTATGATCACTTTGTGAAATCAGTAAATCAAAACACTCAACCTGATACTGATAAACTTAACACATTGTTCAGACATACATTAGATGAAGTGTGGAGCTAAAATGATCAACATTAAAAACTAATACGATTGTTTTAAGGGTATAAAAAATATATAGCTCAGGATGGGAAAACTCGTGCCACTTGAGAACAATATCTATATTTAACAGAAACAATGAAATAAACTCGCGAAATAAAAAAATGGAATGGTTTAAAAAGGCTATCGAATCAAACGAAAAAGCACTTGAAAAAATGAAAGAACTATCACTTGAAGAACGTTCAAAAAAAGAGAATGAAATGAAGCGACTTTCAAAAAAGACTTCTACCGGTCTTGGTGATGAATCTTCAAATAGAAAAAAACTATAACTTGAAGGAGTAATTATAATTTATCAAGCAAAAAAGCAATGACAAAAAGTAAACAGTTATCCATTTCAAGAAGCATTGTTGAAATCTTATGAAAAAAATTCAAAATCAAGAGGTTAATGAAAATATCCCGGTTGATTTAGCATTGGAGTTGGTGCGGGGATTACCGCTGAAACAGTCTGTGATTGAAGTGCCGGTTTCAAAAGCGGGCGGCAAGCTTTTAGCGGATGATGCCATTGCCCAAAGGTACACACCACAGTTTGATAATTCGGCCATGGATGGATTTTTGTTTTACAGGAATGATTTGAACCGGAATCAGCGCACGTTCAGAATTGTGGGGGAAATCCGACCCGAAGATAACGCGGTACAGAAGTTTGAACCAGGCAATTGTCTCCGAATCATGACCGGCGCGCGCGTACCGGATGGCGATTTTTTTGTAATTCCGGTTGAATTGATTTCCGCGGAGGACGATTCAGTTACTGTAAATGAAGTACCCGACAGCAATCCAATTCGGCGAAAAGGAGAAGGATACAAAACCGGTAAAACTGTTTTAGAGAAAGGAACGGTCATGCGTCCCTATGAGATGGGATTGCTGATAGAATCGGGAAATAAAACCTGCCAGATTTATAAACCGGTAACCATAGCCCTGCAAGTCACCGGATCGGAAATCAGTGAGGATAATAACACAAACGGCCCGGTCCTTACCGGAGTCATGCAAACCTGGCCCGGTGTGGATGTAAGCATTCAGCCCGTTCTGGATGATCAGCCCGAAAACGTACGCGAGCGATTGCGTGCGCTTGCACAGCATTTCGATATCATGATTACAACCGGCGGAATTTCGGCCGGACGCCACGATTATATCCTGAACGCCATGCTCGAACTTGGTGCGAACGTGCATATCCGGAAAGTACTGCAAAAACCCGGGAAGCCGTTTACTGTGACCACTTTGAATAACGCATCGTGTTTTCATCTTCCCGGAAACCCGATTTCAGCTATTTTTACGGCTGAGTTTTATGTGAGAGCATTTTTATACCAAAAATTTGGATTGAATTTTCCCGAGCGAAGCGCCATTACCGAAACGAAATTGCAAAACAGCCGTGGCTCACGGACGATTTTCGCCCCCGGAACCATTGGCATGAATCAAGACGGCAGACTGACGGTAAAAAGCGAAGGGTTCATGAAATCCCATTTATTGCAGTTGTATTCAGGAAATGATGTGTATGTGCGTCTTGATCAGGAAACTGAATTCAATCCCGGTGAGCAGGTTCCAATCATCCCGTTTTCCACAACATTTTTGCCTTGAATGATGATAAAAAAAGGCTGGTTGCTTGTATCCCCCCTACCAACTACATATTTGTGGGCAGGTAAAAAGGCGATAGCTTATCCGTAAAAAAGATATGCATACACGAAAAGCAGAACACATGTTCGCGTTGGTACACGCATGGCGCGAAAGCGGC
>Ga0208623_100491_pt1 | contig 23937 bp, 16 predicted proteins | sample HotLakConsUCCL28_FD_184737 | JGI IMG/M metagenome (GOLD analysis project Ga0208623, IMG submission 184737) | Hypersaline microbial mat communities from Hot Lake, Washington, USA - Hot Lake Consortium UCC-L28 (SPAdes) (version 2) ...
TATTTAACCCCCAAAGAAGTATTCTTCGGTGAATCCAACATTGAAAAATTAACCGATGACCCCTAAATGAAAATCGGGCACTTCAAATGTGATTCTGCCAACATTGAAAAATTAACCGATGACCCCTAAATGAAAATCGGGCACTTCAAATGTGATTCTGCCACCTGCGAGATTTGCCTCATTTATTAAGTGTTTAAAATAGTCTAAAAATATCTTTTCTCGCAGTCAGATTGCTTGAATATCGTAAGGATGTGCTTGCGTAGTTATCAGAACAGTGACGCATTGTGATGGGGGAGATATACGTGAATGAAATGCCTTATATCACCAAGTTTGCCCCTCCGATCTGCATAGTTATACAACTTGCTAAAATCAATGACATAGCTGTTTATGGCATTATCGAACAGCCCGATGAGGTGTGTCCGCTGAAGCTCGTCTTTGATATTGGTCTCCATGAGGATGTCGACCAGAATTTTTTCGAGGGTTGGAAATGGGAAGTGAATTAAGTCCCAGTAAAAAGTTTTGATAGGTGAGCGGGGTATTAATCGTTTGATTACTACCGGGCTTTTGGATGCATCCTCATTTGCAGGAGCTGAAGCATCAATACTGTTGATGTACGGGATGTATTCTGTAGTCTTACTAAGACAATTGTAGATTTGTTCTATGGCGGTAGGCGTAACTTCGAGGATTATGAGATTTTTATGGTTGTGATTTTTTGAAAGTCGTTCGAGCGCTTGTGTGTTCCAGATACAGAGCTTGGGGTAACCCGCATCCTTTCCGAAATTAAATAAAAATCGCCATAGTGATTTCTCTTGTTGAAGATGGAATTCCATTTTTAAATGGACGGTATATATCCCGGTTTTAACCTGTTGGATGATATTCTTTTTCTTGAGATCGTGTACTCTCCATCCGAACGTACCATCGCTTAGACCGGGGTTCTCATTGCGTAGAAAATCATGGAGTTCCCCTCTGGTGAAATGCGATTGATCTTTGAAATGGTTAAAGACTTTTTGGGATATAGACGGTTTATCGATCATTTAGTGCCAATTATTTACGAGAAGAAAATATCGTTTTTAAAACTGGCTCGTCGAGATAACGAGGGGATAGCTTTGTCAGAAAGTAATCGTTAGATCCAGTTGTTGGAAAACTTTTTCTACAATTAAATACAGTTTCATCCATTTTCTCGAATTTTAGGATATTTGTGGACTAATCTTGAAATTTATTGGAACAGAATGAAACGGATGCATACAGTATTACAAGCGAAAACGGCCCGTATATTCTTATTATGGCGGTTATTGTCTTAGAAAAATAGGGTGCTAAAAACCACTATTTAACGATATAATTGGGTAGGGGGGGCTACTTTGAAAGACATGGAATATTTTGCTCTCACAGTTCAACTTCCGCTGGCGAAATCAGCTTGGGTTTATTCACAATCTTGTCAATAATGATATTTGCTTCAATAAATCCAATACCAAGCTGAGTAAAGCTGGCCGATGAGTGATCGACTGCGTAAGCATACAACGGAAAATATTTTCGAAAATGTCGAATCACCGTACTCCTGGAGCAACCCATTCGACGTGCTACAAGCGCGTACAATTGCTCACGATTCAGAACCTCTGGGTACTCGTCCTGATATTTGACCCAATGGGCCTCTGTTGATGTTTTATGTTTCCTTGACATAGTAATAATGAATTGAGTTGTATGAAGTAGTTTAGGATAAAAAAATGAACGTTTTGCAGCTACCCGAAGGTGGCGATTTCGAAGCACTTCACTGTCAACCAAGCACAAACTTTGATAGAAGCACAAAGCTTGATTCAACCACTGAACCGCCACTTTTGGGTAGGTGCTGTTAGCAGCCGTATTTCTAGTTGTTGAATGGTTTATGAATAAATAATCCACAATAGCGTTTTTTAATTAAAGTCCTGAAATCGTCAAGTGTAGTAATTGCATCTAAGTCAGCCCTGTTAATAATTATTACTCTAATTCCTTCACCAAGTGCTGCTTTAATTAAGTCAATTGCACCACTTCCATTGTTACTATTTAAAAAGTCTCCTGTTACGCCATTTGCAGCTATGAATATTCCTGTTTTCAATGTTCTTCGTCTAACTTTTGAGATAAAACTGTCAAATGAAGGAGCACCAACAGGGGTTGACCAGTTCTTACATTCTACAAGTATTGTGTTGTCAAAAGGTCTTAGCACTTCTTCTGTTTGTGCGTTCCATAGAACAATGTCAATTTCTTCGGAAACCATAACTGCGTCTCTTCCTTCAATGCTAACGCCAGTTAGATTATTAAACAAATAGGCACATAACTCTTCAAATCTATCACCTTTTTGAGTCGCTGTTACAGCCGCATCTACCGCAGCAAGTAAACCTTGATATGTTGGAAGGTCAAACATTGCTTAGTAGATAAAAAATTTTCTAAATGATTTTATTAGAGCTTTTATCAAGTCTTTTGAAGAATTAATGCTCCTTAAATCTTCTTTGTCAATAACAAGAATTGCAATACCCGAATGTGCTTTTAAATCTCTAATTAATTTTCTATTTCCATCCGTGAGATTTGCTGTCGTGATAAGAATAAATGACTTGAAACCTTGTGAGCTTGCTTTACTTATTAGCGAATGGATTAGGTTGTTCTCGACATATTTTGACGCCTTGACTTCAATAGGGATAGGGTTTCCTAATCCTTTTAATTCTTCTGATTCATTAGAATTCCAAACTATAAAGTCGTATTCTTTTCCGCTTCTTTGTTCATTATACTGAACTTCAAATCCTGGAATCTCTTTTAGTAAGGTATATATCCATTTTTCAAGTTCATAAAATTTTGCAACGCCATTTAAATTTAATATTTCATCTAGTCTGTTATTGTTAGTGAATTCTTGAAAATCTAAAATGTGCTTTTTTCTTGTCTGAGGTTTAAGTTGATTTAGTTCATTACTGTCTGATAAAATTTGCTCAAGTCTGAATGAAAGGTTTTTAATTCCTTTTGGGTCAATATCATAATTGTAAAACCGATATGATAGGAGAGAAAATCTATTAAAGTTGTTTGTCTGACTTACTAAGATTACTGGTTTTCCCATTGAATGAGCAATACCTACTTCGTAATAGATATTTGGATTTTCATTTGAAATGTCAGCAACTACTACATCAGACTTTTTAATGGTCTCTATGATTTGCGGAACTATTTGCTCTTCAATATTGAAATAGTCTGCCTGATAAAGCTCAATATTTAGTCTGCCGGAAATCATTTCCAATGCTTCTCTCACTGGATTTAGATTTCTGTAGTTTGTCGAAAGATATATTTTCATTTTTCAGTTGTCATTTTGATGTTGCAATGTCGTTCTAATATGGCTGCTAACTCGTTTATATACGCAATAAACATGCGTATATCATACGGGAAAGGATTTGTATGCGCATGTTTGTGGTCGTTTAATATTCATTGGATTTGAACCGATTAGCTATATTTCAAAAACACCAAATGTGCACGACCCAATTGTGTGTATATACAGTGCAATACATCAGCTGAGTAGCAATTGCAATGTAGTGAATTACTTTTTAAATCCAAATTAATGACATCAGTAGTGTAGCTATATTTATCAGTCGTTAGCAGTTTGTGGTATTCAGCTCTATTCACGATACAATCAGATTCTTCTGAGGCTGTATGTTTTCTAAGCTTAACCAGTACACCTGCTGAAACGGCAATTAGGGAAGCTTTCGCAGCCCAGAAACGTTTCTCCAGCTCGTGGTCCGTTTTTGATGGACCGCTCAACCAATTTTGAACCACACTTCGGACACGTATCTGTAGAGGAGAGACGTTCACGTAACGAATGTCGATGATCTCGGCTGGTTAAGTCGGATTCAGACAGATGTTTCTCTATGGCCGAAATGATTCGCTCAACTTCCGGAGTAGAGAATACATGTTCGGTGTACCGTTTGATGTGACCAGCAAGTCTTTTACGTATGACGTTTCCGGGCATTGGAGTTTTGAACTTGCAGTCACCTACGAAATAGACAATAGGGTGGACCTTCGATTCGTCCAGGTCCAGAAAGGCACTCAGAATCTTCTTTTGTCTGTAGGTCTGCCTAAGTGGGTTCTGAAATGAAAATCTGTTGTCGTACAGCACTTGGGTCCACGTAGGTTTGTTTGCTGATCCAAATATCCATCCTTTTTTATTCTTGGTCTCAATGATGAACACACCAAATGGGGAGATGATGAGGTGATCTATTTGCGTGGTGCCATTTTTTGATGGTATAATGACGTTATTGAATCTACGGTACGTCTTGCGACTCAGTGATAGCCATACTATCAGCGATGTTTTCTTTTCACCCAGCCAGCCTTTAATTCCATTCATTGCCTGTCCCTCATGTACGTTTATGCTTATGATGCAGAAGTCTTCCGTGTGTCGGTTTCACATAGTCGTTCTTGCAAAGCATATCATTGAACTGGTAATCTCACTTAGTCATTGATATTCAATATGTTAAGAAATTCATCTGCTTTCTTCTTGATATCGTTAATCTTGTGCGGATTTTTATCACATTCCTTTAAAATCCAATATTTATTTTCATTCCACTCGAACAGGCGAGCATTGCCGATACTTTTTTGTGTTATGAAGCCCCAGAACCAAAGGTCGTCCCAGATCACCATGTCTGAATTGTTGTAGGAAGAGCTCAACAGTTTATTGATGCTGCGAAAGCTCCACTGTTGAGAATCATCAATCCGGCTAAAAATGGCCAGAATAACCGCATCCACGGGGAGATAGATTGTATCGTCCTCACCAATTGTTCTTGGCGCATCATCCCACAGTCTAAGTTCATCGTCGTAAGTATTGGAATGGATGTGGTATATGCTCTTTGTGAACAGAGCTGAGGTTTTGTCGCCCCAGCCTTTTTGTTTACTAAGTCCGTGGAAGAGGCATTTAAAGTTGCTCTCTGCATCCGAGTCTAGATACTGAATAAAATTGTCAAATGAGTTCAAGCAGTCCGGATAAACGTGGAGGTTCTTGAAAAAAGCTGCCAGGTGATTGATGTTCGGTCTGCTCTGGGTGTTGGCTACAGCGTACAGCAGGGATATAATGTTTTCTTGCACTGAAATTGTTGAGTTAATGAGGGAGCGATAGTAATTACGCTGTACCTGGTGATTGTAAATGCGGTTTTCATGTAAAAAGCTGAATAGAGCCTTAATTTTGTTGGATGCTGTAACCCTCATTGATATTCACCTGCTGGATTCAATTTGTGAATGTATATCCTGAATATAGGAAATCAGAACAGGTCGTTTTGATTTGATTTCTTCAGAACTATCCAATTATGGGATATCTAGACAAAAAAACGTTAGGATAGCACTAGCTAGTTATGGGTGACTAACAAGGTTTTGTGCAACACTGTTTTTCATGTTGTAATGTTGCAAGGACATCTAAGCTATATATTAATAATAATTTATGATGCAACAATTTAGCAACATACCATGTTGCAAATGTTGCCGATTTGCAACATGCCTGTTGCCGAAATGTTGCCAAAATGTTGCACTCTATTTAGGCCAAAACTCCCTATGTGTAAACTAAATTATCTTTATAAAATAAATATATTATGTAGAAATAGGTATTTGGTTTAAAAAATTAACACGTGCAACATTGCAACACGTTTTCGATGTTTTTTTCTGAAACTGGAATTTATACCCAAAATGTGCCAGTAGATCGTAGGATGAGCTTGTTTTTTAAAAAACTAAACCTCAAACAAATAGTTTAGTAAGTGCGTGGTGGTTAGCCCGGTGATCAGCCTGCTAAAACACGCTATCAATAATGATATCGGTAGTGTCTCAGAAGCGCTTCATCTGTAAGTTTCTTTTGTTAAGCTCAGAGCGGTGGATGTGATAAATGCCTTTAATCATCTTGCACTGTTTAATTAGCCCCTTCGAGCAGTAATTACTCACGGTTTTACTCTTAATGCCAGCTAAATGTGCAAATTCCCGCACCGTTAGCCAGTCTGCCTCACTTTCAAGCTTGTCAAGCCTAGATTTAACCTTAAGCATGTATTCGATGGTAACATTGACCTCAATCTGGAGTTCTGCCAGTTCAATATTGTTTCCTATCATGATGGATTTACCTTAGTTGTTGGTTTTTTTGGGTATGCCCTCGATAGCTATCGAGGTGGTTGTTTGGCCAATGAAATCGTGGAACGATCTCATTTATCGGATGGCGATACTTATCGCCCATTGTGATACTTGATTTTGTGCCGTTAAGCCAGCACGGCTTTTATGTTTTTCGTTCTTAATCTGTACGTGCTAGTCCGTGTTCCTGAATCAGAGCAGTAAGCCCCTTCTTGTAATCAGGCCCCAGAATATTACAAAGTCGCTTTGAAAGGGTGTAGGCGGCTTCTGGGTCCAGTTCGTTGATTTGATCAATGAGATCAATTAATTCCCATAGTTGGGATGTGTATCGCTCGTTTTGCGAAGCATCTGCTGATGGTGATGAGTTCATCGGTCACTATGCTCGTTCTTCTTGATGTTGTAATCTGATTATGTAAAGTAGCAAATAATTGGGCGACTCCAAGCAGGTCTGAAGAATTTAATTTTCTACAGGGTAGTAAATAGGGTAGTATTTGGACTAAATAATTTAGCTTACAATGTGTAACTAGCGTTAATTTGAAAATAGAGCCATTTTTTTTTAAATGGGGTATATAGACTCAAAATCGTGTTCCCTCGGGAGTATCGGTTCGACTCCGATCACCGGTACTGGCATCATCTAAGCCATTTTGGATTCGTCCAAAATGGCTTTTTTTGTGCCGTATACTAACTTTTTATTAGTATATGGCGATTGTGGTTTTAGGGTAGCTTTTCCCCTAACTGCTCCAAAAAATCGTCCTCAGTGGGGTAACTTTCCAGATTGCCGGGGTAACTATAGGGGTAACTTTCCCGGATGCGAGGGTAACTTTTGTGGTCATTTTCCGATAGCGAGGGTAACTATAAGGGTAACTCTCCCGACAGCGAGGGCAACTTTCCTGATAGCCGGTGTAACTATTGGGGTGACACTATGGCCGCGGAATCAGGTAAAATTCGGTCATCCTGCCGTCGATGTAGTCCACACGCTGCCCGTTAAAAAAAGCGTCTTCCTCCAGCATAATACGGACTGAGCGGTCCCACTCGGGAATGAAAACCTCGACGTTCAGCTCAATGGAATGCGCCGTATTGGCGTTGAGAGGATAATCACCCGCACCGGGTACCCCATCCTGCGCATCCCAAAGCCCGATGGAGGTTCCGGCTGCGTGCCCGTGATACCCGATGGGATGGGAGTAAATGGAGGCCTTAATATCTTCATCCCGGGCTTTTTGCAGGGCAGCCGACAGGATTTCGTTGCCGGTACGGCCTTCGCGAAACTCACCGGTGAGGATGTCCTGCAGGCGGTTTCCTACGGTCATCGCGTGAACAAGCCCAGGTGGGGGAGCGGTCTCACCCGCTCGCAGCACATAGGCATTGCGCTGGGTGTCGGTACTCAGTCCCATCAGGGTAATACCCAGATCCATGTGAATGACATCACCGGGCTGGATGACGTAGCGGTCGTAACCAGCGGAGAAATCGCCGGAGTGCTCCTCCTGCTCGCTTCGGATGACCTGCACCGAGGGATGAAACCAGGCTTTAAGTCCGAGCTCCGCCATGCGCTGGCGGAACCACCACTGCAGATCTTCGGTGGTGGTAATACCGGGTATGACAACCTCCTCAGAGAGTCCTTCTTCGATGATGCTGTGAGCGATTCGGTTAACCTGTCGGTAGACCGTCATCTCCTGTGGGGTGCGTGTTTCCAGCCAGCCCAGTGCCAGGTTCTCTGCCGATACGATGCGTTGCTGCAGCTCGGCCGGCAGGGAAGAACGCAGATTCATAAAATCGGTATGGGCTATACCATCGGCCAGGGAATGGGTTGAGGAGGTGTTTACAGCAATACGGCGTGGATTTCGTTCCTGCACGATTTCCCCGAAACGTGCCCACTGGTCGGGCTGGGTGGCTGCATCCCACCGGGTCTGGAAAAAGCCGATGTTGTAACGGGCAACGGCAAGACGTTCCACGGGTTGATCCTCGCCCGGATCGAAGAATACCAGAATGGTGGTGCGCCGGGACGACTGCCAGGTGGCCGGGAGCATGGTCAGCAATACAGGGTCTTCGTTGTACTCGCGGGCTACCAGAACCCACATATCAATGTTGTGTCGGCGCATGAGCTCGGGTACGAGGGTGTCAAGGCGGGACTCCGTCCAGGCGTCGACCACCCGGGCCTGCGTGCGCAGGTCGGGCACGTTGGGGAAGCCCGCATCGGTCTGGCGAGGTTGTGCCTGGCTTATGCTGGTCCATGCAAGAACAGCGAGCAGGATGAGGGATAATTTCATGGATGGCATGGGCTGTGCGTTTGGTGGTGGATTCTGGACTGTATCACTCGGTGCAGATTACTAAAAACCCCGATATGCATCAATTAAAAAGGTAGGCGTGTTGATCCGGATACTGATCCCGGTTCACGACCGTGTATCACGCAGTCTTTCTGCGTTTGACCCCGTTTTTTGCGACACGCCGGTTAACCAATCTGCCAACAACCTGAACCGTTGCGGAGAATTGGTCCGAGGGTGATTTTTAAATGCTTTTGCACCCGTTTGATAGGCAGTACCAATTCAAATCCCTATCTTGGCCGATGCGCTTTTCCGCGCTCTGGGTATAATATGGACTTATCTACAATAGCTTATGCAATTAACACGCAAATCAATCGCCTCGGCGATGCTTCTGACCGTGGTTCTGGCCGCTTGCAGCACCACCCAACAGGCCGCCAATAACGGCGCACCTGGTACTGAATCCCGCACGCCGGCCGACCCGATCGCCGAAAAGGTTAAGGCCTCGGTGGAAATTCCCGGTCTGTTTACCGTTTATCAGGACACAACCAACGGATCTACCAAAATGCTCATTATGGCCGACCAGGTGGGGCAGGAGTTTATCTACTGGGGGCATAGTGTTGACGGACCCGTAGCTGCAGGTCATAACCGTGGCAGTTTCCGTGATAACAAAGTCTTCTCCATTCAGCGACATTTCGACCGCGTCGAGTTTGTGGTAGAAAACGTGCGATTTCAGTTTGACGAGAACAATCCGCTGAGTCGCGCCGCCAACGCCAACATCGCCCGCGCGGTGCTTTTCTCCGGGAAAATCGAGGCTGAGGACGCCGAAGGCGGTCGTATCCTGATCAACTCCGACCCGCTGTTCCTGTCGGAAACCATGCAGCAGATCAAACCTTCGCCCCGTCCGGGTATGCCTCCAACGATGTTCACCCTCGGGCAGCTCAACCGCGAGAAAACCAAATTCCTGGACATCCGAAGCTATCCGGAAAATACCGCGGTAGTGGTGGAGTACATCTATGACAACCCATCGCCCATCAACGGCGGCGGCAGTTCCGTGACCGATGCCCGCTCCGTGGCCATTCAGTTTCAGCACACGTTCATCGCCATGCCTGATGATGGCTACGAGCCGCGCCGCGATGACGCCCGACTCGGCTATTTCGGCCAGCAGTTTGACGACCAGACCTCTTTGGACCGTGTACCCTGGAACGACGTGATCAATCGCTGGCACCTGGTCAAAAAGAATCCGGATGCGGCCATTTCCGATCCCGTTGAGCCCATCACCTGGTGGATTGAAAACACCACCCCTCATGAAATCCGTGATATCATCAAAGAAGCGACCCTCCGCTGGAATGTTGCCTTTGAAGCGGCAGGTTTCAGCAACGCCATTGAAGTCAAGGTGCAGCCCGATACGGCCGATTGGGATGCCGGAGATATCCGTTACAATGTACTGCGATGGACCTCCTCTCCGCAGCCACCCTTCGGCGGTTACGGTCCGAGTTTCACCAATCCGCGTACCGGACAGATTCTGGGCGCCGATATCATGCTGGAATACAGCTTCCTGCGCGGTGCCGTTGCCAACGAAAAGCTCCTGGCCGACGATGCCAGCTTCTTTTTGAATATGGGCATTACCCACGAGGAAGGCCATGAGCATGGTCTGACCTGCAGCGCCGGACATTTCCTGCAACTCAACAATATCTTTGGGTATGCTGCAGCCCGTGCCAATGGTATTGCTGATCTTGACGAAGAGCAGCTCATCCACGAGGCTTTGGTTTTCTTGATCATGCACGAGGTGGGTCACACCCTGGGTCTGAATCATAACATGGGTTCGCATAACCTGTACGCCCCCGAGGCTCTCCATAACGCGGCTGTCACCCGGGCTACCGGGCTGGTCGGTTCAGTTATGGATTATCCGGCTATCAACGTTGCCCTGGATCCATCCAATCAGGGACAGTTCTACACCACGGCGCCGGGTCCGTATGATATGTGGGCCATTGAGTACGGCTACTCACCGGCACTCCAAGATCCTGAAGCTGAGGAAGCCCGCCTGACCCGTATCCTGGAGCGCTCCACCGAGCCTGAGCTGTTTTTTGGCAACGATGCCGATGACATGCGCTCACCCGGTAAAGCCATTGACCCGCGTATCAACGTCTGGGCCATGTCGGCCGATCCCATCGCCTACGGACAGGAACGCGTGATGCTGGCCCGGCAGATTATGGATAACCTGCTGGAGCGCTACTCCATGGAAGGGGATTCTTATCAGGAGCTTTACAGTGCTTTCATGAGTACCATGGGACAAATGAGCCAGGCGATGAATGTAACCTCCCGTTTCATAGGCGGTGTGTACATCGATCGTGCCAAACATGGGCAGTCCGGCGCCACCCAACCCTACACAGCCGTACCGCTGATGGACCAGAAGCGGGCGATGAGTTCGCTGCGCGAAAACCTGTTTGCACCGGAAGCGTTCAGTGGTTCACACGAGGTATACAACTTCCTGCAGCGTCAGCGTCGTGGGTTTAACTTTTTCAGCACCACCGAAGACCCGAAAATCCATGATCTGGCTCTGGGAATGCAGCGAAATGTAATGGCCCATATTACCCATCCCGTGGTACTCAAGCGCATGACGGATTCGCGTTTGTATGGCAACGAGTACAGTGTAGCGGAATTCATGGGCGATCTGACCGATGCCGTTTTTGCTGCCGATATCCGCACCAACGTGAATACCTTCCGTCAGAATCTGCAGATTGAGTACGTTGCCCGACTGGCATCTATGCTGCGGGAAAACAATAACCCCTATGATCATGTGGCTAAGTCGGCCGCCCTGTACAATCTTCAGAACATCAAACGAATGATGGAAGGTCGTGCCCGCGGGAATGCCGAAACCCGTGCACATACCCAGCACGTTCTTCACCTGGTGAATGCTGCCCTGGAAGTTTAAACGAGCCTTTTTTTCCAGCCTCAAGCCCGGTTACCTGCACAATGGTGACCGGGCTTTTTTTTGGCATTGAGTTGATTTTGGGATTTCCTTGTGAGCGTATCAAGAAAAATGGCCGTCGTGCTGCCGGTCTGGTCCACATTAAGTTGGCAGGAGTATGTTCAGATAAACCGTCTTTTTTGTATGTTGCCATTTTGGTAACTCCAACAAGAATAACATGAAAACAATCGCAATTGTAACCCTCGCTATAATCGTTATGAGTTGTGCCCAGCGCCCGGAGCAGGCTGAACCGAAGGACCTGTATGCGGTTCCAGAAACCATCGACCCTGAAATCCTGGAGCAGGTTCCCTCGTGGGCTGCCGAGGCCGTTTGGTATCAGATTTTTGTGGAACGTTTCCGGGACGGGGATCCGGACAATCAACCTGCACTATGGGGTCTGGAAGGCTCCTGGCCGCATAACAAGCCCGCCAGCTGGCTACCCACACCCTGGACGCAGGACTGGTACCGGATGTCGGACTGGGAGCGTGAGACAGGGCGTCCTTTTTATGAAACGGTACATATGCGCCGGTATGGTGGCGACCTGCAGGGCGTCATCGACCAGCTCGACTACCTGGCTGATTTAGGAATCAATGCCATTTATTTTAACCCGGTCAATGATTCGCCGTCCCTGCACAAGTACGATGTGCGCAATTACCATCATGTGGATATTTTCTTCGGTCCGGACCCGCAGGGGGATGCAGCGCTCATCGCCACCGAAGATCCGGCCGACCCGTCGACCTGGGTGTGGACCAGCGCCGATAAGCTGTTTCTGGAACTCATAGAACAGGCCCGTCAGCGCGGCATACGCGTAATTATGGACTACAGCTGGAACCATACCGGTATCACCTTCTGGGCCTGGAAGGACGTACTGGAGCGCCAGCAGGCATCGCCCTATGCTGACTGGTACCGCATCGACAGCTTTGATGATGCGCAGGCCGGCACCCAGTTCAGTTTCCGTGGCTGGGCCGGTGTGCCTGAACTTCCCGAATTTCGCAGGCATGGTGATGGAGCAGACCGCCCCGTTGTGCATAGCGAGCTTGCCCCGGCCGATCTGCATCCGGAGCTTAAACGGCATATTTTCGCGGTTACACGCCGGTGGATGGATCCGACCGGAACCGGGGATACATCCCAAGGTGTGGACGGATTCAGACTGGATGTAGCCGAGCTGATTCCCGCGGCCTTCTGGCGTGACTACCGGAAATTTGTTCGGGATATCAATCCCGAGGCCTATCTGGTGGGCGAGCTCTGGTGGGACTCCTGGCCTGATAAGCTGCTCAATCCGAACCCCTGGCTGCAGGGGGATATTTTTGACGCGAATATGAATTACCGGTGGTACATGCCCACGCGCAGTTTCTTCGGAGGCGCTCTTCCCGAAGTACCTGTTCCATCGGCCTACATCGCCCACATCGACTCGGTGTCGACCGGAGTGGAGCGGGACGTAGTTTACGCCCAGATGAACCTGACATCCAGCCATGACTCACCCCGTTTCATGACCTCCATGCTGAACCCGGGTACGTACAAATTTCGGGCGAATCCTCGTGAAAATCGAAGCTACAACCTGCGCAGGGCCGATACGGTTACCCTGGAGCGCATGGATCTGGTTTTGGTCAAGCAGTTCACCGATGTGGGGGCACCGCATATCTGGATGGGGGATGAAATGGGCATGTGGGGAGCCGATGATCCGGATACCCGCAAGCCGCTTACCTGGCCCGATCTGGAGTTTGAGCCGGTGTCGGCCGATCCGTATGGTCGTCGCAGAGGTACGGACCCGGTGGGTTTTGACCGTGAGCGATTCAACCTGTATAAGGAGCTTATTGCCTTACGGAAATCCGATACAGTTTTCAGCCTGGGTGGCAAGACCTATACGGTTGCTGACGATGACCGCCTGGTTTTAGGCTATGAGCGATATACCGAAGACCGTATTGCCCTGGTGCTGATTAACAATGACGATGAAGCCCACACTGTTCAGTATCATCCGCAACGGGTTGAAGCGCAGGTACTGGGACTGCAGTCCAACCCTGCACATAATCCTGCTTTGCGCGATTCGGCCTACGAACGACTGGCCGATGCCCGTTTCGAGGTACTCTACAGCCGTGGTGACGTGAACATGGAGCTGTCTAACCATGAGGTTCATGTTTCGATGCCGCCACGCTCAGCCGTTGTTCTTATCCGTCGGTAGCGATTTTTGGCCTGACAGCACCCGATTGCTATGGATGTGACGACTCATCCGATGTCGGAACCTCGCTTGATCAGGGTCCGGCAACGCTCAGATATCCCCCGGACCGGGTTTAATCAGCGGGATGTGGTGATGCTATCATCGCCTTCCGGTTTTTTCTTCCTGCCGGCTGGTTTAACGCCGGTAGTGGTTCAATTCGGTAACTCAGTACATAAAAAAAAGCCATCCGGCAGTTAACCGGATGGCTTTATGTTTTAGGGCAGGCCTGAACCTGCCTTTTCTCCCATCACATACCCCTAACAAAGGTACTATTCAGCAGGTGCTGAAACAGGTGCTTCGGTCACTTTTCTGGCTTTGGCGCGCAGTTCCGACTGCGCAGCTGCCAGGCGTGCAATAGGCACACGGAACGGCGAGCATGAAACGTAGTCGAGCCCGATATTGTAGCAGAACTCGATACTGAGCGGATCACCGCCGTGCTCACCGCAGATACCCATTTTGAGTTTCGGGTTAACCATGCTGCCTCGCTCTTTAGCCCACTGAACCAGTTGTCCCACCCCATCGCGGTCGATAGTCTGGAACGGGTCGTAAGGCAGAATTTTCTGATCCAGGTAGTGGATCATGAACTTGGCGGCATCGTCCCGACTGTACCCGTACGTCATCTGGGTCAGATCGTTGGTACCGAAGGAGAAGAATTCAGCCTCCCCGGCAATCTGGTCGGCCGTGAGTGCGGCGCGCGGTACTTCAATCATGGTTCCTACTTTGTAGGGAACCGCGCTGCAGTAGTTGGCGAATACTTCCCTGGCTACTTCATGGATGATGGTTGCCTGATGGTGGAACTCTTCACGGGTTCCGATCAGCGGGATCATGATTTCCGGATAGACCTCCGTACCCTGGCAGTGCAGTTCGGCGGCAGCTTCCAGAATAGCGGTTGCCTGCATGCGCGTGATTTCAGGGTGGGTGATGCCCAGACGGCAGCCCCGGTGACCGAGCATCGGGTTGAACTCTTTGAGGTTCATGACCTTATTGCGCATCACTTTAGCAGGAACCTGAAGTTCATGAGCTACGTGGATGATTTCCTCATCGGTATGAGGCAGGAACTCATGCAAGGGGGGATCCAGCAGGCGGATGGTCACCGGCAGACCGGCCATGGCTTTGAAGATGCCCTTGAAATCGTCGCGCTGATAGGGGAGCAGCTCGTTGAGCGACTCCTGGCGTTCCTCAGCCGATTCGGCCAGAATCATTCTTCGGATTGCCGAGATACGGTTGTCGGCGAAGAACATGTGCTCGGTACGGCATAGTCCGATACCCACAGCGCCGTGTCCGCGGGCGTTGAGTGCATCTTCGGGAGTGTCTGCATTGGCCCGTACGCCCATGTGCTGAAACTCTTCTACCCATTCCATAAAGGTGTGGTAGTCGTCATCAAAACTGGGTTCCACCAGGGGTTTTTCACCCAACAGAACGATACCCAGCGACCCGTCCAGCGAGATGTATTCGCCTTCCTTGACGGTGATATGTCCGTTGGTGAAGGTACGTTTCTTGTAGTTGATGATGATATCCGAGCAACCTGCCACGCAGGGCTTGCCCCAACCGCGGGCCACAACCGCAGCGTGTGATGTCATTCCGCCCCGGGAGGTCACAATTCCCTGAGAAGCGGCCATGCCCCCCACGTCTTCCGGAGAAGTTTCGATGCGGACCAGGATTACTTTTTCGCCTTTGGCGCTGAGTTTTTCAGCTTCGTCAGAGTTGAGTACGACCTTACCAACGGCGGCACCGGGTGATGCCGGCAGGCCACGACCCAGTACTTCGGCGTCATCATAACCTTCGTCTTTGAGCTGCGGGTGCAGCAGCTGGTCCAGGTGAAGCGGGTCTACGAGTTTCATGACGGCATCTTCACGGCTGACAATGCCTTCATTGACCAGATCAACGGCAATTTTGATGGCCGCATGACCGGTTCGCTTACCATTCCGGGTCTGAAGGATGTAGAGCTTGCCCTGCTGAATGGTGAACTCAATGTCCTGCATATTTTTGTAATGCATCTCCAGCTTACGGGTCAGCGCATCCAGCTCCTGGTAGGAGTAGGGCATAATTTCCTTGAGGTCGTCAATGGGATGGGGGGTACGGATACCGGCCACCACATCTTCACCTTGCGCGTTGATCAGAAATTCTCCGTAGAGCTTATGTTCACCGGTTGACGGATTTCGGGTGAAGCAAACACCGGTGGCTGAGTCATCGCCGGTGTTACCAAACACCATCGCCTGAATATTTACGGCAGTACCAATCAGACCGAATATTTTGTTAATAGAGCGATATTTATTGGCGCGCGGACTGTTCCAGGAGTTGAAAACCGCGTTAATGGCGAAGTGCAGCTGTTCACGGGGATCTTCCGGGAACATGAATCCGGTGGCTTTGCGGTAAACGGCTTTGTACCGGTCAACCAGCTCCCTGAGGTTTTCAGCGGTGAGGTCATTGTCATTTTTGACGTTCATTTCCTGCTTGAGCTCTTCCATGGTCTCCTCGAAATGCTCATGCGGAACGCCCATAACCACGTCACCGAACATATCGATGAAACGGCGGTAGCTGTCATAGGCGAAGCGGTCGTTGCCGGTAACCCGTGCCAGTCCTTCAACTACCTCGTCATTCATACCCAGGTTCAGTACGGTATCCATCATCCCGGGCATGGAGTCGGCCGCACCGGAGCGTACGGACACCAGCAGGGGTTTTTCAGGATCCCCAAAGCCGGTTTTCATCTGATCTTCCAGGAAGGCGATGCCTTCACGTACCTGAGCCTTTAATTCTTTTGGCCAGGATTTCTCATGATCGTTGTAATATTTGCAACTTTCTGTTGTTATCGTGAACCCGGCAGGAACCGGCAGTCCGATGGTACACATTTCGGCGAGGTTGGCACCTTTTCCGCCCAGTAATTCTTTCATTGTTCGGTTTCCCTCGGCACTTCCTCCGCCGAAGGTGTACACCCACTTATTTTCGCTCATAACGGCTAATATTATTGGTGATTTGGAGAGGTTTAAAAACTACACTACAAATAACGCACTATTTTCTTAACAATATTTGTCCGATGCTTGTCAAATCGTGCCCTATGTGGCTTTACGGGCAGTTTACTTGATGAAATTTGTTTGCTCTGCAGGGAGTGTGAAGGTAAAGGTGCTGCCTTTGCCTGCCGTGGAACACACCGTAAGCCTTCCGCCCAGCTGGTTTATAAGCGCTTTGGATATGGCAAGTCCTAGTCCTGAGCCCTGTTCTCCGGCAACTACCCGCTCATTTTGGTAGGCTGCGAACAGGGTTTTTTGTTGTTCAGCGGAAATTCCTGTACCGGTATCAATTACTCTGAATTCAATGACTGAGGGCTTATCAGGCTGACTGCCATCGAAGGCTGCCTGAAGGGTGATTTGTCCGGAGTCGGTGTACTGAACCGCGTTAGATAGCAGGTTCGTGAGTATTTGTCGTATTCTGGATTCGTCAGACCGGATTACATCGGGCAGGTCCGGGGCAATTTCCAGTATGAAATCGACCTGCTTTTCCTGTGCGGCTACCCGGTACATGGCCGCCAGGTCTTCTACAAGGTCGCGAATGGCAAAATTGGTGGTCATCAGCGTGAGTGAACCGCTTTCAAGTTTTGCAAAATCCAGCACGTTGTTCACCAGCGACATAAGTTGACGCGAGCTTCGTCGTACCGCTTCAATTCGGGCGACGTCCTGCTGGCTTGCCGCACTTTTCAGCAACAACTGCGACATCCCCACGATGGTATTCAGGGGCGGGCGAATATCCCGGGTAAGGTTGGCCAGAAACTGACTTTTACCCCGGGATGCGGCCTCAGCACGAACCAGAGCCTGTCGCTCTTCTTCAGCCCGTTTCCGGTCTGTAATGTCAACGCTGATACTGCAGACTCCGGAATACCTGGCCGACGAGCTTTGAACCGGGAACAAGGTGGTCAGAAAGTGGCGTTTTCTGTCCCCTTCAGTAATCAAAACTTCTTCATAGTCGATTATTTCACCGGACCGCAGGTTTCTCTCCTGCCTTGATGACAGTGCTCTGCGCAGGTGAATTGGAAACAGATCCTCATCCTTACGCCCGATTGCCTGCGAGGCGGTTACACCGAAGAGTTCTTCCCACTTGCGGTTTACCAGTTTATAGGTACCCTCATAGCCCTTGACCTGGATGACCGACCCGTTATTGGTTATAAGATCGCTGAGAAATTGTTCGCGTTCCTTGAGGGTATCGTGTATCCGGGCCCGGTTACGGATGTTTACCAGCAGCTGAGCAAAAACACGCAGCAGCTCTTCTTCATAAGCAAGGTAGGCATGCGTGCGTTGCACGAAATCCATGCCGATGAAACCAATACATTGTTTCTGGTCCATCACGGGGACAACCAGCAGACTCTGAACCTGCTGGGGTTCGAGCAATTTCCGAACGCTTGAATCTGCTGGAAGCGCGCAGACATCCTGAATATACAGCGGCCGACCCTGCCGGTTGGCATCTACCCAGTCAGGGATACTTTTCAGAGCAATCTGTTGCAGATTGGCGATTTGAGGTTCAATTCCTTCACGCACCCATTCGTAGGTATTGCTGACCGTTTCCAGGGTAAAATCGTAGTCGAAAATGTACACGCGGTCGGCACCGGTAAACGAACCGATGTCTGACAGCGACTTATTGATGGCGCAATCGACCTCGTCGAGAGGCATGTTGATGTGTGTGGCTGAAATCTGGATGAGGATTTCACGCAGCTGGGTTTGCAGTTCGGTTTCGTGTTCAGCCTGAATCTGGCGGGTAATGTCTTTTCCGGTTGACTGGATTTCGGCAACCTGGTTAGTTGCATCCAATATGACTGTATCGGTCCATTCCTGCCATCCAATAGATCCGTCTGCGAAGGTCACCTTGTGACGGTAAACCTGCTGAGGGTTTTCTGCGCTGAGTTTGTTCAGGCTGTCCAGCACATGATCACGGTCTTCAACAGGGATGAAATCAATGAACTGTCGGCCGAGGAGCTCGGTTTTGCTCAGTCCGAATGCCTGACAGTAGGCTTTGTTTACGTAGGTGAGGGTGGTGTCTGGAAGAAAACGGCATACCAATTCCGATTGCCTGTCCAGTATAGATTCCAGATAGGCTTCTCTTTGGGTAACACCCGTTTGGGATGATATGACGGCAGCTGATTTCATGGGTAACGGACCCCGGCTGCCTGCTCAAACATAGTACACATGGCGGACGCTCGTTTTTCTTAACTCAAGGCAATATAGACGATGCGCCGTATTCAGACAAGTTAGCGTGCTATAATTGTGTAAAAATGTAAAAAGCCCGGCAGTACGCTTGCACTACCGGGCTTTTTGCGTTGGTAGCGACTGTGGTATCAGATACCGGCCAGGATAGCGTTCAGTGTGGCGCTGGGTCGCATGGCCTTATCGGTCAGGGATGCATCCGGATGGAAGTACCCGCCGATTTCCTGTGGCTGACCCTGAGCTCCAATGAGTTCCGCGTTTATTTTTTCCTCGTTCTCCAGCAGGGCAGCGGCAACCGGTGTGAAAACGGTTTTAAGGGCTTCATCCTGGTCCTGAGCGGCAAGAGCCTGAGCCCAGTAGAGGGCCAGATAGAAGTGCGAACCCCGGTTGTCAATCTGTCCGAGCCGGCGTGCGGGCGACTTATTCTCAGACAGGAAGGTGGCGTTGGCGGCGTCCAGGGTCTCAGCCAGTGTCATGGCACGTTTATTGTCGAAAGTGCGCGCCAGGTGTTCCAGAGAGACGGCCAGCGCCAGGAACTCGCCCAGCGAATCCCATCGCAGGTAACCTTCCTGCTGAAACTGCTGTACATGTTTGGGTGCCGATCCGCCGGCTCCGGTTTCAAACAAGCCGCCGCCGTTCATCAGGGGAACGATGGAGAGCATCTTAGCGGAGGTGTTGAGTTCAAGTATGGGGAACAGGTCGGTGAGATAGTCACGCAGCACGTTGCCGGTCACCGAGATGGTGTCCAGCCCGTCTTTGGCCCGCTGCAGGGAAACCAGAGTGGCTTCCACGGGTGGAAGGATACGGATATCCAGCCCGTTGGTGTCATGCTCACCCAGATACCGGGTTACTTTATCGATGAGCTGCGCGTCATGGGCACGTTCTTTATTCAGCCAGAATATGGCCGGGGTATCAGACAGTCGGGACCGGGTAACAGCCAGCTTAACCCAATCACGGATGGCCGCGTCTTTGACCTGGCACATGCGGAATAGGTCGCCCTCGCGAACGGGCTGGGTCATGTACACCTCGCCCGATTCGTTATCAACTACGCTTACACTGCCCGAACTGCTCATCTGGAAGGTTTTGTCGTGCGAGCCGTACTCTTCGGCCTTCTGAGCCATAAGCCCAACATTCGGCACGCTGCCCATAGTGGAGGGATCAAAAGCACCGTTTTGCTTGCAGAAATCGATGGTGGCCTGGTATACACCGGCATAAGAGCGGTCTGGTATCACGGCTTTGGCATCCTGTGTGTTGCCGTCTTTATTCCACATTTTACCGGAGTCGCGTATCATGGCCGGCATGGAGGCGTCAATGATTACGTCGGAGGGTACGTGCAGGTTGGTGATCCCTTTGTCGGAGTTGACCATGGCGATGTCTGGTCCCTGATCCATGACCTGCTGCAGGTCGGCTTTGATCTGTTCTTCCAGCGGGTGACCTGCGATGCGGGCGTAAACATCACCCAGACCGTTTCGGGTGTCTACACCCAGCTGTGCGAATGCCTCGGCATACTTGTCGAATACGTCTTTGAAGAACACGTCAACCACGGCGCCGAAAATGATGGGATCCGATATTTTCATCATGGTGGCTTTCATGTGCAGGGAGAACAGTACGCCCTGTTCCCTGGCTTCCTGTATCTGCGCTGCGATGAAATCTTTGAGTGCAGTCATGTTCATTACGGCGGTATCTATGACCTCGCCTTCCAGCAGTGGTATGCCGGATTTGAGTACGCTGGTCTGACCCTGCACATTGGTGAATTCAATGCGCACGCTGGTAGGCCTGGACAGAGTAAGGGACTGCTCGCTGCCGAAGAAGTCGCCGCTTTCCATGCTGGCAACGTGGGTTTTGGAGTCGGCCGACCAGGCTCCCATGCGATGGGGGTTCTTGCGGGCATACGCTTTGACGGCTTTGGGTGCTCTCCGGTCGGAGTTACCCTCGCGCAGAACCGGGTTTACTGCCGAGCCCAGTACTTTGCCGTAGCGGGTTTTGATATCGTTCAGCTCGGGAGTGCCGGCCGTCTCGGGGTAATCGGGCAGGTTGTAGCCCTGCTGCTGCAATTCGCTGATGGCGGCTTTGAGCTGCGGAACGGACGCTGAAATATTCGGAAGCTTGATGATATTGGCTTCGCGGGTCTGGCTGAGTTCGCCGAGCTCAGCCAGGTGATCTCCGATGCGCTGCTCTTCGGTGAGAAATTCGGGGAAGTGGGCCAGAATCCGGCCGGCCAGGGAGATGTCGCGGGTTTCAACTTTTACCCCGGCAGGTGCTGTGAAAGCCTTAATAATAGGCAGCAGGGAGTAGGTTGCCAGCATCGGGGCTTCATCGGTGATGGTATAAATAATTTTCTCGGATGTACTCATGTATGTAGGGTGCGATTTCGATGATTTTTGTGAAATTGTAACACGTGAAAGTACAAAAAATCGACCGACATTACAGCGCTTCCCTTCCGGATATTTCCGCTTTTGTGGTAGTTGCGCGGGAAATACGTATCTACGCAGTTAACCCGTAATGCGGCTGTGGTACTGCGATATAACTAGTGAAAATCGGTGAAGACGGGCTTTTCAGGCAATCAGATACTTTTCGAAATCGGATTTTGACAGGGGCTTGACCAGGTAGTCCGATACATTGTCATAGGTCTTGGCTTTCTCAAAATCGGATTTGTCGATAGAGGAGCTGACGATGTAAATTCGTGCACTAAGCTGCGAATGAAAACCACGCTGGATCATGGCGTCCAGGAACTCCCATCCATTCATCACGGGCATATTGATATCAAGAAAAACGACGGATGGCAACTCATCCTGGCTGCCGGACTGCATAGCGTCTGAAAGTGCATCAAAAGCCAGCTTTCCGTTGAGAAATGATACAACCTGAATGTCGGGGTGAGACTTCTCAACCATTCGTTTGGTGAGCATCTGGTAGATGCTGTCATCGTCAATTACCCAAAGTTTCATACAATAGAATCTGTTGTTAATACCTGTGGTTCAAACTACAAATAATTACGCAAACGAAAAGTACGGAGTAGCAAAATGTTACTTTTTTATCGGCTATTCAGAGCGGTAACTAAATGCCGCCGGAGGCGTTAATTTTTCAGAAGATGTGAGAACTCCCGCATAAATTTGCGCACTTTGGGTGCTATTACCACCGAGCAATATCCTGCGTTGGGGTTGTTGTTGAAGTAGTCCTGATGGTAGTTTTCAGCGACGTAGTAATTGATCAGGGGGGAGATTTCAGTTACGATGGGGTCCGTCCACAATCCGGAGGCATCGGTTCGCTCCCGGGAGGCCAGGGCGGTGTTTTTCTGCGACTCATCATGATAAAATATGACAGATCGGTACTGGGTGCCTACATCGGCGCCCTGGCGATTGAGGGTTGTAGGGTCATGGGTGTGCCAGAACACTTCCAGGAGCTGTTCATAGGAAATTATATCCGGATCGAAATCAAAACGAATGACCTCGGCGTGGCCTGTTCTACCGGAAGTTACCTGCTGGTAACCGGGATTGTCTGCATGACCGCCGGAATAACCGGATTCTACATTGTAGACCCCTTCGAGTCGTTCAAAGATGGCTTCTACGCACCAGAAACATCCGGCGCCGAAAGTAGCTTGTTGCATGTTACTTGGGTTTTGGGGTTCGTCGGTGGCAACGTAACTACTTGCTGTAACTGCGATAGCTATAAGAATGATTCCGGAAATTTGAAAAAGAGTCCGCATCGGCTAAAGATTTTTTTTGTGTCTGGATAGGGTAACAGGTTAACCACAAATTGGTTAAAAAAAATCCTCAGGTGCTTTAATGTGCTAATATTTGCTAAATTAAACAGATAAGGCCGAAGCTACGCTAATAACTTCGGCCTTACAGCAAAGAATAACCCAAAGTATATCATGTGGCAATGGACACTTTGGATTAAACCATCATCTCTAAAATAGTCACAAATTGTGAATACAGACAATAAAAAATCACATTATGTGAATATGGTTCTGGACCGTCTGAAAACCTACTATAATCTGCAAACAGACTCGAAACTGGCCGAATTACTGGGCGTTCAACCCAACACACTTTCTATGCAACGGTCTCGCGGAACGCTGCCTATTGAGAAAATTGTGGAGCGTTGTTCGAATGTAAACATGAATTGGCTGCTGAATAAAAATGCTGATGATCAGCTGCCCGTTCATACCCTGGATGAGTCAATCAGTTACGAAGCCTCAGAGTCGTTGCGGGTTCAGGCCCTGCAGAAGCGGGTACACACCCTGGAGAATCAGCTGAAATCCCGAAGGTCTTCAAATGATCCGGGCAGCGCCTCCTGAACCATGTAATATTCAACTCAACAACTCCTGCTCAGACAACCTATGCGAATTCCCTTATTAGCGCTTCTGTCCCTTTTTTGGTCGATTACAGCCTGCACCCAACCCATACCCCAACAGGAGCCGCAAACCTGGCAACTGGTTGTCTACAACGTTGAAAATATGTTCGATGCCGATGGTGTGGCCGTCTTTAACGACTATAAACCTGATGTTTACACACCGGAGCATCTGTTTACGAAAATCGACAACATGGCGCGTCTGATGGCACATTACAATGACGGTGCCGGACCGGACATCCTGGTTTTGTCTGAAGTTGAAAGTGACCATTCCAATCCATTACCCGGCACAACCCGGGATGTAGAAGCTTTCCTGCAACGCTTCGAAAACACCACTCTCAAAGCGATGCTTACGGAGAGTTTTAGCAGTGATATAGCTGATATTTCTTCTGAAATGTTACTCATTAAAGGACTGCACGACAGGGGACTAGTGGGTTACGACGTGTCTGTTGCCTACGGTCCGCTTGAAGATGGCCTTCCGGGTCATGTCCAGAAGAATGTGACGTTGTCCCGGCTCCCGATCCTTCATGAACGTACCCGCGTTCATCCGGTGGAAGACGCCCGGCCCATTTTGGAAACATGGATCGATGTACAGGGGTATCCGCTGGTTGTTTTCGGCAACCACTGGAAGTCAAGGGCCTCCGATGCTGAAATTGAACGCACTCGTGTGCAAAATGCCACCGTACTCCGCAATCGCATTGACGAGCTTCGTGCGGAGAATCCACACCTTGATTTTGTGCTGGGCGGCGATTTCAACAGCGATTATAATCAATCCTACCGATATGACTACATGGAGACAACCGGAGTGAATGACGTACTCGGCTCAATCGGTGATGAAACCCGCGTGGCTTCCGGATCCAC
>Ga0208623_100496_pt1 | contig 23833 bp, 23 predicted proteins | sample HotLakConsUCCL28_FD_184737 | JGI IMG/M metagenome (GOLD analysis project Ga0208623, IMG submission 184737) | Hypersaline microbial mat communities from Hot Lake, Washington, USA - Hot Lake Consortium UCC-L28 (SPAdes) (version 2) ...
GCTCCCCGTCCGGCACCTCCCCCCGCTCCGGAACCCGCACCAGCACGTGGAAGTGGTTCGACATCACCGCGTAGGTCAGCACCTCCACCCCCGAAAAATCCGCCACCCGCCAGATCATCTTCCGCAAAACCTCCTTCTCCCGGTCCCCGAACAGCCGCTCCCCGTTCACCGTCCGCGTCATGCAGTGGTACGCCGCCTCCCCTTCCCTCACCTTGATCCGACGATGCCGCATGATCCCACCCAATCAAACCACCCCGAAAAGTCCAGTATTTTTTGACTGGCACTTGTTTTGGTTGATTTCTTTTTACTTTTCTAAGCTAAGAAGCAGTTTGAGCGTTATGGCCGAATCGGTGAAGAAAGTGAGGGCGTGGCTTGCTCGCCATGCGGACGATTTTTCACCCGAGGAATGGCAAAGCCGGCTTGCTCCGGATATAGGCCGACCAAGGAAGTTGCCGCCTTTGGCGCTCCCGCGTTCTGGATCGGATCTGATTCAGCCACTGATATCGGCGGGAGTGGACCCGGAACTGGCTGCGGAGCTTGGAGATGCGGTGACCCGGGAACAGGCTTCTGCCTACTTCGCCAATATCGAGAATTTCATCGGCACGGTCAAGCTGCCGGTCGGTCTGGCGGGTCCCCTGCGAATGCGGGGGAGCGCCGCACAAGGAGACTACGTGGTTCCGCTGGCGACCCATGAGGCCGCATTGGTGGCCTCTTACCACCGCGGCACGCTCGCTATTTCCGAGGCGGGGGGCTGCACTGCGGCCGTTCTGAACGAGGGCGTCTCGCGCGTGCCTTGCTTCGTCTTCGCCAACCTGCGCGAAGCAGCCGCGTTTCTGGCTTGGGCGGTTCCTTTGGAGGACGAGTTCCGCCGCGTCGCGGAAGCGACTACCCGGCACGGGAAACTGTCCGAACTGAAGCTCACGGTCGAGGGCGGCAACGTGTACCTGCATTGTTAATACACCACCGGGGACGCCGCAGGACAGAACATGGTGACGGTGGCGACCCAGGCGGTGGTCGACTACATCGTCGAACATAGCCCGGTCAAACCCCGCCGGGCCTACGTCGAGTCGAACCTTTCCGGGGACAAGAAAGCCAGTGCGATTTCCTTCAGCTCCGTCCGCGGCAAAAAGGTCAGTTGCGAGGTGGAGCTTCCCGCCGACCTCATGAAGAAACGGCTCGGCGTCGACGCGGCGGAAATGGAAGATTACTGGCGGGTTTCATCGGTCGGCGGGGTGCTCTCCGGCTCCCTCGGCATCCAAGGCCACTACGCCAACGGACTGGCCGCCCTCTTCATCGCCTGCGGACAGGACGCGGCCTGCGTGGCGGAAGCGGCCGTCGGCGTCACCCGGTTCGAGAAGCGGGGGCAATCCCTTTACGCAGCCGTTACCCTTCCCAATCTTATCGTCGGGACGGTCGGAGGCGGAACCGGCCTCCCCTCCCAGCGTGCCTGCCTTCAACTGATGGGCCTCGCCGGTAGCGGCCACGCCCGCGCCTTCGCGGAGGTCTGCGCGGGAGTCGCGCTGGCGGGCGAGCTTTCGATCATCGCGGCCCTGGCGTCAGGCCGGTTCACGCGGGCGCACGAGATCCTTGCTCGAAGGAGGAAACCCAGGAACCGATTCCCGTGAACCGCTGGTGGATCTATCAAAGGGAGCGCTTCCCCTTGTTCCAGCACGGGCCGCTCGTCTTTGCCTTCAGCTTTTCCGCACTTTTGTTCTCCGGAATGCTGCGCGGGGATTACGGTCTCCCTTCCCTGCCGCAGGCAGTGGTCGCCTTCGCGACCGCGCTGCTTTTCTTCCTCCAACTGCGAATCGCCGACGAATTCAAGGACTTCGAGGAAGACGCCCGCTTCCGGCCCTATCGCCCCGTTCCGCGCGGCCTGATCCGTCTCCGTGAATTGGCGGCACTGTTCGCACTGGCCGCGCTGGTCCAGCTCTTCCTGGCGCTCTGGCTGCATCCGCCGTTGCTGTTCCTTCTCGGACTCACCTGGCTCTACCTCGCCGCCATGAGCAAAGAGTTTTTCGTCCGCGAATGGCTCAGCGCGCGTCCGATCACCTACCTCTGGTCGCACATGTTGATCATTCCCTTGATCGATCTCTACGCAACGTCCTGCGACTGGCTCGCAGAGGGCTTGGAGCGTCCGCCCTCTGGGATCGGCTGGTTTCTGGCGGTCAGCTTTTTCAACGGCGTGCTGATTGAGTTCGGCCGCAAGATCCGCGCTCCGGGGGACGAGGAAACCGGCGTCAACACCTACTCCGCGCTCTGGGGCCTGCGCCGCGCCTCGCTCGCTTGGACCGCCTGCTTGACGGCAAACCTCGGCTTCGCGCTCGCCGCCGCCTCCCGCACCGACAGCCTGATGCCCTCGGCGATTCTTTTGCTGTGCTTCTTCGCGGCGGCTGCCTCCCGCGGTCTCGCGCTGCTGCGGCAGCCTTCCACGCAGAATGCGAAACGCCTGGAGTTGGCCTCCGGCTTGTGGACCCTCGCGATGTACCTCACGCTCGGTCCGATCGCCCTGTTGTTCCACTGGATCCGATGATCGGCCTGCTGCCAGAATCCGCCCCGCCCGACCGCGCCCACCTAGGAGGGAAGGGTTTCGCGCTTTATCAACTCGACGAGGCGGGCTTCAAAGTTCCCGCTTGGTTCGCGGTCGCTCCGAACTTCGCGCAAGTGTGCAGGCCGACGGCGGATCGGATCGTCGCCTACTCCTTCCCTCGAGAGCACTTGGCCGACATTCGGGAACAGCTCCGCGTGCTCGGCGGCGACCGTTTCGCCGTCCGCTCCTCCGCCGTCGACGAGGACGGTTCCGAGAGCTCTTTTGCCGGCCAACTCGACTCCTTCCTGAATGTTCCCGAAGCGGAGGTGCCGAACCGTATCCGGGACGTCTGGACTTCCCTGCATTCCGCACGCCTCGCCGCTTACCGGAAAGAACACGGCCTCTCCGAGGCCACCGCCCTGCCCGCCGTGATCGTCCAACGGATGCTTCGACCCGAAGCTGCCGGCGTAGCCTTCAGCGTCGATGCGATCGGCGGACGGTCGGCGATCGCGGTAGTAAGCGCGGTGCGGGGATTGGGCGAGGCATTGGTCTCTGGTGCGGCCGACGCCGATACCTGGATGATCGACCGCGCGGGCCGGATTTTCGAATTCCACCCGGCCTCGCCCGAAGAGATCCCCTGTCTGGCGGACGGGCAAGCCGCAGCCGTCGCCCAGCTTGCCCGGGAGTGCGAGCAGCAGTTCGGACGCCCCCAGGACATCGAATGGGCCTTTGAAAACGGGGAACTTTTCCTGCTCCAATCCCGCCCCATCACGACGCTGGGCCGCCTTCCCGATCCGGACGGCGTCCTCAACATCTGGGACAACAGCAACATCGCGGAAAGCTACGGCGGCGTGACCACGCCCCTCACTTTTTCCTTCGCGCACTACATCTACAAAGAGGTCTACCAGCAATTCTGCCGGATCATGCACGTGCCGGAAAGCGTGATCGCCGCCAACCGCTCGATTTTCAACAGCATGCTCGGGCTGATCCGCGGGCGCGTCTACTACAACCTGATGAGCTGGTACCGCATGCTCGCCCTGCTGCCCGGGTTCCGCTTCAACCGAGGCTTCATGGAGCAAATGATGGGCGTGAAGGAAGGCCTCCCGGAATCGGTCCTCCGGGAGTTCGAAGCCCAAAGCCTCGGCGCCCGTCTCCGCGACGCGGGCCGACTGAGCTGGGCCTTGCTCGGCCTCGTGCGGGCGCAGACCTTTCTTCCGCGGATGATCCGGCGCTTCCACCGACACTTCGACAATACGCTCGCCGCCATTCCCGTCCCGCTTGAGGCGATGCGTCCGGACCAACTCGCGGGCCATTTCCACCAGCTCGAGGACATGCTGCTGAGCCAATGGAACGCGCCCCTCGTGAACGACTTCTTCGCCATGATCTACTTCGGACTGCTCCGGAGCCTGACGGCGAAGTGGTGCGACGACCAAGATGGCACGCTACAGAACGGCCTGCTCTGCGGGACCGGAAATATCATCAGCGCGGAACCGGCCAAGCGCATTCACGAGATGGGCGAGATCGCCGCGCAAGACGACGCCTTGGCCCGGACCTTGGCGGAAGCCCCGCTCCGGGAGATCCGTGCGCAGCTCGACCGCTCGCCCGAGTTCGCCGCGGCTTACCACAGCTATCTCGAGCGCTTTGCCGACCGCTGCCTCAATGAGCTCAAACTCGAAAGCGCGACCCTTCGGGACGATCCTCTTCCGCTCCTCCGGTCGGTCGGAAGCCTCGCCCTTCGCCTGCGTGTTGGAGCGAAGCCCGTGCGCGACATCGAGAAAAAGCTGCAACGGGAATCCGAGTCGCAGGTGCGCGCCCGACTCAAAGGACGCCCCCTCCGCCGCCTGGTCTTCGACTACGTTCTCCGTCAGGCACGGCGGCGCGTGCGGGACCGGGAAAACCTCCGCTTCGAAAGGACCCGGCTGTTCGGCCGCATTCGAGCAATCTTCATCGAGTCCGGCAAGCGCTTCCACGCCAGCGGTCTGCTTGAAGACCCCCGCGACATCTTCTACCTCGGGATCGAAGAGGTCATCGGCTTCGTCGAAGGAACCGGAACGACACTCGACCTGCGCGGCTTGGTCGAACTGCGCCGCCGGGAGTACGCGGCCTTCGAGCGCGAGCCGGCTCCAGCCGACCGCTTCGAGACGCATGGCGCCGTTCACCTCGGCAACCGCTTCGAGGCCAGCTCCGCCAGCTCCGCGCCCGTAAACGAGACCGCCGAGCTTCGGGGTATCGGCTGCTGCCCGGGTATCGTCCGCGGACGGGCGCGCGTCGTCACCGACCCCGCCTCGGCCAGCCTGAAGGCGGGAGAGATCCTTGTCGCGCAGCAAACCGATCCGGGTTGGATCACGCTCTTTCCCGCCGCCTCCGGCGTTCTGGTGGAGCGCGGAAGCCTCCTCTCCCACTCCGCCATCGTTTCCCGGGAAATGGGCATCCCCGCCGTCGTCTCGGTCCGCGGACTGCTCGATTCCGTCAAGACCGGAGACCTGCTCGAATTCAACGGGCAAAGCGGACTGATCCGAAAACTGGACGACCATGACTGAAGCCGCCCACCGAGCCGACTTTTCCAAAGTCCGTTACGCCCAAGTCTGGGAGGACGCCGACATCCTAGTCGAGGCCCTCAAACCCGGCCCGGGGAAGGTCTGCCTGTCGATCGCCTCCGCCGGAGACAATGCGCTCGCCCTGCTCTCCGAAGCACCGGAGAGGGTTTTCGCGATCGACCTGAACCCGGCTCAACTGCACTGCCTCGCTCTTCGGGTCGCGGCTTTCCGTCGGCTCGATTATCCGGAACTGCTCGAACTGATCGGCTCCCGTCCGAGCACCCGGCGCGCCCGCTATTACCAAGCCTGCCGCCCTTCGTTGGACGCGGAGGCGCGGGCCTTCTGGGATGCCCGCCCCGAAGCGATCGATGCCGGCATCGGCAGCGCGGGGAAGTTCGAGCGCTATTTCGCGCTCTTCCGGAATCGCGTCCTGCCCTGCATTCATTCGTCCCGCCGAATCCGAACGCTCCTCGATCCGAAGCGGCGGGACGAGCGGATCGATTTCTACGAACGGCATTGGAACAATCGGCGCTGGCGCTGTCTCTTCCGCCTCTTCTTTTCGCGCGCCGCAATGGGGCGACTGGGCCGCGACCCGTCCTTCTTCAAGTATGTGGAAGGCTCCGTCGCGGATCGCATTCTGGCCCGCACCCGCCATGCCCTGACCGAACTCGAGCCCGCGGAAAACCCGTACCTCCAGTGGATCCTGCTCGGCCGCCACGCATCCGCGCTCCCCTGCTACTTGCGCGAGTCCCGTTACGAAGCGATCCGTACGAACCTGGACCGACTGGAATGGAGGCGGTGCACGGTGGAAGAGTTCCTCGAAACCCGGCACACGCCGATCGACGCCGTCAACCTGAGCGACATCTTCGAATACATGTCCGAGTCCAACAGCGAGTCCCTCCTCCGCGCGCTCGCCGCCGCCGGACGCCCGGGCGCACGGCTGGCCTATTGGAACATGCTCGCTCCCCGCTCTCGGCCGGACTCCCTCGCCGACCGACTGCTCCCGTGCGAAGCGGAGGCGGAGGAACTGTTCCGCAAGGACAAGGCCTTCTTCTACAGCCGATTCGTGATCGAGGAGGTGCGCCAGTGAGCGCGGAGTTTCTCAAACTTCTGGGCGTCGTGCTCGCCATCGGCGTCCTGCTCCTCAGCTGCCGGGCCCTCCCGGTCGCGGCCGAGCTTCGGCGGAAGAGCGTTCATATCAGCCTTGGGCTCGGCTGCCTCTCGTTTCCCTGGATCTTCGACTCGTTCTGGCCCGTCCTGGTCCTTTGCCTCGCGTCCCTCGGCGCCTTTTTCTTCCTTCGTCAGGCGAAAGGCCGATGGAAGGAGCTGCTCCACGGGGTGGAGCGCCCCTCGCTCGGCGAATTCTATTTTCCAATTTCAGTGACCCTGCTCTTCGCGCTCATGCGGAATCCGGTCACCGACTACGTGATCCCGCTGCTCGTACTGACGCTCGCCGACGCGATGGGCGCGCTGATTGGTCTGCGCTACGGGCGCGCCCGCTACTCCACCTCGGACGGCTTCAAGTCACTCGAAGGTTCCCTCGCCTTTTTCCTGACCGCCTTTCTCAGCACGCACGTCTGCCTGCTGCTGGGGAGCCCGGTCGGGCGGGCGGAGTCCTTGCTCATCGCGACGGTCATCGGCGCCCTGGTCATGCTGGTGGAAGCGGTCGCCTGGCGGGGCATCGACAACCTGCTGGTTCCGCTCGCAAGCTATGCGCTCGTGCACAGCTACCTTGAAATGAGCGTGGCCGACCTAGTCTACCGGCTCGCATTGCTGGGAGGAATCCTCGCCTTCTTCGGAGTGCTCAGCCGAAGGACCTATGCGAAAGATTGCGTGCTGATCGCCTCGGCTCTGGCGCTCTATCTGATCTGGGCGGTCGCCGGCTGGACCTGGGCGATGGCGCCCCTATTGATGGCGGCGGTCTACAGCCTGCTCTGCCCGACGCGGGACCGGGACTGGCAAACCAGACACGGTCTCGACGACCTCGCCGCAGTCGCGCTGCCGGGACTGGTCTGGCTCTTGGTTTTCGTGCGGAGCGAGGAAAGCCGTCTCCTGCTGCCCTTCGTCGCCGCCTGGTCCGCCCAAGCGGCAATCATCACCGCCGCCTTCCTGAGCGGGAACAGGCCAAACCTGCCGTCCGCGCTGGTTCTCGGGCTGGGAGGGCTTGCCGCCTTGCTGGTGGGAACGCCCACCCTCTCCCTGCTCCCCGCGACCACGCCCCTGATCTGGATTCCTCTCCTTTTCTTGGTCGGTGCCTTCGCCGCCGGCCTGCTCTGGTTCTTCGAGTGGCGACGCTTCGGCACGACCCTCGCGCCCGGCCGTCCGCTTCGTCAGTTCGGCTACGGCCTCGGCGTCTCGCTGCTCGGTCTGGGCGTCTTCATGATTCCCCCTTCATGATTCAAGTCGAACATAACCCGGAGGGTTCCAGTCGGGCCCATTGTTGCATCTGGCCGGACAGCCTGCCGAAAATCGACGGCGTCCGCCCCGCCGCGATCGGAGCCTTCGAAGCTTCCGACCCGGCCGCCGCCAACACCTTGTTGGAAAAGGCCTGCGCGCGCATCCGGAGGGAAGGCGGCCGTTTGGCGGTCGGACCGATCAACGGGACGACCTGGCAGAGCTACCGGCTCGTGACCGAACGCGGCGACCGACCGCCCTTCGTGATGGAACCCACACACCCGGACTTTTACCTCGCCGCCTGGGAACGCGCCGGCTTCCGCCCCCTCGCCGAATTTCACTCCGCCCGAATGCCGCCGCAGACCGAGGGGGACCCTCGGATCGAACGCGTCGAATCCCGCCTCGGCACCCTCGGCGTTCGTATCCGTAATATCGATACCGATTCCTTCGAAGAGGACCTCGCCCGGATCCACGAGGTCTCTCTCGTCAGCTTTTCCGGCAATTTTCTCTATACGCCCATCCCGCTCGAAGGCTTTCTCGATCTCTACCGCCCCCACCGGTCGAAAATCCGCCCCGAGTTCATCTGGATCGCCGAACAGGCCGGACGCGGCGTGGGCTTCTGCTTCTGCCTCCCCGATCTCAACCAAGCCGCACGCGGCGAACCCATCGACACGCTCGTAGTCAAGACCCTCGCGACCCTGCCCGACCGCGCCTACGCGGGTCTCGGGCTCCTGCTCACCCAGTCCGCCCATCGCGCAGCCGCGCAGGCGGGCTACCGCGAAGTCATCCACGCCCTGATGCATCCAGGCAGCCGGATCAAGCACTTCGGCCGGGGAGCGATGGAGGTTTTCCGCCGCTACGGGCTATTTCATAAGGACCTCTGAGCCCATGAACCTGGCCGACCTCCTCTTCGAGCAAGCGCGCCTGAATCCGGAACGGAAGGCGATCGTCGACGGGCGGTCGGGCCGCGAGCGCATCCTTTCGTTCGCCGAGGCAGAGGCCCGCATCCATGCCGCGGCGTCGAGGCTGGAAGCGGCCGGCCTCGCCTGCGGCTCCCAGGTGCTCGTGCTGGTCCCGATGAGGGCCGAACTCTACCTCACGCTCGCCGCGCTCTGGAAGATCGGCGCGACCGCCCTGTTCCTCGATCCCTCGGCCGGCCGCAAACATGTCGCGGACTGTTGCGCCCGCTCCCGTCCGGACGCGGTCGTCGCCATCGGCGCCGCGCGCTGGCTCTGCCGGCTGAGCCGACCCTTGAGGGCAATCCCGACGAAACTATTCTGGGGCGGCGAGCTTCGTTTCGACGCGACGGAGAAAGGCGAAGGCGGCACCGCCGCCCTCGCGGCGGACCACCCGGCGATCCTGACCTTCACGAGCGGCAGCACCGGCCGACCGAAGGCCGCGGTCCGCAGCCACGGCCTCCTCGCCGCCCAGTACGAGGCGCTTCGACAGGCGATCGAGTTGCGCGCCGGCGAATGCGAGCTTGCGACGATGCCGATCATCGCGCTGGTCAATCTCGCCGCCGGGATCACGACCCTGATTCCCGACGCCGATCTCAAACGGCCCGGCTACGTCAAGCCGGGGCCCGTGCTCGAACAGATCGCGCGCTTTCAGCCGGACCGCTGTGTCGCTTCCCCGTCCTTCCTTCGCCGCATCGCAGAAGCGGCTCCCGCCCCACTATCCTCCTTTCGGAAGGTCTACACCGGAGGCGCCCCGGTCTTTCCGAGCGCCCTCGAAGTCATGCGCGGCGGTTTCGACCGGGCTGCTCTCACGGTCCTTTACGGCTCAACCGAGGCCGAACCGATCAGCCACTTGGACTGGTCGGAGGCCGACGCCGAGACGCGGCGAAAGATCCGCGAAGGAGGCGGGCTCCCGGTCGGCCGGATCGTCCCCGAGACCCGCCTGCGCGTGATTCCGGACCAGTGGGGCCAGCGTATCGATTCGACGGATACGGAGAGCTGGGATCGACTCCGGCTGCCCGTCGGCCAAACCGGGGAGATCGTCGTGGCCGGCAGGCATGTCATCCCCGGATACCTCGGCGGCATCGGCGACGAGGAGAACAAGATCCGGGTCGGCGGCGCGGTCTGGCATCGCTGCGGCGACGCCGGCTATATCGACGCGGAGGGCCGCCTATGGTTGATGGGGCGATGCGCGGCCGCGTTCGACCTCGGGGCAAGGAGGGTCTATCCCTTCGCGGTCGAGTGCGCGGCGGTCGAAGCGTTCCAAGTGCCGATCGCGGCCTGCTGCGAGATCGACGGCGTCGCCACCCTCGTGCTGCCGCCCGAGTCCAGGGGTAAAAACATCCCCCGGCCTTTCCGGGTCGGCGGCGTCGAGATCCCCCAGGTGCTTTTCCGCTCCATTCCCCTCGACAAAAGACACAACGCGAAGGTCGACTACGGGAAGCTCCGCCACTCCGGCCGGAAGTTCTCTTGCTGGCGGGGGGCTACTCCGAATTCTCGCTGATCTCTTCCTTTACTTGTCCGTAGGCGATCAAGGCGAAGAGCCCCGTGCCTCCGATGATGTTGCCCAAGAGGGTGGGAAAAATCCCTTCGAGGAGGCTGCGGGCCCAAGGCAACTCGCCATTCAGGGAGAGCAGGAAGTACTCCGTCGAACCGGCCACGACGTGCGTCATTCCGCCCAGCGCGATCATGTAGGACAGAAAAAGGATCACCCAGAACCCGCTGGTCTGGGCTCTGGGCAGCAGCCAGACAATCGACGCGATGAGGAAGCCGGCCGGGATTCCAAGTAGAAAGCAATCGGCAAAGCCGTAGTCCATCAGCTCGCGAGAAATCTCGAGGAACCCTTCCAGCCGGTGGGCGGGGAATAGACCGAACTTCGCCGCCGCAAGCGCCGAGATGAAGGTTCCGATCATATTCGCCCCGAAAACGATCGCCCACAGCCGCGCGGTCTGAATCAGCTTCTCCCGCGTAAAGGTCCGGAGCAGCGGGAGCACGACGGTGACGGTGTTTTCGGTGAAAAGCTGCAAGCGCCCGAGCACGACGATCAGGAAGCCGACCGAGTAGCCGAGGTTCGCAAGGACCTTCTGAAGCTCGCTCCCCTCCAGGGCTTGGCTGAAGAAGGCTTTGCAGTAAACCGAAAGGCTGAGTGCGAGGCCCGCCGCGATACCCGACCAAAAGAGCGAGCTCGCAGGCCGCTCCAACTCGGCGATACCTTCCAGCCGCACGACCTCGAAAATTTGCGGCGAGCTCAAACCCGCCGACTCCAGGACCTCGTTCTTCTCCTCGGCGGTCAATCGGTCGGATGCTTCTTCTTTCGGCATAAGATCCAGTAAACCACCGCAGGCACTTTGCTGCAACCCGTGGCGGACATCCGGCTCTTAACTTCGCGGCCGGGGGGAGCTTGGTGTCCGATCTTTCGAATCAAGTCGACCGATTCGAGAACCGCGAAAACCGGCAAGACGGCGACCTTTGCACGCTCTGGATCGGCGGCAACGACCTACTCGGCGACGCGGAGGCGGATGCCCCGGCGCTCGCCGATGCCATCGGGGCGATCATCGTCTTGACCGGAGCGGCCCCCGACCAGCTCACGCTCCACAGCGAGTACGCCGGCGAGCCGGCCTGGACGGTCGAGCTGTCGCCCTCCGCCGGAGAAGCCGGCTTCTTTCAAACCCGCCGCCCCTAGCGCAGCAGCCCTGCGGGATCCAATCCCTCGTTTCCTGACCCGCCGTTTCAGGAGCGGCCCGGCCGGGCCTGCCGAAGGATGCTTCGCCACGGAAGGCCTTGCACTAACTAAACAAACATTCACCATTTGCGACGATGGGACTTCCGACGCTCCAGAGCTTCTACTACCTCGACCACTTTCACGAGGTGCTGCGGCTGGTGGAGCGCCGCTGCCCCGACGCGCTGGAGGATGGCCACCGGAACTTTGTCGAGAGCTTTCGGGCCTTGGACCGCGAAGCGCAGGCCCTGCTGGTGCGGATGATCAACCGGAAGGGTGCGGTCTTCCGGACCGGAGCGCTGGACTATGCGGAAATTCCGGACCGGGACGGCGCGCTCGCCCGACTGCGGGCCGCAGGCTTGGCGCGGGTGGTTCGGATCGACGATCTTCACGCCCTATTGGAGCGGCTGACCAAGCCCGAGCTTCTCGTCCTTCTGGCCGACCACGGGATCGGACCGTCGGGGTTCCGTTCCCGATCAAAGTCCGCCCTGCTCGAAAAGCTCGAGACCGCCGCGGAGAGGGAAGGCCTCTTCCGCGGCGTCGAGCGCATCGGCTGGGTGGCGGTCGCGCAGCCGGAGCGCAGCGCCTTCCTGCTATTTCTCTACTTCGGCCACGGGGGGAGCAACTTGACCGCCTTCGCCTTGCGCGACCTCGGCTTGATCCAAACCCGCAAGCTCCCGGCGGAGGCCGGCGCCGTGTTTCCCGACGGAGCGCTCGCCCGCCACGCCTTCTTTTACTCGCAGCTACGCGACAGAATCCGCTCGGGTCGCCCGGGGGACTGGCTGGCCCTCGCGGAGGAGTCGGCGCGATGGCCCCGCCTGCCCGGAACGGACGGCGATCCGCCGCACGACCGGGCGCTCGCCCGGCTCGGTGCCTGTCTGGAAAAATCCGGCGCCCTCGACGCCGCGCGGCAGGTTTACCGCTTGAGCGACAGCCACCCCGCGGTGGAGCGCCTCTGCCGCCTCGACTACGCGGCCGGGGAACGGGAGGCCTGCCGCAGCCGACTGGAGCGGCTGATCGATGACCCGCCCTGCGACGAAGCCCTCGCTTTCGCGGAGGACTTCCACGCCCGCAAATTCGGAGGCCGCCGACTGGGCGCGTTGACCGCGCTTCTCCGCGAGGCGGAAGGCATCCGAATCGACGAATCCTACCGCGGGAGTCCGGAGCGCGGCGTCCTCGCCGCCCTGAGGCGTCGGGGCTTGGAAGCTTATCACGGCGAAAACGCCGTCTGGCGGGCCTGCTTCGGCTTGGTTTTCTGGGACGAGCTCTACGGCCCCGACGGAGCCGGACCCGGCAGCGAATTCAGTCTCGCCCCCCGCGGCCTCGACGGCGGCGGCTTTTACCAAAGGTTCCGCCCCCGGATCGAAGCGAAGCTGGAGGCGCTTCGAGGCGCGCCGAACGGCGCCGCCTTTCTGCCGGAGAATCCCGAAGCGCTGCCGGAGAACGCCTTCTTCCGAAGCGGCGGCGACGGCCTGCCCGCGGCCCGCGCCCTGCTCGGGCGCGCGCCCGGTCCGGCCATCGCCGCCACGCTCGGCCGTTTGGCTTCGGGCTTTCGCCAACACGGCAGCGGCTTTCCGGATCTGCTCGTCTTCGACCGCGACGGGCCGCGCTTCGTCGAGGTCAAGGCCGAAGGAGACCAGCTGCGGCGCAGCCAGCTCGCCCAACTCCGCCAGCTCCGCGCGGAGGGCTTTCGGAGCTCGATCCTGCGGGTCGAGTGGTGCGTCGATCCCGAGCAGACCTACGTGGTGGTTGACGTCGAGACGACCGGCGGGCGGCCACCCCATCACCGGGTGACCGAAATCGGCGCGGTCAAGCTGCGGGGCGGCCGGGTCTTGGACCGTTTTCAGACCTTGCTCAACCCCGAGCGCCGAATCCCCCGCCGCATCGTCGAACTGACCGGAATCCGGAACGAGGACGTTGCGACGGCACCGAAATTCGCCGAGATCGCCCGGGCTTTCTCCGACTTCGTGGGCGATGCGGTCTTTGTCGCGCACCATGCGAAGTTCGACCACGGTTTCATCCGCGCGGAGTTCGGACGCGTCGGCGTGGAGTTCAACCGCCCCACCCTCTGCACCGCCGCCGAGGCCCGGCGCTGGTTCAAGGGTCTGCCCTCTTATCGGCTGAAGTCGCTTTGCGCCCACTTCGGAATCCCGCTGGACCGCCATCACCGCGCGCTCTGCGATGCGGAGGCCACCGCCCGGCTTCTCCTCGAAATCAACCGCAAGCGAGCCGGAGGCGGCGGCCCGCGCGAAGCCGAGCCTACGGCGGTGGGGCGCAGACTGGGCGCGGTCGGGGAACCGGCCTAAACGGAATGGTAGGTGTGCCCCTTCAACAGGCGGGCATAGTCTTCCAGCATGCGAATGCCTTCGCGCGGCTTGATGTGGTCGGCTTTGGTCGCACGATCAATTTGCTTCTTCATCTGGCGGGTCAGGAGATGGCCGTCGTACTGGGTGAAGCCCAGCACATCGCTGATGGTGAAGCCGGAGATACTGTCCTCGATATAGAAGCCGTCCTCCTCGTCATCCTCCAAGAAGACGTGCACCTCGTTCACGCGCCCGAACAGATTGTGCAGGTCGCCCATGATATCCTGATAGGCGCCGACGAGGAAGACACCGAGGTAGTAGTCTTCGTTCTCCTTAACCGGATGCAGCGAGAGCGTCGACCGGATGTCCTCGATGTCGGTGAACTGGTCGATTTTGCCTTCGCTGTCGCAGGTGATGTCGACGAGGGTGGCGTCGACGGTCGGCTTTTCATTCAGCCGGTGCAGGGGGGCGATGGGGAAGAGCTGGTCGCAGGCCCAATGGTCGATGAGCGACTGGAAGACGGAGAAATTGCAGACGTATTGCTCGGCCATCATCTTGGGCAGGCCCATCAGGTCCTCCGGCGTATAGTTGGCCGCCTTGCTCTGGGCGGCCAGCTCCTTGCAAATCCGCCAGTAGAGCGCGTCGGCCTCCGCCTTTTCCTTGAGATCGAGGTAGCCGAGAATGAAAAGGCTGTTGGCTTCTTCCTTTTTTTGGACGGCGTCGTGATAGCGCTCGAGGGCGGTCGACGCGTGCTCGTTCTTCAGGATGGCCTCGAGATCGCGCAGCAGGGCGTTGCGCTTCCTGCGGCCGACCGGTTTTACCTCGACCGAGGTTTTGGAGATGCGGTCGCAGACATCGGTCACGAGGATCGAGTGCGGCGCGACGATCGCCCGGCCGCTTTCCGTCACGATGTCCGGCACCGGCACGGAGGCCTCGGTGCAGACGCTTTTGATGTTGTAGACGACGTCGCGGGCATACTCGCGCATGGTGTAGTTCATCGAACTCTCGAAGTTGCTGCGGGAGCCATCGTAGTCGACGCCCAGACCGCCGCCCACGTCCATCAGCTCCATGGGAAAGCCCATCTTGTGCAGTTCGCAGTAGAAGCGGGTGCCTTCGACCGTCGCCTTCTTGATCGTCTGGATGTTCGGGACCTGGGACCCGATGTGGAAGTGGATGAGCCGGAGGGCGTCGGTCAGTCCCGCACGCTTGAGCTGGCGGGCGGCGTCCAGGATCTCCGGGCTGGTCAGGCCGAATTTCGCATCCTCGCCCGACGAACTCGCCCACTTCCCCTCGCCCGCGGCCGAGAGCTTGATGCGAAAGCCGATCAGCGGCTCCACGCCCATCTGCTTGCTCAGCTGGATGATGTGCTTGATCTCGCTGAGCTGCTCGACCACGAGGTAAATCTCCTTGCCGAGACGGCGACCGTAAAGGGCGAGCCGGATGAAATCGTCGTCCTTGTAGCCGTTGCAGACGATCAGCGATTCGGAGTCCTTGTGCAGGGCTAGGGCGATCATCAACTCCGGCTTGCTGCCGCACTCCAGACCAAAGTGGTAGGGGCGCCCGGCATCCTGGATCTCCTCGATGACCTCGCGCAGCTGGTTCACCTTGATCGGAAACACCCCGCGGTAGCGTCCCTCGTAGCCCTCGCCCGCGATGGCTTCCGCGAACAGCTCGTTGAGTTCGGTCACGCGCGTGCGCAAAAGGTCCTGGATACGGATCGTCAACGGCAGCTCCAGGCCCTTGCCCTTGGCTTCCTGGATCACGTCGGCGATGCGGATGCCCCGGCTGTCCCGAAGCGGGTGGACGCACATGAAGCCCGCCTCGTCGATGCGGAAGTGGCCGTTGCCCCAGCGCTTGAGGCCGTAGTAGTCTTCGGCCGCGTTGACGGACCAGTTTTCGGTGTTGGGTTTCTCCATGGCTTAGCTCGGAATCCTGCGGGGTGATCGGGTGGGAAGGTCGGCCGATGAAATAAGCCATCCGCTCCGACCTTAGCAATGAAATCTCTTGAAAGCCGCCCGGTAGTCTTCTATCTACGAGACGTCGTTCTTCGGGACGGCCCGTGTTACCCGTCGACTAGAGCCTGCAACTAAAGCGATACCCCCGTGAAGCGTCAATCCGCCCCCCCGATTCCCACGAAGGAATCCGAAATTTCCCCCTATTCCCGCTTCCTCGCCGCCTGGTGGGGGAGCTTTATCGGAGACGCCCTCGCGATGCCGGCTCACTGGTACTACAAAAGAGGGCTCATCGAGCGCGACTACGGGGCGATCACCGACTACGTCGAGCCGCGTAATCCGCACCCGGACAGCATCCTCTACCGCAGCCGCTACGAATCGACCGGACCCGAAGACGACATTTTACACGACCAGGCGCAGTACTGGGGCCGCCCCGGCATCCACTACCACCAGTTTCTCCAAGCCGGCGAAAACACGCTCAACCTCAAGCTGAGCATGCTGCTGGCGGAGTCTTTGGTCGAGCGGGGCGGCTACGACGAAGCCGACTACGCGGAGCGCTACATCCGCTTCATGCTCGATCCGGAATCGCACCGCGACACCTACGTCGAGGAGTACCACCGCGCCTTCTTCAAAAACCACGGACGGGGCAAGCCTCTCGACAAGTGCGCGGAAGAGGACCTCCACATCAGCTGCCTGGCGGCCATCACGCCGCTGGTTCTGTTCTACCATCGCCAGCGGGAAACGATGCTGGAGAAAGTCCGGAAGCACCTCGCGCTCAGCCATCGCGGCGCGACGGCGGCGCGCGCCGGGGAGCTCTACGCCGATCTGATCCATTTCGTGCTCCGCGGAGAGAGTGTCGAGCATGCCTTATTCGAGTCCATCGGCCGCGACCAATATCAGGCTCTCTCCTTTCCCTACCGGCGATGGGTCGCGAACCATACGGACGAAGAGGTCGTCGGCAAGATCGTCAGCACCGCCTGCTACATCGAGGACGCACTCCCCGCGACCGTCTTCCTCGCCTTGAGATACGACGGCCGCTTCGACGAGGGCCTGATCCAGAACGTCCGGCTTGGCGGCGACAACTGTCATCGCGGCGCCGCTCTCGGTGCCGTCCTCGGGGCCTCCGGAGGCTGCGAGTGCATCCCGGGCGAATGGGTGACCGGCTTGGTCGAGCAAGAGCGGCTGGATCGATTGGGCGACGCGCTCTGGGCCGCCAGCTGCTGATTAAAAGAGGGGAATCCGCGAAGCCTTTCCGCCGAGAAGGCGCAACAGACCGCCGCGCGGTCCCCGCTTAAATCAGCTTCGCGTAATCCGACGCGTTCATCAGCGTCTCGATCTGTGCCGCATCGTCGGGCTTGACCCGCAGCAACCAGCCTTCGCCGAAAGGAGAAGCATTAATCAATTCGGGCGAGGAGTCCACCGCCTCGTTCACCTCCAGGACCTCTCCGGAAATCGGCATGTAGAGGTCGGATGCGGCCTTGACCGACTCGACCACGCCGAAGGTGTCGCCCGCCTCGAAGCGGCTGCCCGCGGACGGGAATTCGACGAACGTGATGTCACCGAGGCTCTCTTGCGCGTATTGGGTGATTCCGACCGTGGCCGAGCCATCGTCGTTCATTTTCACCCACTCGTGGTCCTTGGTGTAAAACAGGTCTTCGGGCAGATCGCTCATAAAAAAGATCCGTTCGCAGCAACTCGAAAGGGCCGCGGCCCACTTAGAGCGTGGCCTGTTCGAAGTACTCGATGATCTGCTCGATAATCACCTTGTGCTCGACCGAGCTGATCCGGCCGTCTTCCAACATCCGGTCGGCGGCCAGCGCCTGCTGCGCCATTTTTTCGAAAGGATCCGCGCCGGTCGAAGTCGGGATGAGATCGCTCTTCATCTCCGCCTTCAAGGTGCCGGGCTCGAGGTCGACATAGTAGCCGAGATCCTCCGAGAGGCCGAAGCGGATGAAGTTGTCCGCCCGCTCGTTCGGCACCGGCGTGAAGTACTTGACGGCCGGATTATAGCCCGCCTTTTCCAAGCGGATTTCATGGACCATTTTACGCGGAAGCTCGGTCTGAAGCGGTGTGATACCGACGGCATCCCCGTTGATGTAGACGCTGGCGGCGGTCGGGAACGAGAGAATGGACACTTCTTGAGGCACGCCTTTTTCAAGGGACGCACAGCCGGAGAAGGCGAGTGACAGGATAGCAAACAATGAAAGATGGAGAAAAGACTTCATGGTGGGATTCAACAAAGCGACTTAATCAATGTCGAAGCGTATTCCCTCCCCGAGAGCAGGGTCAAGCCAATAGCCCCTGCTTGTGCGGGTGAATTTGCTTCATACCGAGATCCGCAAGGAGGAGCGCTTCGGATTCGCCCCAAGTCCAATTGTTCTTGTCTCAAGCGGCAAGCCGCGTTGGATGATCGTCAGTCACCTTCCCCCGGGGCTCTCACGAAAATCGAGCTTCCTTCGCTCCTTGCCCCGGGGTACTCCGCAATGATCCTCCCTTTCACGCTCGCTACCGGCTTAACCATTGGCGTCTCCGCCGTCTGCTCGGTCCTTGAGGCGATGATCCTCAGCACCACCACCGCGGAAATCGAGGGACTCAAAAAAGCGCACCCGAGCCGCGGGGAAATGCTGGAAAAGTACAAGACGAACCTCGAGGAAACCAGCTCGGCCATCCTCAGCCTCAACACCATCGCCAACACCCTCGGCGCAACCCTCGTGGGCGGCCTGGCCGTCCAGATCTGGGTGGACTACGAACACACGCTGCTCGTGGTCTCAAGCGTCATGGCGCTCGCCATCCTCTTCTTTTCGGAAATCATCCCGAAAAACGTCGGCGTCATTTACCGTCCCTCCCTTCAACCGATTCTCGTCTTCCCGCTCGCCTGGGTTTGCGCGATCATGACCCCGATCTCGCGGGTGGTGGGCATGCTCGTCCGTATGCTCATCAAGCCCCGGAGACTCGCCTCGGATTCGGACGAGGAGATCCTTCTACTGGCCGAAAAAAGCGCCAAGGAAGGCACCCTTACGATGAACGAGCGCGACATGATCAATAACGCGCTCAGTCTCGACGAGCTCCTCGTCAACGAAATCATGACCCCGCGGACCGTCGTGCATGCGATCGAGGACACCGAGACCATCGAAACCCTGTTCCAGAAGACGATCAACATCCCCTTCGCCCGGCTCCCCGTTTATCACAACCGCGTCGACAACATCACCGGCATTGTCCGCCGCCGCGACCTGCTCGGGGCCAAGGCCGGGGACCGCAACTCGCTCCGGATCGCCGACCTCGCCACCGAGCCGATCTTCATCCCCGACAACGCGGCCGCCTCCGACGCGCTCCAGACCTTCCTCAGAAAGCGCCAGCAACTGGCGGTGGCGGTCGACGAGTTCGGCTCCATGTCGGGCGTCATCACCATGGAGGATGTGATCGAGCACATCATCGGGCAGGAGATCTTCGAGGACGACGATCCCGCCATCGACATGCGGGAACTGGCCCGCAAACGCCAATTCGCGGAAAAACGCCGCCAGCGTCGTCGGTCTTAACCCTGTTTCAAACAAGACCTCCGACTTAGTGGCGCTTCGCCCGGCGGTTTGAATGGCCGCAAAGAGGCGCAAAAAGCCTCGAAAGAATCGGCCGCCCAACCGTCCGACTACGAAGAAAAACGCCCGGCGCCTATTCCGCCCGCGCTGCGGCGAAGTCTCTCGCGAAATAGCTCAGGATCATGTCCGCGCCCGCCCGGCGGATCGCCAGAAGCGACTCGTCCCGGCAGCTTTCGAGATCCAGCCAGCCCCGTTCGGCGGCGGCGTGGATCTGCGCATACTCGCCCGAGACCTGATAGGCCGCCAGCGGAAGCTCCGTCGCTTCCCGGACTTCGCGGATGATGTCGAGGTAGGGCCCCGCCGGCTTGACCAGGAGGATGTCCGCCCCCTCCTCCTCGTCCAAGGCGATCTCCGTCAGGGCCTCCCGACGATTGGCGGGGTTCAACTGGTAGCCGCGCTTGTCCAGGTGATGCGTTCCCGCGCTCGAGGCGCTGCCGACCGCGTCCCGGAAAGGGCCGTAGTAAGCCGAGGCGAACTTGGCCGAATAGGCCAGGATCCCGGTCCGCTCGAAGCCGTTGCCGTCGAGCGCCCGCCGGATCGCGCCCACCCGCCCGTCCATCATGTCCGAGGGCGCCACCAGATCCGCGCCAGCCTCGGCCGCGAGGATACCCATCTCGGCCAGGATCTCCACCGTCGGGTCGTTGGCCAGGTCGCCGCGCCCGTCCACCAAGCCGTCGTGGCCGTGGGTCGTGTAGGGATCGAGCGCGAGGTCCGTGATCACCGCGAGCCCGGGCAGCGCTTCCTTGACCGCGCGGATCGCCCGCAGAACCAGCGTGTCGGGATTCAAGGCCTCGCGCCCGTCCTCGCGCTTGAGCTTGGGATCGAGCTTCGGAAAAAGCGCCACGGCCGGCACCCCGAGCGCCACGAGCCCACGGCACTCCTCCACCAAGCGCGAAATCGGCCAGCGCATCTGCCCCGGCATCGAGTCGATCGGCTCTTCCCGCCCCTCCCCGTCCACCACGAAGAGCGGCTGGATCAGGTGCCCGGGCGTGAGCTCCGTCTCGGTCGACAAGGCGCGCAAGGCGGGAGTCCGCCGCATCCGGCGCGGTCGCCGCGTCAGGTCCAATCGGTAAGAGTCCGCCATGCCCGCCAAAATGCCAGCCCCCTTCGAAAGGAAAAGGTAAATTTTCCCCTTTCCCCCCAAGCCTTTCCAGTTTCAGCTTTCAGCCCCATTCGCCCAAGTCCGGCAAGCCCGCCTTTCAGCCTTTCAGCATTACAGCGTTTCAGCCTTTCAGCGTTTCAGCCTTTCAGCATTTCAGCATTTCAAAAAAATGGTCCGCCTCTACGACACCCTCAGCCGCTCCGTCCAAGCCCTCGCTCCGCAGCCCGGGCAGCCGCTCCGCTTCTACTGCTGCGGTCCCACCGTCTACGGTCCGGCCCACATCGGAAACTTCCGCACCTTCCTGATCCAGGACGTCCTTCGGCGCGTGCTCGAAGTCGACGGCGTGGAGGTCCGCCACGTCCGCAATATCACCGATGTCGACGACAAGACCATCCGCCGGTCCCAGGAAGAAGGACTGGCCCTGGCCGATTTCACCGCCCGCTGGACCGCCAAGTTCCAAGCCGACTGCAAGGCCCTCAACCTCCTGCCCCCGGCGGCCGAGCCCTCCGCGATCGCCCACATCCCCCAGCAAATCGAACTGGTCGAAAAACTGGTCGAAGCGGGCCACGCCTACGTGGCCAAAGACGGCTCCGTCTATTTCCGGGTCGACTCCTTCGAGAACTACGGACGGCTCTCCCGGCTCAAGCAGCGCGAATTGAAGACCCAGGCGGCCAACTCGGCCGGCGCGCGCAACGACGCCGACGAGTACGACCGCGAATCGGTCTCCGACTTCGCCCTCTGGAAGGCCCGCAAGCCCGAAGACGGCGACAATTTCTGGCCCAGCCCCTGGGGCGAAGGCCGCCCCGGCTGGCACCTCGAGTGCTCTGCCATGGTCGAGAGCGCCTTCGGCGGCGAGACCATCGACCTCCATGGCGGCGGGATCGACCTCTGCTTCCCCCACCACGAAAACGAGATCGCCCAGTCCGAGTGCGCCCACGGCCGCCCCTTCTGCCGCCACTGGTTCCACAGCGCCCACCTCATGGTCGAGGGCGAGAAGATGTCCAAAAGCCTCGGCAACCTCTACACCCTCGACGACCTGCGGGCGAAAGGCTTCAGCCCCGCCGCCGTTCGCTACACTCTGATCGCGGGCAGCTACCGCCAGCAGCTCAACTTCACCTTCGACGGCCTCTACGCCTCCCAGAGCGCCCTGGCCAAGCTCGAGCGCTTCGCCGAGTCCCTCCTCGCGCGCAGCGGCGAGTCCGCGGAGGATCTCGCAAACTATGTGGGTCGAAACGCCCCCGAGGATTTCGGTCGCCTGGCCAAGGCCTGGGACGCCCTCCGCGACAACCTCAACACCGCCGCCTGCCTCGGCGCCATCTTCGGCTTGGTCGGCTCCAACCCGGCCCCCGCCCTCGCGCCCGAGGACGCCCGCGCCCTCCTCCGCGCCTTCGGCGCCCTCCTCTACGCCCTCGGGATCGAGCTCTTCACCGCCGAAGCGAAAGCCTCCGACGCCCCCGAAGCGATCCAAGCGCTCGCCGAAGAACGCTGGCAGGCCAAGCAAGCCAAAGACTTCGCCAAAGCCGACGCCCTCCGCGACGAACTCTTGGAAAAAGGCTGGGTGGTCAAGGACGCCAAGGACGGCTACGAGCTGGCGCCGAAGTGATCGAATCGCTCTGACGAAATGCAATCAATGATTGCATTGATTGCATTATGGCGTCCATCACCATACGCAACTTACCCGATGCCACGAAAGAATCCCTGCGCGTCATGGCGGCCAAGCAGGGCCTTTCCCTGGAAGCCTATACCCGGGGCATCCTGCAAAAAGCCTCACAGGAGGAGGGCGAATCAGAACAGAACTTAGCCGAAATCGCCCATCGGTGCTTTGGCCCCGAACGGGGTATCGACTTGGACCTGCCCGCTCGCGGCAGCAATCGCCCGCCGCATTCATTCGAATAGCAAGCGATGATCCTACTCGATACCCATGTCGTTTCGGAGCTGATGAAAAAGCAACCGCACACCAGGGTCCTCCACTGGCTCGAAGGTCAAAAGACCGCCCAACTTTACCTGACCGCCATCACCGTCGCCGAAATACGAAGAGGCCTCGCCCTGCTTCCGGAAGGAACGCGAAGAACCGGTTTGGAACAAGCCTTTGACCAATTCCTGCGGTTCGGATCCAAAGAGCGCATTCTTGCGTTCTCCGCATCCACCGCACGCATCTACGCTCCCGTCTATCAATCTCGGATGAAATCCGGACTCGGAATCAGCGAACTGGACTTGCTCATCGCCACCACCGCCGCGTCTATTTCAAGGATTTGCTGGTCTATGACGACGCGCGAAGCAAAATGCAGCATGAGCGACTGTCCGGCCTGACGCGAAAAGTCGTCGAAGCCGGGCTCTACGATTCCGATTATACGGGCGACGAAGACTGATGCTGGCGGATTTCAAAGTCGTCCTGGATGCCTGCGTGTTGGCGCAAATTAATGTTTGCGATGTGTTTTTGCGGCTGGCCGAGCGTCCGGGACTGCTTAGCCCCCACTGGTCGAAGGAAATACTGGAAAGTGCAACGCGTGCATTTAACCAAGCTTCGCAAACCCTGGCCGAAAGAGCTTTCCGAGCACTGGCGCTCCGAAGTTTCCCTTACCTTCCCGAACGCCTCCGTCGATGATTACCACCACATCATCGGTGAATTGACGAACGACCCAAAAGACCGTCATGTGCTGGCAACCGCAATCCGGTCGGGTGCCGGGGTTATCGTTACCTACGACTTAAAGGACTTCCCCGAAGGATCCCTTCGACCCTGGGGCATTGATGCCGTTCATCCCCAAGATTTCCTCATCACGCTCTAAACAATGACCCCCGAACAAGTCGTGCACAAGCTGAACCTGCTCGCGGCTGATGCGGGAAAGGCCCTTGAAGAAGTGCTCCTCAAGGTGGGAAGATTTGTGCCGAATTTCGTTAGCCTTTTAATCGACGAGTTGGATTTAAGTCTTTAGGGCTAAAGCCCAAAGTCATTCCCAAGTTCATCTCCGAAGACGATATCGAGCAGGCGATGCTGCAGCACTTGCAGCGTTAGGGCTCAATCAGCCGCCCCTCCAAGCATCAATCTGCCGAGACTCAAACCCGCAGATTGCCGCTTGCAAAACCCGCAAATTGCCGGAGTCTTACTCCGCAAATGGCCGCCACTGTTTCCATACTGCCCCGCAGTCTCCGACGCAGTCTCGACGAGTCTCTGCGGGACACTCCGGTGGTCTGCGTTCTCGGACCGAGGCAGTGCGGGAAAAGCACCCTGACCAAAGAATACGCCCCGGATCGGCCGTATTTCGATCTCGACGACGACAACCTGACCGAAACGGCTCTCAACGACCCGTCCGGATTCGTGCGCGGTCTGCCCGAAAAAGTCACTCTGGATGAAGTCCAGCGTGCCCCGGAAATCCTGCGTGCGATCAAAGTGGCGGTCGATGCCAATCGATCCCCCGGTCGCTTTATCCTGACCGGATCAGCCAATTTGCTCTTGTTGCCTCGTGCGAGCGAATCGCTGGCCGGCCGAATGGAGATCTTGCGCCTCCACCCGCTCACCGAGTCCGAGAAGGAGGAGAAGCCGGGAGCCTTTCTCCAAACCTTCCTGAGCGAAGGATTCAGCCCGGACATCCGGGAAGGCACAGGCGAGCCGAACGACCTACCCGTGCGCCTGTTGACAGGCGGCTATCCGGGGGGATGTCCCATCCGTTGTTAAAACTCTGAGGAGTTTCCTGTTGCTTGGTTGAAGGTTTGAAGTGGTTGAAGGTTCGAGTCAAGGCCGGGATTGTT
>Ga0208623_100506_pt1 | contig 22840 bp, 16 predicted proteins | sample HotLakConsUCCL28_FD_184737 | JGI IMG/M metagenome (GOLD analysis project Ga0208623, IMG submission 184737) | Hypersaline microbial mat communities from Hot Lake, Washington, USA - Hot Lake Consortium UCC-L28 (SPAdes) (version 2) ...
TTCGCGTCGACACCGTGCCCGGTTCCCGGCATGCCGGGAACCGGGCCTGATCCTCGATCACGTTGTCAGGGCACTTATCCCAATCGTTTTCCCCGTGGCATCAGACCCGGCTCGCTATGGATACCTGCGTTTTGCGCAGGGGAAGCCCCTTTATCCGCCATGGTCCGGATGGCGAAGGGCGGATTTCGTGCCACACTGATGATTCGAGACGAATCGGTCTGGAGCCGTTTCCGTTTCAGGAGCGCCTGCGACGCAATGTGATCTGGCTCCTGCCGCATTTGCCGGGCAACCTGTCTGTAAATCAGCAGGTTAGCTGAGGAATGTGACGCTTGATGGAGGCAGATGCATGTATCCGAGCGACGACCTCTTCTCCTCCTTCGCCCGCAGTTACGAAGCGCGGCGCGAAACGGAAATGTCCCTGTCGGACTATCTGGAAGGCTGCCGGGACGACCCGATGATGTATGCCAGCGCGCCCGAGCGCATCCTGGCGGCGATCGGCGAGCCGGAAATGGTCGACACCTCCCGGGATTCCCGGCTCGGGCGGATCTTCATGAACCGCACCATCCGCGTCTATCCCGCCTTCGCCGAGTTCTACGGCATGGAAGAGACGATCGAGCGCATCGTTTCCTTCTTCCGGCATGCGGCGCAGGGGCTGGAGGAGCGCAAGCAGATCCTCTACCTGCTCGGCCCGGTCGGCGGCGGCAAATCCTCGCTGGCGGAACGCCTCAAGGCGCTGATGGAGGCGCATCCGATCTATGTCCTCAAGGCCGGCAACGAGATCAGCCCGGTCTTCGAGAGCCCGCTCGGCCTGTTCGATCCCGAGCGCATGGGCGAGCAGATCGAGGAGCGCTACGGAATCCCGCGCCGGCGCCTGACCGGGCTGATGAGTCCCTGGGCGCTCAAGCGGCTCGACGAGTTCGGAGGCGACATCTCGCGCTTCAAGGTGGTGAAGGTGAACCCCTCGCGCCTGCGCCAGATCGGCATCGCCAAGACCGAACCGGGTGACGAGAACAACCAGGACATCTCCTCCCTCGTCGGCAAGGTCGATATCCGCAAGCTGGAGACGCTGTCGCAGAACGACCCGGACGCCTATTCCTATGCGGGCGGGCTTAACCGGGCCAATCAGGGCATGCTCGAATTCGTCGAGATGTTCAAGGCGCCGATCAAGATGCTGCATCCGCTGCTCACCGCGACACAGGAAGGCAACTATGTCGGCACCGAGAATATCGGCGCGATCCCCTTCCAGGGCATCATCATGGCCCATTCCAACGAGGCGGAATGGCAGAGCTTCAAGACAAATAAAAACAACGAGGCCTTCATCGACCGGATCTACGTGATCAAGGTGCCGTATTGCCTGCGCGTCACGGAAGAGGAGCAGATCTATGACAAGCTGATCCGCACTTCGGAGCTCGCCGAGGCGCCTTGTGCGCCGGGCACGCTGGAAATGCTGGCGCGTTTCGCCGTGCTGTCACGGCTGCGTGAGCACGAGAATTCGAATGTGTTCTCGAAGATGCGCGTCTATGACGGAGAGAGCCTGAAGGAGGTCGATCCGCGCGCCCGCTCGATCCAGGAATACCGCGATGCGGCCGGAGTCGACGAGGGCATGGACGGCGTCTCCACCCGCTTTGCCTTCAAGGTGCTCGCTGCGACCTACAACCACGATACCACCGAGATCGCCGCCGATCCGGTGCATCTGATGTATGTGCTGGAGCAGACCGTGCGGCGCGAGCAGCTGCCGGACGAGCAGGAAAAGCGCTATATCGAGTTCATCAAGGCCGAACTCGGGCCGCGCTATGCCGAATTCATCGGCAACGAGATCCAGAAGGCCTATCTGGAGAGCTATCACGATTACGGGCAGAACGTGTTCGACCGCTATGTCGATTACGCCGATGCCTGGATCGAGGATCAGGATTTCAAGGATCCCGATACCGGCCAGTTGCTCAACCGCGAACTGCTCAACCAGGAGCTGACCAAGATCGAGAAGCCCGCGGGCATCGCCAATCCGAAGGACTTCCGCAACGAAGTGGTGAAGTTCTCGCTGCGCTCGCGGGCGAGCCATGGCGGCAAGAACCCGTCCTGGACCTCCTACGAGAAGATCCGCGAAGTCATCGAGCGGCGGATGTTCAGCCAGGTCGAGGATCTGCTGCCGGTGATCTCCTTCGGGTCGAAGAAGGACAGCGAGAGCGAGAAGAAACACAGTGAGTTCGTCGACCGGATGACCGAGCGCGGTTACACCGAGCGTCAGGTCCGCCGGCTCGTCGAGTGGTACATGCGTGTGAAACAGGCGGGTTGACCGAGAGGAAGACCCGCGAAACGGGGCGACCGGATGCATATTGTCGATCGCCGCCTCAATCCCGGCGGCAAGAGTCTCGCCAATCGTCAGCGCTTTCTCAGGCGGGCGAAAGCCTTGGTCAAACGCGCGGTGCGCGACACCACCCGCGACCGCTCGATCCGTGATGTGGAGAGCGGCGGGGAGGTGTCGATCCCCGGCGAGGGCGTGCGCGAGCCGCGCTTTCACCGCGCGGCGCAGGGCGGCATGCGTGATTACGTGCTGCCCGGCAACAAGGATTACGTCGAAGGCGAAACCATCCCGCGCCCGCCGGGCTCCGGCGGGGGAGGCGGGTCACAGGGCAGTCCGGACGGGGAGGGCGAGGACGAGTTCCGCTTCGCGCTCAGCCATGAGGAATTCGTCGATCTCTTCCTCGAGGATCTCGAACTTCCCGATCTGGCAAAGCGCAAGCTGGCGACGACCGAGCAGGTGAGCTGGCGTCGCGCCGGGTTTTCCGTCACCGGCTCGCCGGCCAACCTCGCCCTGACGCGCACCATGCGCAATTCGCTCTCACGCCGCATCGCCCTGCGCCGGCCCCGGCCGGAAGCGGCGGCGGCACTGGAGGAGGAGATCGCGACGCTGGAGCGGACGGGCGATGATCCGGTGCGGCTGCTGGAAGCGCGCGAGGAACTCGCGCGCATGCAAAAGCGGCTCAAGGCGATCCCCTGGATCGACCCGATCGACCTGCGCTATCGCCGCTCGGAACCGCATCCGCGTCCCGTCGCCCAGGCGGTGATGTTCTGCCTGATGGATGTCTCGGGCTCGATGACCGAGCATATGAAGGATCTCGCCAAGCGCTTCTTCACGCTGCTCTATCTCTTCCTGAAGCGGCGCTACAAGCATGTCGAGATTGTCTTCATCCGCCACACGCACGAAGCCTCGGAAGTCGATGAAGAGACGTTCTTTTATTCCCGCGAGACCGGCGGCACCATCGTCTCGACGGCGCTGGAGGAGATGCAGCGCGTCGTGGCCGAGCGCTACCCGCCGCAGGAATGGAACATCTATGCTGCGCAGGCTTCGGATGGCGACAACACCTCCTCGGACAATCCGCGCGCCTCTGAACTCCTGACGGACACGATCCTGCCCGCCTGCCAGTATTTCGCCTATCTGGAGGTGGGGCGCGAGGATGATCCGGCGCCGATGGGCTTCGGCTATCGCCAGAGCGATCTGTGGCGACTCTACGACCTGTTGCGTCAGGGCGGCGAGCAGATCGCCATGCGCAAGGTGCGCCACCGCCGCGACATCTACCCCGTCTTCCGCGAACTCTTCCAGCGCAAGCAGGGCGCAGAAAAGGGAGTCGGCGCATGAGCACGAAAACCGCGCAGACAGCCGTGAACCCGCCGCAGAAGCCCCGTCTCTACGAGGGGGCGGACTGGGATTTCGAGACGCTCCGGCGCATCAACGAGGCCTGCGAGGAAATCGCCATCGGCGAGCTGGGTCTCGACGTCTATACCAACCAGATCGAGGTGATCACCGCCGAGCAGATGCTCGACGCCTATTCCTCGATCGGGATGCCGCTCTTCTACAAGCACTGGTCCTTCGGCAAGCATTTCGCCACGCACGAGGCCTCCTACCGCAAGGGCATGCGCGGGCTGGCCTATGAGATCGTCATCAATTCGAACCCGTGCATCTCCTATGTGATGGAGGAGAATACGGCGACGATGCAGGCGCTCGTCATCGCGCATGCGGCGTTCGGCCATAACCACTTCTTCAAGAACAATTATCTGTTCAGGCAATGGACCGATGCCGACGGCATTCTCGATTATCTCGAATTCGCCAAGGGCTATATCGCCGAATGTGAGGAGCGCTACGGCCACGGGCCGGTCGAGCGGCTGCTTGATGCCGCGCATGCGCTGATGAACCAGGCGGTGCACCGCTATCCACGCAAGATGCAGCCCGATCTGCGCAGCGAGGAGCAGCGCGAGCGCGAGCGCCGCCAGCATGAAGAGCAGATGTACAACGATCTGTGGCGCACGGTTCCGGTCAAGGAGCGCACCGGGCCCGACGATGCCGATCTGGAGCGCCGGCGCGCGCTTTTGCAGCTGCCGCAGGAGAACCTGCTGTATTTCCTCGAGAAAAGCGGCCCCAAGCTCGCGCCCTGGCAGCGCGAATGCCTGCGCATCGTGCGGCTGATCGCGCAGTATTTCTACCCGCAGGGGCAGACCAAGGTGATGAACGAGGGCTGCGCCAGTTACGTGCATTACGAGATCATGAACCGGCTGCACGAGACCGGGCAGATCGGCGACGGTGACATGCTCGAATTCCTGCGCTCGCATACGAACGTGGTCTACCAGCCGGAATTCCACGAGCGGCATTATTCGGGCATCAACCCCTATGCGCTGGGTTTCGCCATGATGAAGGATATCGAGCGCATCTGCCGCGAGCCCACCGAGGAAGACCGCGTCTGGTTCCCGGATATTGCGGGCGTGGGCGATCACATGCCGGTCCTGCGCGAGATCTGGGCGAATTACCGCGACGAGAGCTTCATCCTGCAATATCTGAGCCCGCATCTGATGCGCAAATTCAAGCTCTTCCACGTCGCCGATGACGACACCCAGCCCGACATGCTGGTCGATGCCATCCACGACGAGCGCGGCTACCGCCGCCTGCGCCGCGCGCTCGCCAGGCAATACGACGTCGCCTGGCTCGACGCCGATATCCAGATCGTCGATGTCGACCTCGCCGGTGACCGCCGCCTGATCGTCCAGCACAACGTCCTCAACCGCATCCCCCTCGACGAATCCAACGCCCGCCGCACCCTCCAGCACCTCGCCGACCTCTGGGGCTACGAGGTGATGATGAAGGAAGTCGACATGCAATCGGGCGAGGTGCTCAAGGAGCACAGGGCGGTGGCACGGGATCGGATTGTGTGAAGCGGGGATCCAGTCATGGAGATCGACCGCAATTTTTTTAGAATAAGGGTTTTAGCTGCATCGGTAGAGTTTGTTCGTCTGGAGAGTTGAGTAATGGGCAAGCAGACACAGTTTGCCGTGCACTCTTGTGGGCAGCAGTAAATATGACTAAAAATTGTTAAAATTTCGCCCAAAGCATCGTTTTGCACCGCTCCTTCAGCGCCTCAAAGGGCAGTTTCTCCGCAAACGCACGCTCCAATAGCTGAAGAGTGAGCCATACCGAAGAGAGCGTCTTTGTACGCGCGCTGATCCATTCCATACACAGGCGTGGCGCGCCCGGCCTGACGGAGTCGGATGGTGCGCTCTGAAGCCTCGTTTCGGCACATCACAGGCTGATGCGAGGATCGGCCATCCGGCGCCTTTTCGCCGCGCATTGCCGATGCGGGCCTGCGGACGCCATTACCGCTTGGTCGGATCCGATGGGTCTGCGGTCCGTTTCCCGCGTTTGCCCGCCGCAGCCTTGCCCGCCGCGACCTTGCCGGCTTTTTTCTTGCTCACGGATTGAGCCGCCGCCTCGCCATCAGCTTTCGTGAAACGCTTCTTCCACTTCTTGTCGGATCCTGCGCCTCCGGCGCCGGCATCGGAGAATTTGCCGGAGGTTCGCGCCTTCCGAGGGCTGGCCGGAGCGTCGATCTGCGGCGCACCGGAAGCGCGCCGGACGGTGACGCCTTTCTCGAGGCTGCCTTGTTTTCCCAATGCGCTCAGGAATTTTGCAACGCTCGTCTCGGCGATTTCCACGAGGGTCTCGGATTGCTGGACGCGGATTGCGCCGATCGCATCCTTGTCGAGCCCTCCGGAGCGACACAGCAGCGGCAGCAGCCAGCGCGGCTCGGCGCCGTCATCGCGCCCGACCGACAGGGTGAACCAGACGCTCGGGCCGAAGCGTGCATGCGCCTTCGCGGCTGGTCGCGTATCGACCGGGACGAGCTCCTCGGGCGCCGAGTGCCGGGCGCGATGCTGGCGCAGATAGGCTGCTGCAATCGCCTCCGGTGAATACAGGGCGAGCAACCGGCTCGCAAAAGCCGTTTCTTCGTCGGTGACATCCATCGACCAGTCGGGATCGGCGAGCAGACGTTCCTCGTCGCGGCGCAGGATCTCGTCCGCTCCCGGCGCAGTGATCCAGTCGGCTGTCACGCGGGCGCTCGCCAGCAGACGCTCGGCCCGCTTCACCGCCTTCGGCGGCACCACCAGGGCGGAGATGCCCTTGCGGCCGGCGCGGCCCGTGCGACCGGAGCGATGCAGCAGGCTATCGGCGTTGCTCGGGAGCTCGGCATGGATCACGAGTTCGAGATTGGGCAGGTCGATGCCGCGGGCCGCGACATCGGTTGCGACACAGACCCGGGCGCGACCGTCGCGCATCGCCTGAAGCGCATGTGTCCGTTCCGTCTGGCTCAGCTCACCGGAAAGACTGACGACGGCAAAGCCGCGATTGGAAAAGCGCGCAGTGAGCCGGCTCACCATCGCGCGGGTATTGGCGAAGACGATGGCGTTTTGCGCCTCGTGATAGCGCAGCACATTGATGATGGCGTTTTCCGCGTCCTGGGCGGCGACGCGCAGCGCCTGATAGGCGATGTCAGCATGCTGACTTGCCTCGGACTGGGTTTTCACCCGCACGGCCTCGCGCTGGAAACGCTGGGCCAGTTTCGCGATCATCGGCGGCACGGTCGCCGAGAACATCAGCGTCCGGCGCTCCGGCGGAGCCTTGTCCAGCATGAATTCCAGATCTTCGCGAAACCCGAGATCAAGCATCTCGTCCGCCTCGTCGAGGACAATGACCCGCAATCCGGTCATGTCGAGGGATCCGCGCTGGATATGGTCCCGCAGGCGGCCCGGCGTGCCCACGACGATATGGGCGCCGCGCGCGAGGGTGCGGCGCTCGTCGCGCATGTCCATGCCGCCGACGCAGGAAGCCATCCGGGCGCCCGCCCTGGCATAGAGCCAGCCGAGCTCACGCATCACCTGCGCGGCCAGCTCCCTCGTGGGTGCGACGATAAGGGCCAGCGGAGCGCCTGGTGGGCCGAGCATGCCTTCCGCATCCAGAAGCGTGGGAGCAATCGCGAGCCCGAATCCCACGGTCTTGCCCGAACCGGTCTGGGCGGATACCAGCAGATCGGCTTCGCGCAGGGCGGGATCGGTGACCGCCTCCTGGACCTGGGTAAGGCTATCATAACCGCGCTCGGCGAGCGCCTCGGACAAGGTATGGATCATGGAAGGCCAATCTGCGGAGGATATCGGCGCCGCAGTCTTGCGCGGTCCGCCGGCACGAAACGTGCGATTCAGGTTCACGTAACGCAACGCGCGGATCATGTACACTGCAGAAAACAGGCATCAGGCGCGTGGCGCCCGGGATCCTTCACCCGCTCCCCGTGATCGGCTATGCCACGGGATGGCTTCGACGGCAGAGGGTGGCGCATGCTTCCATGGATACAGCTGGCCACGGCACAAACGCCGGAGGGGGATAGGCTCAGGCTCCTGCGCCGGGGCGATGAATTCTCGATCCGTCTCGAAGGCGGCAACGAGCTGATGAACAGCCGCCTCGGCGGCTCGGAGGAGGCGCTCGCGACGCTTGCTTTCGACCAGATGGCCGGTCAGACCGCGCCGAGCATCCTCATCGGCGGGCTCGGGATGGGTTTCACCCTGCGCGCCGCGCAGGCGGTCGCGCCCCCGGATGCGCGGCTGATCATCAGCGAAATCGTGCCTGAACTGGCCGACTGGGCCAGGCAGCACATGAAGGCCGTATTCGAGGATTGTCTCTGCGACCCGCGGGTGGAACTGCGGGTGGGCGATATCGGCGCCGCCATCCGCGAGGCCGGGGAAAAATTCGACGCGATCCTGCTCGATGTCGATAACGGGCCCGACGGCCTCACGCGCTCGGAGAACGGCAGCCTTTACGGAGAGGCGGGATTGCATGCGGCACGCGCAGCGCTGACGCCCGGCGGCGTCCTCGCCGTCTGGTCCGCAGCGCCGGACACGGCATTTGCCAAGCGGCTGGCCCGGTGCGGCTTTGCGGTCACGCCGCATCGTGTCCGCGCCAGCCGCTCCCGGCGCGGCGCGCGCCATACGATCTGGATCGCAATGCGCCGGCCCTGACAAGGCGATGATTTCTGTCCGTTCGTTCAACCGCAGCGCATCACCTGTACGCGCCTGACGATCATCCAGCATGTACAGGCTGCGATCAGGCCGAGGCAGGTGGCGCTGACGGGGTCGGTCAGAAGAACTGTGGGATCACCGCGTGAGAAGAGCAGGGTGCGGCGCAGGTATTCCTCGAAGGCGGGGCCGAGGATGAAGCCGAGGACGAGCGGGGTCGGCTCCAGCTTCAGCCGCAGCAGGACCCAGCCGAACAGGCCGAAACCGAGCATCAGCCAGACGTCGAACAGCGAGTTCTGCACCGAATGCACCCCGATCAGGCTGATCACGATGATCAGCGGCACCAGCCTGCGGAAGGGGATGCGCAGAAGTGAGGCCCAGATCCCGGCAAAGGGCAGGTTCAGCACCACGAGGATCACGTTGCCGATGATCAGGCTCGCCATCAGGGCCGTGAACAGATCCGGGTTCTGCGCGATGAAAGCAGGGCCGGGCATGATCGCATGCAGCATCAGCGCACCCGCCAGCACCGCCATGACCGGGCTGCCGGGCAATCCGAGGGTCAGGAGGGGCACCATCGCCGATTGGGCCGCCGCGTTGTTCGCGGCTTCCGGCGCCGCGACGCCCGCAACCGCGCCCGTCCCGAGCGGGCGATCCTTCGTGGCAAAGCCGTTCTCCATCCCGCGCGCGGCGAGCGCCGCCAAAAGCGTGCTCGCCCCCGGAATCACCCCCAACGCCGCGCCGATTCCCGTTCCGCGCAGGGCGGGGCGCCAGCCAGCGCGCAGATCGGCGCGCGTGGGCCAGGGCCAGCGCACGAGCCTGATGCGCTCCGGGCGCCCGCCCGTTTCCAGCGCGCGGATCAGCTCCGCGAGACCGAATATGCCCATCACCAGCGGGACGAAGCCGATGCCGTCACGCAGTTCCGGTATCCCGAAGGCGAAACGCGGCTGCCCGCCGCCCAGATCGGTTCCCACGAGACCCAGACCCGCGCCGATCAGGATCAGCGCCAGAGCCGGAATCGCCGGGCCGGGCGAGATCACCGCGGCGGCGAACAGGCCCAGCGCAATCAGTCCCACCAGCCCCGCTGGCGCGATCGCCGTGGTCATGCCGGCGAGCGGCACTGCGATGGTTGCAATCAACACGGCGGTGACGAGGCCCGCGAAGAGCGAGGCGAGCGAGGCCACTGCGATTGCCGGCCCGGCCCGACCGGCCAGCGCCATCTTGTGCCCGTCCAGCGCCGTCACGACGCCGGAGCATTCACCGGGCACATTCAGCAGGATCGAGGTGGTCGAGCCGCCATATTGCGCGCCATAATAGATCGCCGCCATCATGATGATCGCGCCCGCCGGTTCCAGCGTAAACGTCAGCGGCAGTAGCAGCGCCAGTGTTGCCGCCGGGCCGATGCCGGGCAGGACGCCGACGAGCGTGCCGACCACTGCGCCCACGACACACAGGATGAGGTTTTCCGGCGTCAGCGCCAGCGCGAATCCCGAGATCCATGCGTTCAGATCCATGCCCCGGCCTCTTCACAAACGAGGCCAGAGCGGCGCCGTGGGCGGCAAAAGTGTAAGTCCGATCACCATCGTCATGACAACGAGCGCGCACACCGTGACCGCGAGCGCGACCGGATTGCGCTCGCCGGCGCCGATGGCGGCCAGCGTTGCGGCTAAACCCGCCGAGATCACCAGCCCGAAGGCCGGCAGGCTCAATGCGAACAAGAGAACCGCACCGAGGAGCGCCGGCCCGCTCCAGCGTTGCGCGGTCGCGTCGGCGGGCTCGGCGCAGGGTGCGGGCCGGCGCGGCGTGGCATCAAGCGCGCGGAAAGCCGCCCAGATCGCACCGAGCGCGATCACCCCCTTGCTCAGCAATTGCGCGAACAGCCCGGGGCCAACATGCGCATCCAGCCAGGCCGGCTGGCCATAGGCGAGGATCAGCATGGCCAACCCGGTCAGGACCAGTGCCAGTCCCGGTACGGCCCGCCCGAGCCTGAGCAGGGGAGCGGATCGCAGGATACGGCGCGCATGCTCCGCTTGCGATGTCATGGGGCCTCGGCTCGGTTTCGGGGATTCTCAGACAAGTCAGGACCCGCGCCCGGAAGGTGCCGGGCGCGGGCATGCGGTGAGAGTGGCCTCAGCCCTCGCGCCTGGCACCGGTGCCGCGCACGACCGGGATCCAGGTCTCGCGCTGTCCGGCATAATAGGCGTCGACTTCGGCGGGCGTCTTGGCCGGGGGCACGATCGAGGCGAGATCCTCCAGCCTTGTGCGCATCTCGTCAGATTGCACGATCTCGTTGATCATCGTGTTGAGGGTATCGACGATCTCCTGTGGCGTGTCCGCCGGCGCCGAGATGGTGTTCCAGGTCTGGCTGACGAAGCCGGGCAGCCCCGCTTCCTCCATGGTCGGCACCTCCGCCAGCGCGGGCAGGCGCACCGGGGCGGATACGCCGAGCGGACGCACGGCATCGCCCTGTACCTGGCCGATCGCGGTCAGGGACGGATCGAAGACGAAGTTCAGACGTCCGGCGATCAGATCCACCATGGCCTCCGGGCTGCGCGGATAGGGGATATGGACCACGTCCTCGGCGCCGATGCGTTGCAGGAAAAGGGCCCCGGTAATATGCGTCGTGGTGCCCGTCGGGCCGGAGCCGTACTGGAAGGCGACCGGATCGGCCAGAACCCGCTCGGTCAGCCCGGCGAGATCGGTATCGGGTGAATCCTTGGGCACGCACATGACCATCGGGACTTCGTTGATCATCGCGACACCGCGCAGGGTGCTCTCGATATCGACCGGAAGCGGATCGAAGAGCGCAATGTTGTGGACGAGCTGCGAGGAGGTCCCCACCAGTAGCGTGTAGCCGTCCGGCTCGGCCTTGCTGACATCCTCGGTGGCGCGCATGCCGGAGGCGGTGCCGTTATTCTCGACCACGATGCGCTGGCCGAGCACGGGTTCCAGCGCTTCAACGAGAATGCGCGCCACGACATCGGCATTGCCGCCGCCGCCCTGGGCGACGACGAGCCGGATCGGACCAGCCGCCGGCCATTGCGCGGCGCGAGCCTGACGCGGCAGCAGGGACAGGAAGGGCGCAGCCAGAGCCGAGCCCAGAAGCGTGCGACGATTGATCATCGAAGACTCCCACGATTGCGTTGGCTCTTGAACAAACTGTCGAACCGAGGTGATCAGTGCGACAAAAGCACAAGAAAAACAGGTGGAAAGCGCATTGAAGGCCAATGCACGGAGGTTTCTTTGGGTCCAGGTTAGATTTCTTTTAATCTGTCGCAGTAACTTGCACTCAGATTTCGTTCTTTCCAGGATACTGGTTCGATTATGTGAAATGAAAATTGTAGTCAAACGTTTTCGAGCAAAATTCATTAATTTAAAATCGCTACAAAGTAGATTTATTCAAATCTAATTTCCAGATTATTCGTGTATTTTTATGTTAATTTCAGTCTCTTGCCTGGAATTCCCGCTGATTGCATGAAATTGAGCTGTCTTCAGGTAATTCCAGGCTCAAGCGGAAAATGCTGCGCCCAAAAACCGTCAAGGGTGTCCGAGATTTTTTGGTCAGGGCGCAAAGCGGTCTCTATCCCCGCCCGAATATCCGCTCAATCGCGCGCTCAACCGTGTCATCCGTCGCCCTGCGCCAGCGGGCGGCGAGGTGTTGGTCGGGGCGGATCAGCCAGGTGGCGCCGGGGCTGGCGTCGAAGCGGCGGGTGAAGCTGCCGTCGGCATCAATCAGATCGCGTCCGATCACCAGCGTGCGGGCCTGCGCATGCCGGGGTACGGAGGCGCCGTCGCCGGGCATGTGGAGGAGGGTGCAGGCGCCGTCCAGCGCCTCCAGCAGCCAGCAGATCGTGCCATCCGGCGTGCGCATCGGCGCATCCGGGGCCGGCGCGCCCAGGGCTGCGCTGCCGCCCCAACTCTGTGCATCGGGCGTCGAGAGGGGGCTGTCGCGATAGGTTGTCGGCATCGACAAGCGGCCGGAATTCACCATGCGCCGGGCGAAACCGGCCTTCGCGGCGAGAGCCAGCGCAGCATCGCGAAAGCGCATTTCCTGCGCCGTACGCGGGGCGATGAAATCGGTCGAGCGAGTGGAATGGCCGATATTCTCGTCGGCGGCGGCGATGCGCTCGGTGTCGTAGCTCGCGAGCAGCCGCGCATCCGCATCGCCCCGGATCACGGCGGCGAGCTTCCAGGCGAGATTTTCCGCGTCCTGGATGCCGGAATTCGCCCCGCGCGCGCCAAAGGGCGAGACCTGATGCGCCGCATCGCCGGCGAAGATGACCCGGTCATGCACGAAACGGGCGAGCCGGCGGCATTGGAACGTGTAGACGGAAACCCATTCGAGCGAGAAATCGCCATGGCCGAGCATCTGCCGGATGCGTGGAATGACCCGCTCCGGCTTCTGCTCTTCGGTGGCGTCCGCCTGCGCACCGAGGCCGAGATCGATGCGCCAGACATCATCGGGCTGCTTGTGCAGCAGGGCCGAGCGGCCCTCGTGAAATGGCGGATCGAACCAGAACCAGCGCTCGGCCGGGAATTCCCCCTTCATCTTCACATCGGCGATCAGGAATCGCTCCTCGAACACTTCCCCCTCGAAGGCGAGTCCCATCAGATCGCGACAGGGCGAACGCGCGCCATCCGCCGCGACGACCCAATCCGCTTGCAGGTCATACGCGCCGTCCGGCGTCTCGATGGTGAGGGTGACACCGGCGCCGTCGGTTGCGCCTTCCTGCGCGATGCCGATGACGCGGTTGCGCCAGCGCAGATCAATGGCGGCGCCATCGCCATCCGCAAGGGTCTGCGCCCGCGTGACCAGGTGATGCTCCAGATAATATTGCTGCAGATTGACGAAGGCCGGCATCTTGTGGCCGTTCTCGGGCAGCAGATCGAAATTGTAGACCTCGCTATCACCCTGGAAAACACGGCCCAGCTGCCAGGTGACGCCCTGGTCGCGGCAGGTCTCGCCGAGACCGAGACGATCGAGGATTTCGAGGGTGCGCTTGGCGTAGCAGATGCCACGCGAGCCCTCGCCGATGCGGTCGGCATCGTCGAGCAGCACCACCGGCACGCCGCGCTGCGCCATGTCGATGGCGCAGGCGAGGCCGACCGGCCCGGCGCCGATCACCACGACGGGATGTTGCGCCGGTGCGCCGTCCTGATCCGGCGAGCGCCGATAGCTGAACTGATAGAGGCTCTTGCGTTCTCCGCCCGTGGTCACGCCCTGCGCCGTCCCCATCCCGCTCCCTCCGGATTTCTATGAAAGGATAGGCGGGGCCTGCGTTTTTGTCGATCCGGACTGGATAACGCCGCGCAGGCGCCTTAATCGCGTTGCACACGATCAATGCCCGCGCCACCATGCGAATCAGTATCGCCGTGAGTCAGGCGCGGGGGCGTATTCCAGTGGATTGCAAGAGGCGATGACGGGTGCGGAGGCTGGTATGACCGCAGATAATCAGAGCCGGGCGCAGAGCCGGTCGGATGGGGCAGGGCGCTCCTACCTGCTGATCCTCGCTGCAATCGCCGCGACGGGTTGGGGCTTCGCCCTCCATGCCGGGCTCGGCGGTATCGATCGGGAGACGTCTGCCCGTGAGCGGATCGCAGCGCTGGAAGCGGACAATGCGAGCCTCGAAGAACGCAATGTTGCGCTTTCCGACGCGCTTGCAACCATACGCGAGGCCGAAGGCGGGCTGCGTGGGATCGAGGCGCAGATCGATCAGGCGCGCGACAGGCTCGTGCGTGCTCTCGAAGACCGGCGCGATCTTGAAGACAGCCTCTCGGCCCTGCAGCGCGACATCGCCCAGCTGGGGCGCGAGGAGGGGGCCGCGACGCGGGTATCCGCCGCAGCAACTGGTCAGAACGCCTCGCCGGCTGCCGTGAATGCGGCGCTGGCGCGGCTCGACCGGATGATCGATCGTCGCAATGGAGAACTGCAGGCAATTCGTGCGGCACGAAGTGAAGCCGAAGCCCGTCTCACCGCCGCAAACGACGCGCTCGACGCCAAACAGGCACAACTCGGGCGCGACGAGAGCGCTGCTGCGCAGGCGCGGGAAACACGCTCCCGGCTGATCGGTGATCTGGAGCAGTTCGAGGCGCTGATCGCCCGGCGCGAAAGCCAGTCCGCAGCGCTCGCCGAGGATATCGACCGGGCCGAGGCGCGGCTCGCGGCCTTGCAGAGCGAGCAGGCCCGTCTGCGCGAGACGATGTCAGCCGCGTCCGATTCTGCTGCTTCGGCGCGTGCTCCCTCCGAGCCGGAACGCCTCCCCGACGGCACGCGGGTGATTCGCGTCAACCCGTTTGCGCGCTGAACCCGCAGGCGTTCCCGGATGCCGATCCGGGCATCCGGGTGTTTCATCGCTTGCGCACGGACACTTTTGCACGGACACTTTTGCACGGACACTTGCGCACGAACAACTGCGCGTGACGCCCTGCCCCGATTTCCCGCATCTGTTTCAGTCGGCGTATGGCGGGTGGTGCATCATCGCCAGATCGGTGCGGTGCAGGGTTCCCCGTTGGGGCCTGCCACGACATTCGACGCGGGTGGGTTGTTGGCCCGATAATCGTCATAGACCAGGAGCATCGTTTCCTTGCCGATGTTCCAGCCGATACCGACACCCGGCCACCCCGCGATCGCGCCACCGATGATCGCGCCTATCAAACCGCCGATCAGTCCCCAGAGGCGCCGCCTGCGGCCCTCTGCATCGGGCGATTGGCTTTGCGCTTGCGCGTTCTGTTCCTGAACCCTGCGGACGAAATCCGATGATGTGTCCAGTTTCTCGAATTCCCCGAGCAATGCCTGCGCCTGATCGCCGTCCTCGCGGATATAGGCATCACCAATGCGCTTGAAGAGTTCGGCTTCCCTGTCGGTGACCATGCGGCTCTTGACGAGGCAGTCGCAAAGTTCTGAAAATTTTGGTGCGAAGCTCTTCTGTGTCAGGCTGAAGACCTGAATCACCGAATGCGCGACCAGTTCGCGGGATTTTTTGTCGCGGATTTCATCCGCGTATTGGTTCAGATGCTTTTCATCCAGAAATTTCTTGCTGAGCGTATCGTAGATTGCACCATGATATTCGAGGGTTTCGGGGCGTGCCGACATGGCCATGAACTCCTGATGAGGAATGCCGATGGTAACCCGCATGGAAAAACCGCGTCCTCCCGGAGGAAGCTGCAAGCTTGGCCATTAAAGGTTGTGCAAACTTACGGGCGTCCGCGAATCTGTCAAGCTGCCGGCTGAAACCGGTTGCGCTGTCAGCGAGGGGAGGGCGGCGGCTCGCCGTGTCTGTGCGCATGAACGCCGCCCGCATCGTGCGCGGCGGTCTCCCGTCTTCGGATCGGAGGCTTTCTCAGAACGGGCGTGGCGGCGGTAGCGGAATCTGGTCCGGCGCTGGTCGGTCCGGGGAATCGGAGGTCTCGTCGGCCGGAGCGTCAGCCAGGGATGTCTGGCGGCATCCCGTCAGCCAGATGTCGTAGACCGGGTGATCGATGGCGCTGAGCCCCGGGCTCTCGGCGAAGACCCAGCCGTCGAAAAGCGAAACGACTTCCCCGTCGAGGGCGACATCCTCCACCTCGATGAAGGCGGTGGTATTGGGGCTCTCTGTCGGCGGGCGGGTATGGCAGGCGCGCGGCGTGAGCAGGAGCGAGCCGAACTGGATGGTCTCGTCGATCTCGACCTCGAAGGCGATGATCCGCGCGGTGATCTTGTCGAGACCGTTGAAGACGGCGATCGGATTCTCGATATGGCTCTGCGCGGAGGCGGGTGCGGCGCCGAACAGCACGGCGGCGCCGAGGGTGAGGGCGACCGGCAGGCGCAGGAGGGCCATCGACATCTCCGGAAATCCGCGTGCGTGAGCGGGCGCGCTCAATCGCCCGGCGACCATGCGGCGTAATCGCCCGTGGCTTTCGGACGCTCTTCCGGCGTGAGGATCGAGCCCTGCGGGCGATAGGCCTGCGCAGTGCCGGTATGGTTCTCGGCGCCGAGCTTCTGCCATTCGCGCGGGGCATAATCCTCTTGAGAGGGCGCGGTGGCATAGGTATGGGCCAGCCAGCCGCGCCAGCCCGGCGGCACGCGCGACAGCTCGGCCAGCCCGTTATAGATCACCCAGCGCCGCTCATAGCCGAGCGCAGGATCCCTGGCGCCACCCTTCGTGCGATAATAGCGGTTGCCGAACTCGTCTTCGCCGATGAGCTCGCCATGGCGCCAGGTGTGGAAACGGGTGTTCAGCGTCTGGCCGTTCCACCAGGTGAAGAACTGGGTGAAGAACTCTTTCAAGGTCATCGCGGATCGTCGCCTTTTTTCAACAGGCACCTTATGGCGCTGCAAACGCCACAAGTCCAGTGCCGAGCGCCTCAACTGCCCGGTTTTGCGATTCGTTTGCGGCGAATCGATGATCGGTGCGGGCGAAAGGAGGGCGACGGCGGTTCATGCAGCGCGCGCCGGCACTCCCCTCTCCCGCCGTGGAGAGGGGTTGGGGGTGAGGGGCCTATCAGGATAAGGCGCGGCGCAGATGAAGCGCGCGGACGTCATTGAGGGTGGAGAGTAATCGTCACCGCCCATTACCGCAAACCCCTCCGCGAGAGAGAGGGAAGATTACGCTGCATGGCTCGATATTGCCGGATACCGTTCCGGGCAGGGAAGGTGCGCCCTTCATGCAGCGCAACGTCCTGCCTTCTTCCGGTTTCCCGATATCGTCACCTTGATCGGGTGGCGGGCGAATCTCCGGGCGAATCTTTCGGCGATTCTCTCGACCATGCGTGAGCCTCTGCGCGGCCTGCCGGGTGCCCTCGCCGACCCCTGCGCATCCACATCTATTGCGCCTGCGCAGCATGGTGAAGGAAGTTTTATCCCAGTCTGACGAATGCGATTCATGTCGGGATTCGAAGGGGTTAAGCTAGGGTTTTTCCCTTATCCACAATCCGCAGGATCTCCACAAGATATAGCGTCGGCAAAAGAACCGAGCACTAGTTCTTGACGTATGGGGCGGGTCGGGCATAGCTTCCGGACATGCCGTACGGGATGCGGCGGCGGGGCCTCCGGGCCCGGTCGGAGTGGGTTTGCGGAAGGGTTTTCGAGGGCGTGTCGGTTGCGCAACACCAGCGGTGTGCGAACACGCGACGGCACGCGCATGAGATCGTTTTCGGAGCCGGCATCGCAGGGCATTCGGGGCAGAACAAGGGTGGCGCCAAAGCCACCCATCAGCGTCAAGACAGAGTAGATTGCGACAAGAGCCGCAACATGCGGCCGGCGAAGCTTTCCCTGATCCGAGGCCGATCGGGGTGTTTCGCCAGACAAAGGGACTACACAGATGCGGATCGAGCGGCGCTACACCACCACCGGGCAATCGCCTTATGCGGACATTGCCTTCCGGCTCTCCACCAGCGAGATCCGTAATCCCGACGGCTCGACCGTCTTCAAGCTGGAGAATTTCGAGGTCCCCAAGAGCTGGAGCCAGGTCGCCTCGGACGTGCTGGCGCAGAAATATTTCCGCAAGGCGGGCGTGCCGGCGGCGCTGAAGAAGGTCGAGGAGAACGACGTTCCTTCCTTCCTGTGGCGCTCGGTGCCCGACGAGAAGGCGCTTGCCAAGCTGCCGGAGGAGGAGCGCTACGGGCCGGAAACCTCCGCAAAGCAGGTCTTTGATCGCCTTGCCGGCTGCTGGACCTATTGGGGCTGGAAGGGCGGCTACTTCTCCAGCGAAGACGATGCCCAGGCCTTCTTCGACGAGCTGCGCTTCATGCTGGCCAACCAGATGGTCGCGCCGAATTCACCGCAATGGTTCAATACCGGCCTGCACTGGGCCTATGGCATTGACGGGCCGAGCCAGGGCCATTTCTACGTGGATTTCAAGACGGGCGAGCTGACCCGCTCGACCTCGTCCTATGAGCACCCCCAGCCGCATGCCTGCTTCATCCAGGGCGTGCAGGACGATCTCGTCAACGAGGGCGGGATCATGGATCTGTGGGTGCGCGAGGCGCGCCTGTTCAAATACGGCTCCGGCACCGGCTCGAACTTCTCGATGCTGCGCGGCGAGGGCGAGAAGCTCGCCGGCGGTGGAAAGTCCTCGGGACTGATGTCCTTTCTCAAGATCGGTGACCGGGCCGCCGGCGCGATCAAGTCCGGCGGCACCACGCGCCGCGCGGCCAAGATGGTCGTGGTCGATGTCGATCACCCGGATATCGAGACCTATATCGACTGGAAGGTGCGCGAGGAGCAGAAGGTCGCCGCCCTCGTCACCGGCTCCAAGCTGTGCAACCGCCATCTCAAGGCGGTGATGAAGGCCTGCGTCAATTGCGAGGCGGCAGGCGATGCCTGCTACGATCCCGAGCGCAACCCGGCCCTCAAGCGCGAGATCAAGCGCGCCCGCAAGGCGCTCGTGCCGGATAACTATATCAAGCGCGTGATCCAGTTCGCGAAGCAGGGCTACAAGGATATCGAATTCGACATCTATGACACGGATTGGGATTCGGAGGCCTATCTCACGGTTTCCGGCCAGAATTCGAATAACTCCGTTTCGCTCAAGGACGACTTCCTGCGCGCCGTCGAGGCGGATGGCGAATGGAACCTGATCCGTCGCACCGATGGCAAGACGGCCCGCACCCTGAAGGCGCGGGATCTGTGGGAGAAGATCGGCCATGCCGCCTGGGCATCCGCCGATCCCGGCCTGCATTTCAACACGACCATGAATGACTGGCATACCTGCCCGGAATCGGGCCCGATCCGGGGCTCGAATCCGTGCTCGGAATACATGTTCCTCGACGACACGGCCTGCAATCTGGCCTCGGCGAACCTGCTGCAATTCTATGATCGCGAGACGAAGCAGTTCGATTTCGGAGGCTATGAGCATCTCTGCCGGCTCTGGACCGTGGTGCTCGAGATCTCCGTCACCATGGCGCAGTTCCCCTCCCGCGAGATCGCCCAGCTCTCCTACGCGTACCGCACGCTGGGTCTGGGCTATGCCAATATCGGCGGTCTGCTGATGACCATGGGGCTGCCTTACGATTCGGATGAGGGCCGCGCGCTCGGCGGCGCGCTCACCGCGATCATGACGGGTGTGGCCTATGCCACCTCCGCCGAGATGGCGGGCGAGCTCGGGCCGTTCCCCGGCTATGAGAAGAACGCGCAGCACATGCTGCGGGTGATGCGCAACCATCGTCGCGCCGCCCATGGCGAGGCGGACGGCTACGAGGCGCTCAATGTCAACCCCGTCCCCCTCGACCACGCCTCCTGCCCGGAGCCGATCCTGGTCGAGCGCGCCAAGCGCGCCTGGGACGAGGCGCTCGCGCTCGGCGAGAAGCACGGCTACCGCAACGCCCAGGCCACCGTGATCGCGCCCACCGGCACGATCGGGCTGGTGATGGATTGCGACACCACCGGCATCGAGCCCGATTTCGCGCTGGTGAAGTTCAAGAAGCTCGCCGGTGGCGGCTATTTCAAGATCATCAACCGCGCCGTGCCGGACGCCCTGCGGGCGCTGGGCTATCGCGAGCATGAGATCGCCGAGATCGAGGTCTATGCGCTGGGCCACGGTTCGATGGCGCAGGCGCCGGGCATCAACCCGCAGACCCTGAAGGCAAAGGGCTTCACCGACGACATCATCGCCACCCTCGAAGGCGGCATGAAGGCGGCGTTCGACATCAAGTTCGTCTTCAACAAATGGTCGATCGGCGAGGATTTTCTGGTCAATACGCTGAATGTCCCGGCGGAAAAGCTCAACGATCCGTCCTTCGACCTGCTCGCGCATCTCGGCTTCACGAAGGACGAGATCAACGCGGCCAACATCCACATCTGCGGGGCGATGACGCTGGAGGGTGCGCCGCATCTCAAGGAAGAGCATTACCCGGTCTTCGATTGCGCCAATCCCTGCGGGCGCGTTGGCAAGCGCTATCTCTCGGTGGAGAGCCATATCCGCATGATGGCGGCGGCGCAGCCCTTCATCTCGGGGGCGATCTCCAAGACCATCAACATGCCCAACGATGCCACGGTCGAGGATTGCAAAAGCGCCTACATGCTCTCCTGGCGCCTCGCGCTGAAGGCCAACGCGCTTTACCGCGACGGCTCCAAGCTCTCGCAGCCGCTCAATGCCGCGTTGATCGAAGATGATGCGGATGAGGACGAGGATGCGGTCGATACGGTCGATCGTCTGCTCGAATCGGCCGCCCCCGCGCGCGCCGCGCAGGTGGCGGAGAAGATCGTCGAGCGTGTGGTGGAGCGTGTCGAGCGGGTGCGCGAGCGCGAGAAGATGCCTGATCGCCGCAAGGGCTACACGCAGAAGGCCGTGGTCGGCGGCCACAAGGTCTATCTGCGCACGGGCGAATACCAGGACGGGCGCATCGGCGAGATCTTCATCGACATGCACAAGGAGGGCGCGGCCTTCCGGGCGATGATGAACAACTTCGCCATCGCGATTTCACTCGGCCTGCAATACGGCGTGCCGCTCGAGGAATACGTAGAGGCCTTCACCTTCACGCGCTTCGAGCCGGCGGGCTTCGTCCAGGGCAACGAATCGATCAAGAACGCGACCTCGATCCTGGATTACGTCTTCCGCGAGCTGGCGATCTCCTATCTCGGCCGCTACGACCTCGCCCATGTCGACCCCTCCGATATCGGCCATGACGTGCTCGGCAAGGGCGACGACCAGTCCAAGCTCTCCGCCACGGCGGCGAAATACGTCTCCAAGGGCTTCACCCGTGGCCGGACGGACAAGCTGATGCTGGTCGATGGCGGCGCCTCCGGAGGCACTTCCGGCGCCACCGTCGTCACCGCCCTCTCGTCACAGGGCGCGACCGCGCTCAAGAGCGAGCCGGTGGTGGAGCAGGACATGGAGGCGGAAGAGGGCGCCGACCTCTCCGCGCTGGGCTTCGCCGCGCCACGGGTGGACACCTCCGCCGGCATGACCAAGGCCGACAAACGCGCCGAGGCCCGCATGAAGGGCTACGAGGGCGAAGCCTGCCCCGAATGCGCCAACTTCACGCTGGTCCGGAACGGGACGTGCATGAAGTGCGATACCTGTGGGTCGACGACGGGGTGTTCGTGAGGGTCGTGACTTGTTGAAATGATAGAGCGCCCCGGGAAACCGGGGCGTTTTTTCTTTATATTGGAAGCGATCGATGCAGCGCGCTCTCCCCTCTCCCTCGTGGAGGTCGGGGGTGAGGGGCGGTGCAGAATAATCTCCAACGTCGATGACGGTCGCGCGCTTCATCCGCGCCGCGCCCTGTGTGCAACCGGAAACATGGGTAATACCAACGGCCCCGATCCGTGACTCGCGGGGGATTCCCTTCGGGTCGTGGCTGTGATTCTGTTCCATCGAAGCATGGAGGTTTCGATGGCGGTTGTGATCACACGAACGGATTTTTCGGCGCGTGGGCTTCGGGCTGCGGCAGCGAAGGCGAAGGATGCCAAGGCAGCGCGGCGCATGCTGGCGCTCGCTCTGGTGCTTGATGGGGTAGATCGCAAGACTGCCGCTGAAAGTTGCGGGATGGACCGGCAGACGCTACGCGATTGGGTTCACCGCTACAACGCCGAAGGGCTGGAAGGCCTGTCCGACCGCCGCTCGGCCGGGCCCACGCCGCGACTGAACCCGGCTCAGAAGGCGGAACTCGCACGCTTGGTGCGCGAGGGTCCCGATCCTGCCGTGGACGGGGTGGTACGTTGGCGACGCATCGACCTTCAGCGCAAGATCGAGACGCGATTTGGCGTCACCATGCACGAGCGCACGGTGGGCAAGCAGTTGGCCGCGCTCGGATTTCGCCGGCTGTCGGTGCGTCCGCAGCACCCGAAGTCCAACCCCGAGGCCCAGGAAGTGTTCAAAAAAACTTCGCCGCGATCGTAACTGACGCCCTGCCTGAACATGCCCGGGACAGGCCCTTGGAGGTGTGGTTCCAGGACGAAGCACGGGTCGGCCAGCAGGGCACGCTCACCCGCATCTGGGCCCCGCGCGGCAGTCGCCCACGCGCGCCTCGCGATACCCGCTACACCTGGGCCTACATTTTCGGCGCCGTCTGCCCCGAAAGCGGCGCTACCGCCGCCTTGGTCATGCCCAACGCCGACACCGCTGCCATGAACGCCCATCTCGCCGAGATCTCCCGCACCGTCGCCGAGGGCGCACATGCCGTTCTCGTGCTCGACGGTGCCGGATGGCATGGCGCAAAGGCTTTGAAGGTACCCGACAACATCACCCTGTTGCCACTACCGCCATATGCCCCAGAGCTCAACCCAGTCGAGAACGTCTGGGCCTACCTCCGCGCCAACCGCCTCGCCATCTCAGTCTTCGAAACTTACGAGGACATCGTGGCACGATGCTGCGACGCCTGGAACTTCTTCGCCGACCACATCGCCACCGTACACTCGATTACCACACGAGAATACGCCAAAACGGTCAAAGGCTAAGGCCGTTGGTATAACATTATGGACCGGGAACATGGGTAACAGTTTCCTCTGTTTGTTCCGGTTTCGCTTTGCCGCGCCCCGGCCGGGGTGCGGCAAAGCGGTGGAGCCGTCCGGTCTTGCGGCTGATGATGCCGAGAT
>Ga0208623_100512_pt1 | contig 22386 bp, 14 predicted proteins | sample HotLakConsUCCL28_FD_184737 | JGI IMG/M metagenome (GOLD analysis project Ga0208623, IMG submission 184737) | Hypersaline microbial mat communities from Hot Lake, Washington, USA - Hot Lake Consortium UCC-L28 (SPAdes) (version 2) ...
CTGCTTTATTTCATCAGTTACCCCTAGCCGGGGGCGCGGGGGGCGGCAATGAGCCCCCCGCAGATCACGAGACCCGCTCCCGAATATCCTAAAACACGTTTTCACCCACTGATTGTCCTGAAGAGCCATTTTAATTTTTCGAGCTTTGGGCAATCAAGTTTTCAAAGTAGTCGGCGGGCGCGTTGTGACCGAGTCTTTTGCGGGGGTCTGCGATTGAGCCGGTCTTCGATCCGCTTGCATTCTTCCAGGCTCAAGTCCCTGAAACTCGAGCCCTTGGGCAGATACTGCCGGATCAGTCCGTTGGCGTTCTCGTTGGTTCCGCGTTCCCATGAGGAATACGGATGAGCGAAGTAGACTCGGGTTTGCAGAAGCGCCGCAACCGTCTCGTGCCCGCTGAACTCCTTGCGGTTGTCCACGGTGATACTGCGAATCCTTCCGACGAAAGGCCAAAGCGCCACGATCATCGCCACCGTCACTTCTCCGGCCCTCTTGCTCCCCAGAGGACGGATCACGCTATAGCCTTTCTTTCGTTCGACCAGTGTGAGGACGTATCCGTCACGATCCGCTCCCTCCATCAGATCCGCCTCCCAGTCGCCGTAGAAGTGCCGGGTTTCGACCGCAGCGGGCCGCTCGTCGATGCTGACGCGATTGTGTATGCGGCCGCGCCGGTCCTTGCGGCCAAGGCGTTTCCGGCGTTTTCGGCGGCACTGCCTCAGGTGTTTGTATAGGTCGCCCCCTCGATCGTAATCCGCATCAACGTGCTGGTAGATGCGCTCGTGGCTGACAGTAGGCTCGCGCTTCTTGCGCATCACCCCGGTTACCTCTACCGGGCTCAGGTCCTCTCGGAGGTACGACTCCACCTTTGCCTGCTGGCGGTACCGCACTCGAGCTACTATCACAAACCCAAGCGTCAGATCTGTCGCATGGACGAGATGCTGATGCAGGCAATGGATCGGCTTTACATGGAGGATCCTGTTCTGGGGAGCCGCCGCATGCGCGACGCCTTGCAGAAACTGGGTTACCATGCCGGGCGCGAGCGTGTGCGGCGGCTGATGCGGACAATGGGGATTGAGCCGATCTACCCGAAGCCGCGCCTGAGTATTCCAGGCAAAGGACACAAGAAGTATCCCTACCTACTGCGCAATCTGGAGATCAACCGTAGCAATCAGGTCTGGTGCACTGACATCACCTACATTCCTCTCGGAGACGGCCACGTCTACCTGACGGCGGTGATGGACTGGTCGAGCCGTTATGTGATCAGCTGGAGGCTCAGTAACAGCATGGACGAGGCGTTTTGCGTGGATTGTCTGGAAGCTGCCCTGGAAACCGAAGGCACCCCGGAGATCTTCAATAGCGACCAGGGCAGTCAGTTCACGGGAGAAGCCTTTACCGGCGTCCTCAAGGCCCGTGGCATCAAAATCAGCATGGACGGCAAAGGCCGCGCTCTGGACAACGTCATGATCGAGCGACTCTGGCGCACAGTGAAGTATGACGATATCTATATCCGCGGCTACGAGACAATGCCCGAGCTGTATCAGGGGCTGTCGGCGTTCTTCCGCAAATACAACTCCCGCAAGCACCAAAGCCTGGGCATGAGTCCCGAGCAAAAGTATCGCGGCGGGTTCAAAATGGAGGATGTCGCGTGAGAATCAATTATCCGCTGCTGCCGCCGTCGCTTCGCTCCGGCCTTGCCGCTACGCGGCACCCCTTTGGGGACGGCCTCCGCGAAGCGACGGCGGCAGCGCCCCACCCACAATATCAACAACCAACTTTCCAGACTGGACTCCTTCCCGGAACTCCTCTGGAATACATCTAAACCATCACTGCAACCTGTCCAAGGTTCGGGGCCACCTCAGCTCGAAAAATTCACGAAATGGCGCCTTGGTAACGGTGCTGGTTGTCAGCGTGGGGCTGCACCTGATGGCTTTGGTCGGGATGGGGGGCGTTCAAGATCGCTCAGGCGGTGTTGAGAGAGGAAGTTACTTTCGAGGCGCCGGCGCTGTCGCCGCCTCCTGCGGAGCAGGTGCCGCCGCCCGACCTCGCGCAGCGGAATCAAAGCAGCTCGCCCCCCAGGCCGCAACCAATCACCGTCGATTCGCCGGATGTGGAGATTCCCTCGTTGGATTTGGACCTGCGCCTGGAGTCGGTCTCCGCCTATGGCCGCGGGAGCGGTTTCGGCAGCGGCGGCGGGGCCGGCGGGGTGAGGGAGATGTCGGTCGAGAGCATCACGAAAGAGCTCTTCGGCGCTCAGGTCACGGCATCAAAGCTGGGAGTGATTCTGGATGTCTCGGGTTCGGCCCACAGTCACCTGCGCGCCGCCTTGGCGGAGATCAACAGCAAGTTCCCGGATGCGGTCGTGGTCGGGGTGGTCGGCTGCGGAATGCTGCCCGACAGCCCGGCCCGCGTAAAGCGCAACCCGGACCGCTATCGGCCGGAAAAGATCCGGGTGGTCGCTTACTCGGAGCGGAACGAGGACTATGCCGACTTCCCCTTCTCGCCGGTCGCGCAACTCAAGCCCTGGTTGAGTGAGGGCGAAAATAGAAGGGCCTTCGCCCGGTTGGAAGAGCGGGAGGGCCTCTTCCTGGTGTACGGGGGGTTATATTTTTGCGGCCCACCACGCCTTCGAGCACCTTTTCGACCAAGGGGTCGATGGCATCTACTGGTTCGCCGATTTCGCGGATAAAGTGGATCCCGAACTCGCGAAAGATCTCGGCGGGCAGATGCGACGGAAGGGCATCCAACTGACCGCTCACAACTTTCTGGGCCGCCCGGTGGCGCCCGAGGTCGTCGCGATGGTGGAGGCGACCGGGGGAACCGCTATTTCGAAGGTGCCTTGAGCTTCGGTCCGTTGTTGAATCGCTCGAACGGCCGAAGAGCGGCGGCCCCGAGTGGATTGCCGGAAGGGCGCAGGACCGGGTCGGGACGGGCATCTTCGACTTTGAGGCGACCGGCGATGGAATCGCGTCCGGTAATGCCGCGGCGTTCGAAGGAATTCCACCCGAGAATCCTCACCGGGATCGAGGGAAGCGCCTTCCTTCAGGCATAGGATGATGGTTAGGAGCCGTCGCGACGGGCGGATGCGATGCATAGAACAAAAAATTATCGTGTGTTTTCGGTTGACACCTCGGGAGCCATATATACAAGCTTTGATTCTGCTTTCTTAAAGATTCATCCAATAACCCCGTTACCTATGAAGACACCTCTGTTCGATCTCCGCCGCGCTGCGGCGTGGCTTTGCTGCCTCCTCTTTCCCTTTGCCGCTGGAGCCACGGTCGTGTTCCAGAGCGGCTTTGAGTACTCAAGCGGCGCTCCTGTGGTGGGGACGAATGCGGCGAACTTGAACGGCGCGGACGGCCAAATCGGCTCATTCTCCGGGACCATCCCCAACAACCTTGTTTCGTTCGAAAATGCCAATGGAGGCTGGATGCTGCAAGACGGCCACTCGGATGGTGCGGGTGCGACCTCCGACTGGACGATTCGGGCGGATTTTTCTTCCACCATTGCCTTGGACGGTTCGTCGGCCTCCTTTGATTACGGCACACGGCGGACGATCACCGGCAATCGGAATAAAGACAACACCATCCGGGGATTTGATTCCTCCGACAACGAGGTGTTTCGGTTGATTGTGACGGCCGCCGCTCCCAGCAACATCGGAGTGCTGAGATTGGGTTACTGGGACGGCGGGGCCATAGTTTGGAATCTTCCTGGCGCGGCCGACGCGGAAGGGGATTTCCCTTCCACCATCACCGGACCCAACACTTCCCTGGATCTTTCCTTCGGAGCGACGGGTTTCACCATTAGCTACATCGGTCCCGGAACCAATTCACCCTGGTCCACGTCGGAGATTTCCTATCTGGCCGGCTCCGATCTGGCCTACCTCACGTTCTCCGGCAAGGGTGGATCCACCGACAACAATCGCTCAGGTTTCTATTTGGACAACATCGCGGTATCTGCGATTCCCGAGCCCGGAATGGCCTCGCTCCTCCTCGGCTTTGGAGCGCTGGCGATGCTTGCCCGCCGGAAACGGTAGGTCGAGGGAACTTTGACCGCCTTTGAAGGGCTTTTAATCCAGGTTTTGCCGTCTTCCAGACGGTGTCGGTGATTACCAAGGACTAGAGCGCGAAATCAGACAATCTGGCGGGTGTCGCTGCGCACACAGCCCTATTGAGTTTGGTGCCAACTTCGTTGCTTTCGGCAAATGGGGACAGGGATGGGCGCGTACCGTGACAACCTATTCGTCGAACAGCGTATCGATCCGGGAGTCTGAAGAGCCCACTGACCCGGCCTGGAGCGCATTGCTGAAGCAGGTCAGATGTCGGTCGTGGTTGCTGGCCGAGCGTATTTGGCTTCGAGGCGGTCAGCGATGGCTGTGCGCCCGGTCGTGCGTAGACGCTTCGCGTAGTTTTCCTTGAATCCCTCCCGTCCGTGAAAGGAGCCGCCTTCCTTCAGAGTGGTCTCCATCGGATCGACGGGGAGGCGCTGGCCGTCGAGCATCGAGGCCTTCCAACGGCGAATCAGCCTTTTCCCGGTCTCGACCAGATCGGGATTATCGTCGGCCAGGTTGACTTGCTCGTGCGGGTCGGCGACGAGATCGAAAAGCATATCTTCCGGGTAATCGTGCCACGCATCGTGGAAGGTGCGCAGGTAGAGGTAGCGATCCCAGCGGGCGGCCCGCTGAACGCACCAGGCGGATTGGGAGAAAATGAGGTGGTCGCGCGGAGAGTGGGCGCAGTCACCGCGCAGACGGTTGGCGAAGCTTTGACCCTCAAAGCCCGGCAGCACGGGCACTCCGGCCAGCTCAATCGTGGTGGCGGCGAAGTCTTGATGGTAGTAAAGACCATCCAGCGCCTGTCCGGCGAGTGCATCGGTCCGTCCGGGCCAGCGGAAGATGCAGGGTATTCGATGAGTGATATGATCGGCCGTCTGGTGGTCGCCGTAGACATTCAGCTCGCCGAGGTTCTCTCCGTGATCGGAGGAGATCACGATCGCGGTTTGGTCGAGGACGCCGAGCTTGCGCAAGCAGTCGATCACGCGGCCGACGGCGTCGTCCACATAGCGGACGCCGGTATCGTAGCCGTCGAAGATGCGGCGGGCGGCGGCCATGTCGTCGATCACCCAAGGCTGCCGGGGGAGTGCGTGATGCTTCAGGTAGGCGGGCCTTTCGTCGCTGTAGCCCATCGCTTCCCGCGCGCTGTGTGGACCGCTGCCTTCCCAGTGGGCGCGTCGAACCGTCTCGTCGTACCAGGAGGGAAGGGGATCGTCAGCGAAGGGCGTGCCAAAGGCTTCCGGCACGCGGTAAGGGGTATGCGGATCCCAGAAATTGAGGTGCATGAACCATTGGTCCTTCGCCCCGCTTCCTTCCAGCCAGCGGAGAGCCGCTGCTTCGATGATTTCCGCGTTCTCGCTGCCGCTCGCTCCGGTGTTGTGGATTTCATTGAAGCCGGCGTAGTAGTGCCAGGCGCTGTGGCGTTCTCCGAAGGGACTGATGGCTACGGTGTGGTAGCCTTTTTGGCGCAGGTGGGAGGGCCAGGACCGGGCAGCAAAGGCGTCCTTGAAGCCCCGTTCCGGTCCTTCGATGAAGGGCTGGGAGGCTACGCCTCCGTGGTTGACCACGCCGCTGCGAAGACCGCATTTTCCGGTAAACAGGGCCGTGCGACTGGGCAGGCAGGGGGCATCCGTGGTATAGCAGCTTTCGAGACGCACTCCCTCGGCCGCGATGGCGTCGATGTTCGGGCTGGTGTTGCGGTGGTAGCCGTAGCAGCCGAGGTGATCGGGCCGAAGAGAGTCGATGTCGATGTAGAGAATGCGCATAAAACGGATCTGGAAAAAGGGTGGAAATTTCGCTCGAGTGGTTTTTGGAAAGGACAATTTCCGGTTCGAGGCGGGCGGTAGGCGGGAGATGGTGTTTAGTCGCTCACCCGGAAACGGGTTTTCAGCAGCTCCGCGTCGCGGCTGCTGGGGCCGACGCGGAGTTCGAACTCGCCCGGTTCGACGACGCGTTCGGCATGCAGATCAACGATACTGCATGCGCTGACCGGCAGGCTCAGGCGGACGGTTTGGGATTCCCCGGGTTCGAGATCAACCTGGCGGTAGGCCTTGAGTTCCTGGTCGACCCAGGTCACCGAGGTGACGAGGTCGGAGACGTAGGCTTGGATGGTTTCGCGGCCCGCGCGGGAACCGGTGTTTTCGACGGTGATGGCGAAGTCCACGGTCCCGCCGGCGTTGAAGGTGTCGCCGTTGAGCAGGGTCAGGTCGCGATAGGCGAAGCTGGTGTAGCCGAGGCCGTGACCGAAAGGGAAGTGGGGCTTCTGGGTGAGGTCGGCATAGCGGTCGCCGTGCTGGCCACGCACCTGGCTGTAGTAGATCGGCTGTTGGCCGACGTGGTAGGGGATCGAGACGGTCAGTTTGCCCGAGGGATTGAACCGTCCGAAGAGGGCTTCGGCGATGGCCTGGCCGCCCTTCATGCCCGGGCTGAAGGCTTCGATGATGGCGGCGGCGTGATGGATCGACTGAGGTAGCACCAGCGGTTTGCTGTTGATGAGCACCACCACCATCGGCTTCCCGGTGGCGGCGAGGGCGGCGAGCAGTTCCTGCTGTCCGCCCAGCATCTCCAGGGTGGCGGTGGAGCGGACCTCGCCGAAGAGCGGGACGCAGTCGCCCACCACGGCGACGACCACGTCGGCGTCGGCGGCTGCGGCGAGGGCTTCCTCGATCAGTGCCGGATCCGGTTCCGCGACCTTGGGGACCGGTCGTCTGGGCTGGCCGTCGTTGTAGTCGGTCTGCGCTTCTTCGGATACGGTCAGGTGAGCGCCTTTGGCGTGGACGACCTCGCAGCTTTCGGGCGCGAGGGCGCGGATGCCGTCGAGCACGGTGGTGGTGCACTCGCGGGGATGGCCGTCGAGAATCCAGCCGGCCTGGCCGCTGCCGCCGGCCCAGTCGCCGAGTTGGGCCTGGGCGTCGTCGGCGTTGGGTCCGACGACGGCGATCTTCTTCAAGCCTGCTGGGGCGAGAGGAAGGGTGCCGTCGTTTTGGAGCAGGACGAGGGAGCGGCGGGCCAGTTCCAAATTGACCGCCCCGTGCTCCTCGCAGCCGATGATGGCGGGCTGCCGGTCCAGATCCGCCCGGCCGGGATCTTCGAAGAGGCCCAGCTTGAATTTGAGGGCGAGGACCCGGGCGACCGTTTCGTCGATTTCGGCCTCGCTCAGGAGGCCTTCGGCGACGGCGTCCTGGGCGCCTTGGAAAAAGTCGGGCGTCGACATGACGAGGTCGTTGCCTGCTCGGATGGCCAGCGCCGCCGCCTCCTTGATCGAGGGCACGACCTTCTGCTCCCAGTGCAATCTGCCGACGTTGTCCCAGTCCGTGACGAGGATGCCCTCGAAGCCCCACTGCTCCTTGAGCAGCTCGTGCAGGAGCCAGCGGTTGGCGGTCGAGGGAAGGCCATCCATCGACTGGTAACCGGTCATGAAGGAAAGGCAGCCTGCCCGGGCGGCCCGCTCGAAGGGCGGGAGAAAATAGGAAAGAAGTTTGCGACGGCTAAGGTCGGCCTCGGAGGCGTCGCGTCCGCCCTGGGTTTCGGAATAGCCGGCGTAGTGTTTGGCGCAGGCGAGGATCGCTTCGGGATCGTCGAGGCCCTTGCCTTGGTAGCCGCGGATCATGGCGCAGCCGAACTCCCCGATGAGGAAGGGGTCTTCGCCGAAGGTCTCGCCGACGCGCCCCCAGCGCAAATCGCGGGTGAGGCAGAGGACGGGGGAAAAGGTCCATTTCATGCCGGTCAGGCGGACCTCCCGGGCGGTGATGCGGGCGGCCTCTTCGATCAGCTCGGAATTCCAGCTGGAGGCCATGCTCAGCTGGGTGGGGAAGATGGTCGCGCCCGGGTGGAAGGAATGGCCGTGGATGCAGTCGTCGCCGAAGAGCAGGGGGATGCCGAGGCGGGTTCGGGCGGCCAGCTCGATGGCCTCGTTGAGCCGAGCGTTCTGGACGTGCAGCATGGAGCCGACCTTGAACCGGTCGATCAGGGACTGAAGGTCCTTTTGACCGTTCAGCTGCATCAGCTGGCCGACCTTTTCCTCCAGGGTCATGCGGCCGAGGAGGTCGCTGACGCGGGCGTCGATGGGCCGGGAGGCGTCTTGGTAAACGGTGGTCATTTCGGGGGAGGGAAGTCGCGGCGGATCATTCAGCGGCGGCGAAGTCGATGTGTTTCCAGAGGATATGGGTGTCCCGTTCGTCCACGGTGAAGGGGAAGCCTTCGCGGTCGCCTTCGACACGCTCGACCGAGAGGGACGAAGCCGTTTCGTTGTCGGGGGCCGCTTGCCAAGTCCAGACATCGCGGAAGCCCTGGCCGCGGACGGTGATCCGCGCGGTTTCGGCGTCGATCGGTTCGAAAGCGAGTTCGAGAGTCCGGTCCCAGGGGTCGTAGGCGCTGGCGAAGCGGGTGTTGGCGGCCTCGGTGGTGGCCATCAGTTGGCGGAGCCCGATCGCTTTGCCCTGATGGTCGGCGGGGGAGACGCGGAGGGTCCTTTCGACCGGGGTCTCCGCGCGGAGCAGAAAGTCCATGGACTCGCCCTCGTCGGAGAGGCGGTAGCGACCTTCGGCGGAGGCGATTTCCTCGAGTTCCCCGCCCTGGACGAGCCAGTCGATGCGGACGGTTTCGGGGGCACGGATGTCGTCGAGCACGAGGATGTAGTCGCCCTCGACCCAGAGGAAGCTGCGGCGGAATCGGTCCATGGCCGGGCGCTCTTTACCGGTTTTCCGGTCCTTGGCGGCGAGGTAGGAACCGGAGGCCTCGCCCTCGACGGCGGTGACCTTTTCCGTGCTCTTCCAAGAGGTGAGGTAGGCCATGCGGGTCATCTCGGTGCCCTTGGAGGTCGAGGGCTGCGACCAGACCCCGCCCTCGGGGCGGCCCTTGGTCATCTGGCCGAGACCGTTGACGAGGATGGTGTTGTGGTTGCGGGAGGCTTTGCGTTTGGAATAGCCGCCGGTTTTGACGAGGGTGGTGCCGCCTTTGGCGATGAGAAACTCGCCGGCGTCCGGATCGTCGTGGGCGACGTTGATGTATTTGCGCCCGCCCTCGGCGAATTTGAGCAGGTCGTAACCGCCCCAGGGCCCGCATTTGAAGGAGGCGGCGACGGCGTCGTCGTCCCAGTTTTCGCGCAGGGTGGCGAAGCCGATGTCCTCGAAGAGCAGGTCTTCGGGGAGGTTCCGGCGGTCGCCCCGTTCCAGCTCGGGGTCGTCCCAGAGGAGGGAGAACCAGCCGAAGAGAAAGGCCTTCGGCGCGGCCCGCTGGAAGGCGAGGAGGCCGTCCTTGACGTCGGGCTGGCGGTGATGGGAGGCGGCGGCGTAGAGAAAGTTGTTGTAGCTGCCGATGGAGTCTTCGGTGCCGTCCCCGAACGAGAAGATGCCCTGCATGCCCGGGAGCAGGGTGGCCATGCGGAACCGTCCGGCGTTCTTGAAATAGTCGGCGTCCATGAAGTCGGTGCCGAGGGCGATGTCGGCGGCTTCGAAGGCGACGGTCAGGTGGTTGCCGCCGAAGGTGAAGTAGTTTGGGCCCTCGTGGCAGGAGCCGTCGTGGGGGAGCCATTTCCGGACGAACTCGAGGTCTTCGATGGCTTTTTCGAGAATCCACCGCTGGTCTTCGCGCCCTTCGTAAACCGCGAGAATGGTGAGCGTGAGACCGGCGTTGCGGTGCCAGCGGTGGTTGTTGGCGGGATCGTTCTGCCAGTAGGCGCGCTGTTCGTTGCGGTTGAGGTGGCCGCCGTAATACATGGCGCGGGCGTGGTAGAGCAGCTTCTCCCCGAACTCGCGGCGGAAGTCGGGATCGAGCTCATGGTAGATCCAGTCGTAGGCGAGGGCGGCCCCGATCATGATGTTGGCGGCGGACATCCCGCTGTTCCGCTCGCCGGTGGTTTCCCAGTCGGGCTGCTCGTTGAAGACGCGCAGGTAGTTCCTGGCCGCTTCCAGCGACGCGGTGTCGCCCGTCATGAGGTAGTGGAGGGCGACCGTGGGGAGCCGCCAGAAGCCTTGGCGCTGGCCGTCGGTGGCGTCGCGCAGCCATTTCGTGCCCGGATCGTTGCGCGAGGGGGCGACGTATTCCTCGATGCGCTCGCGGTGGATCTTGCCGTCCTCGCTGTGGTAGAAGGCGCGCAGCGCCGGGAGTTCGGCTTCGGTCAGGAGGAGCCGGGGATGCTTGCCGCGCAGCTCGGGGCGGAGGGACCAGACCTTGTCGGCGGGCGGGTCTTCGTCCGGGACGATCGGCGGCACGAAGGGTTCGACTTCCATCGGAGGGCCGGTCTCGTGGCGGATGTCGGCCACATGGAAGGTTTGGGCGTCGGCGCTGCCGGTTTCGTCGCCGTAGATGACGATGCCGTTCAGGCCGAGGATCTCGCTCTCGTTCCAGTCGAAGCGTTTTTTCGACACCGGCTTGCCATTGATTGAAAGCGTGAGTCCGGCCGAGGGATCGAAGTCAAATTCCCAGGTCTGCCAGCCGGGCTTTGGGGAACGGCCGCTGAGGTATTTCAATTTGAACCAGCTGCCGGGGTCGGCGGGGGCGGCGTCGATGATGGCGAGGGAACCGCCGGGGGAGAGGTAGCGGGCATACATGATCCCCCCGACGAGGACGCGCCCGTCGGCGGTGGAAATGCCCCAGCGCGGGCCCTTGGCGCTTTTCTGCCGGGCGGTGACGGCGGCCGTTCCGTCGTCCCAGACGGCCATGGAAACCTTGCCCGAGAGGTTGCGGTCGGCGAGTTTGAGTCGGGCCTTTCCGCCCGGCTCGATCCGGAGGGAAGGCTCGCCGCCGGGTCCCGGTTTATCCGCGTCCCAAGCCGCGGAGTCCAGGTCCCATTGGGGTGCCGCGTAAAGGGTTGAAAGAATGCATTTTGCGGTGAGGGCGATGGAAAGAAAGAAGCGTGGAACGGAGGTCATGGGGAGATGCAGGCGATGAGTTGGGGAGGGGAAGGACGTGCGACAAGGCAGCGGCAACCGGAGCCCGGTTCAGCCGTGTCGGACCGGGTCAGGAAAGGATGCGCCGGACCCCGGCCTCAAGCTCGCCGAGGAGCCGGGCATCGGCCCGATCCATGATCGTCGAAAGCTCGGCCTCGCTGAGTTCGGTAACCCGCTTGCGCCCGCTGCGTTCGTTGCGGACGGCGAGGTAGGTGCCGATGTAGTCGCGGTCGACCAACTCGTCCGCCAGCAGACGGATTTTCGCCGCCTGCCCGGGGGTGGCGTCCTCGATAAAGGGTGCGATGACTTCGGCCTTGCGCGCCTCCCAGTCCGCTTCGAAATCGATCAGGCAATAGTATTCGTTTTGTGCGGTGATTCGTTCCGGCAGGGAGAGGGCCCGCCATTCCTCCGGGATGTAGGGGTATTCGGCTTTGGCCAACCAGGATTCCAGCTCCGCCGCCATCTTTTCCCGCACCTTGGCGTAGGTGGGATCGCCGGCCAGGTTGTTCATCTGGAAGGGATCGGCTTTGTTGTCGTAGATGAACCAGTCGCCTTCCGAGTCGACCGCGTAGGAGTAGCGTTTGCCCCGGACCGCCCGGAAGGGCTCGTAGGTCCCGCGTTCGCCGGCCACCAGCCGGGAGTGGAAGTAGTTGCGCTTGAAGTTGTTGATCAGCGTCAGCTGGGTCTCCGGATCGGGTCCTCCGGGTTGGCCGAGGAAGACTTTGGAGAAGTCCTGGCCAGTGCAGGTTTCCGGTGTTTGGATCCCGGCGAGCCCGCAAAGGGTGGGGAAGAGGTCGATCGTGCCGAGATTGTGGTCGGCGATGGCCCCGGCGGGCACATGGCCCGGCCAGCGCACGATGAAGGGCACCCGCACCGACTCGTCGAAAGGATTGGCCTTGTTCCAAAGGCCGTTCGAGCCGAAGGAACTGCCGTGGTCGGAGGTGTAGATGAGGATGGTGTCCTCGGCGATGCCAGCCTCGTCGAGCACCCGCATGACGCGGCCGAGTTCGCGGTCGACGGCGCTGATGTGGCCGTGGTAGTGGCGGTAGTAATCGTGCAGTTTGGGCGAGTTTTTCTGCGCGTCCACCACATTGGGGCGGTAGGGCAGGTTCTCGTCCGGATAGAGGTCGTAGAACTCCTGCGGAGAATCGTCCCAGCGCCAGTGGGGCGGGTTGATCGAGAGCATCAGGAAGAAGGGGTCTTCGCCTTGGCGGCTCTCTTCGATAAACTCGATGGCCTGATCGGTCATCCCGGTCGCGTTGTAGCCGCGGACGGTGGTGAAGTCCTCGCCGCTGGGGATGTCGCGCACGCGGGTTTCCCAGTGGTTGTCGCCGTAGAGCCAATGCTTGAAATAGTCGAATCCGGCGTGGGCGCAGGTCTCGTTGCGGAGGTGCCATTTGCCGACGTAACCGGTGCGGTAGCCGCCCCGATTGAAGGCGTGGGCGATGGTCGGGGAGGTCTTGCCGATGACGTCCGGGTCGATGAAGGTGTCGTTACTGATGCAGGAACTTTGGTGGGGCCATTGTCCGGTGATCAGGATGCCGCGATAGGGGGTGCAGACCGGCGAGGTGGCGCAGCAGTTGTCGAAGCGGGTGCCTTGGCGGGCCAGTTCGGTCATGTTGGGGGCGACCACTTCCGGCATTTCGGTGAAGGGGAGGCTGCACCAGCGGTGCTCGTCGCTGAAGACGAATACGATGTTGGGTTTCTTCTTGGGGCGGGCGGCGTTCGACTCGGCGGCGGCGCGGCTCAGGCCGAGGGAGGAGAGCAGGCCGGCGGTGGAACCGGCTTGGAGAAACTTGCGTCGGCTCATCGGGACTTTGGGGCGCGGGGCATTCATACGAGGAGTGATGGCGCGTTAAGATAGGGCGGTTCCGGCGGGGACGACCGGCTCGGGCAGGTAGGCGCCGTCCCGTTTCAACTGCTCGCGCAGTTTGGCGGTGTCGATCGCATGCACGTCGGCAGGTTCACTGCCAAGCGCCTGGGCGGCGGCGGTCCCGGCAGCCTGGCCCATGGCCAGGCAGACCGGCATGACCCGGACGCTTCCCTGGACGATGCGTTCGCAGGAAATCGAGCGTCCGGCCACCAGCACGTTGCGGAGGTCCTTGGGGACAAGGCAGCGGTAGGGGATGCCGTGGGTTTCCCCCGGACCGTAGCGGAAGGTCTTTTTTTCGCCCTCATCCACGCCGGAGCGGTCCTTGGCGGCGTCCTGCTTGGCCCAGTGGACGTCGATGAAGTAGCTGTTGCGGCAGATTTCATCCTCGAAGGAGCGCCGCTCCAGGTAGTCGTCGAGGGTGAGCACGTAGTCGCCGATGATCCGGCGGGTCTCCCGGATGCCCATGAGGCTGCCGGTTTGGACCACGAAGGAATTGCCGAAGATTTCCGGCAAATATTCGGCCAAGGCGTCGCGGTAGGCCTTGGCCATGCGGCGGCCCTTGACGAGGGCCTCGGAGACGGTTTCGGGCTCGGTGTTGTCGACTTCCCAGAGATGCCCGGCATTGAAACCGACACAGCCCGGCCCGATCAGATTGTTGCAGGCGTGGGTGTCGGGGATGTCCGGATACTTGCCATCGGCCAGAATCTGGTAGATCGGGCTGTTCGGGTTGTGGGCGTGGAGGCTGGGTCCGGCCCGGTAGGCGGCTTCGTCGACGTTCGCCAGAATGAAACAGTGGGTGGCGGGCTGGACGTCGCCATCCGCCTGCGGATCCCCCTTTTCGAAGCGGGCACCCGCGAAGAAGGCCAGATCGGCGTCGCCCGTGCAGTCGATGAAAACCTCGGCCCGGTAAGCGCTCAAGCCATGTTTGTTGGAGACGACGACCTCAGTCACGCGGCCGTCCTCCGTTTCCACCGCACTGAGGAAGCTGTTGAAAAGGATTCGGGCGCCGGAGCCGGTGACCAACTCGTCGTAGCCGCGCTTGAGCTGCTCCGCTTCGATCGGCACCCAGTCTAGAGACCCCTCGCGGACCTGTGAGCGGTCTTTGACCGATGCGCGGAAGACTTCCTCGGCCAAGCCGGTGTAGACCATCTTTTGCTTGTCAGAGAAGGGACACCAGGCCGGCACCAGCGCGGACGTGCCCATGCCGCCGAGGGCGCCGGTCTGCTCGATCAGTAGGGTGCGCGCCCCACTGCGGGCGGCGGCGGCGGCGGCGGTGCAGCCGGCGGGACCACCGCCCGCGACGATCACGTCGTAGCGGCCGGCGACCGGGATTTCGCGGGAAAATGAAAGCGTTTTCGGATCAGGCATGAAGAAGTATCAAAGATTTGATTTTTTTATTTGTCAACCATGGGCTGACCGCTTTTTGTTCGCCGAAAGAGGTGATCGGCAGACGTCGGTTTCCGGCAAAGATTGCCCCCGCCCCCAGCTTCCCCTGGATGAAGAAGACTTCGATAATTTTTCTCAAATTTTTCCTGATTTGCATCGGATTCGCAGGCCTGCTTTATGCCTGCGGTTTATTTTTCCGGCCGGCGCTGCCAAGTGAAGCGGTCCGGCTTTCCGGCTCGGAGATCGAGGAGATCGAGGCCTTGCGCGACACCGCCTTTGACCCGGACAATCCGCCGACGACGCAGCGCGAGGTCGACTTCTCCGAAGGTGCTTCGGCGGCTTGGTATCCGAAGGGGGAATCGCCCATTCTCGCGGAATTGGTGGAAGAGGGGGCGCTGCCTCCGGTGGCGGAACGGGTGGGTCCGGAACCCTTGGTGCTGGAGGGGATCGACGGGACCGGCCGCTACGGGGGGACTTGGTTGCGCGTCTCGGCCAGCTCTCCCGACATCATGGGGGTGATGTCGACTCGTTTGAGCTATACGACCCCGGTGCGCTGGTCGCCCATGGGCTATCCGATCCGGCCCCATGTGTTCAAGAGTTGGGAGGTCAGCGAGGACTACCGGGAGTGGACTTTCCATCTACGGAAGGGCATGCGCTGGTCGGACGGCCATCCTTTCTCGGCGGACGACATCCTTTTCTGGTGGCGGCACCAGCAGCTGGACCCAGAGGTCCAAGGACTGGTGTCGGAGTGGATGACGGTCCGGGGCGAGCCCGGCGAGATCACCAAGATCGACGCGCACACGCTGCGTTTCAGTTTTCCGCATCCCTACCCGCTTTTCCTTGAACAGCTGGCTATGCCGCACGCGGGCATGATGTTCGTGCCGAAGCACTACATGGAGCAGTTTCACCCGGCGTTGGGGAACCAGGAGCTGATCGCGGAGTCGTTGCGCTCCGGCACCGCAGTGACCGCCCGGGGCATCTACTGGGCGGCCTTGAATGCGGCCAACGTGGAATGCCCGCGCCTCTGGCCGTGGCTTTACCGCACGTCCAAGGCCAATCCGCCCCAAGCCTTCGTGCGCAATCCCTACTACTTCGCGGTCGATCCCGAAGGCAATCAGCTGCCTTACGTGGATCGCATCCTGTTTGAGGTCAAGAACCCCAAGTTCATACCGGTATCCGCGGCGGCCGGGGCGATCACGATGCAGTCACGCAACATCGAGTATGCGGACTACACCCTGCTGATGGAAAACCGGGAAAAGAACGACTATCAGATTCGTCACTGGTTCAACACGGCCGGTTCTCCCTGGACGATCTGGCCGAACCAGAACCGGCGGGTGCTGCCCGCCCAGCCCGAATCGGCGCAAAAATCCGTAATCCTCAAGGACAAGCGCTTCCGCCAAGCGCTTTCGCTGGCGATCAACCGACAGGAGATCATCGACGCGGTTTGGCACGGCCGGGGCGAGCCCTCCCAGAACGCTCCTTCCGAGTTTTCGCCTTTCTTCCACCCGGAGTTGAAGTACAGCTACACCGCCTACGACCCGGAGGAGGCGAGCCGTCTTCTGGATGAAATCGGCCTGACCCAACGGGACGGGGAGGGCATGCGCACCTTTCCCGATGGCTCCCGGATGAGCTGGTATATTGATTACAACGACTTTACGGGAGAGGGCCCGATCCAGTTCGTAGTGGACGATTGGGCGGCGGTGGGCATCCGCGCCATCCAAAGGGAGCGGCCGCGGTCGATCTTCGACATGCAGCGGATCGGGCTCACCCAGGACTTCATGGTCTGGACCGGCGAGTCGGACTACGATCCGATCATTCAGCCGAAGAACTTCGTTGCCGCGACTCCCTCGTCCTATTTTGCGCCCGGAAACGGGGCCTGGTTTTCGGCGGGCGGATTCTTTGGGACGGATCGATCGGAAGGCGTGGGCGTGGTGCCAGAGGAGGGCTCGGCGATCCGGCGCGGGATGGAAATCTACCTCGATGCGATCAGCCAGATCGACCGTGAGGCCCAGATCGCGCGGATGAAGGAGGCGCTCGACATCGCCGCCGAGGAGGTCCACTCGATCTCGATCACCTCGCCGCCCCCGATCATCGCGGTGGTCAAGGACGGCTTCAAAGGCGTGCCCGAGAACGTGATGGACGGCTATTTTTATGGAACGCCCGGCAACGCCGCGCCGGAGACTTTTTATTTCGAGAATCCCGAGGACTCACCGGGCGCGATCGCCCAGATCAAGTATGAGATGGTGCATGTGACACCGCCCGCGACAGGCCTCAACCCGAAGACCTTGGAGGTGAACCGGCCGACGACCCTGCTCAGCCGGGTGATCGGCTTCCTGATCGGCGGGAGTATTTTGGCGGCGATTTGCCTGCTCGGTTTCAAGCATCCCTATATTGGCCACCGCCTCCTGATCATGGTGCCGACCCTGGCGATCATTTCGGTGATCACGTTTTTCATCATCCAGCTGCCGCCGGGGAACTACATCGAAACCCGGATCCTCCAGCTGGAAATGTCAGGCGATCTCGGTGCGATCCAGGAGGTGGAGGAGCTGCGCGAGGCCTTCCACCTCGACGAACCGGTCTGGAAGCAGTACCTCCGCTGGTCGGGCCTCAAATGGTTTACAAGTTTCAAGGAAGCGGACCGGGGCCTCCTGCAGGGAGAACTGGGGCGCTCGATGGCGGTGAACCGTTCGGTCAACGATGTGGTTGGCGACCGCGTCCTACTGACCTTTCTGGTCTCGCTGGCCACGGTGCTCTTCACCTGGGTGGTGGCCCTGCCGATCGGCATCTATTCGGCGGTCCGCCAGTATTCGCTGGGCGACTACATCCTTACCTTCATCGGTTTCATCGGCATGTGCATCCCCAATTTCCTTCTCGCCCTGGTTCTCATGTTCCTGAGCAGCCGCTACCTCGGCATCAACGTGACTGGCCTGTTTTCCCCGGAGTATGCCGCCATGCCGGAATGGAGTTGGGGCAAATTCGTGGATCTGCTGAAACACATCTGGGTGCCGGTCGTGGTCATTGCGACGGCGGGCACGGCCGGGATGATTCGGGTGATGCGCGGCAACCTGCTTGATGAGCTGAGCAAGCCTTACGTGACCACGGCGATGGCCAAGGGCGTGCGTCCCTTCAAACTGCTCATGAAATACCCGGTTCGGGTCGCGCTGAACCCCTTTATTTCCGGAATCGGCGGCATCTTCCCGCAACTGGTCTCGGGCGGTGCCATCGTCGCGATCGTCCTGAGTCTGCCGATGGTCGGGCCGGTGCTGCTGGAAGGCCTGATGCAGGAGGATGTCTATCTCGCCGGCTCCATGCTCATGGTCTTGAGTCTTCTCGGGGTCTTCGGGACGTTGGTCAGCGATCTCCTGCTGCTCTGGCTCGATCCGCGGATCCGGATGGAAGGAGGAAGCAAATGATGAAAAACCCCTTCCAACCGCGTCCCGAGGAAGGGCGGGAGGAAAAGCCCCTCCCGCCGTCCAACCCGGAGCTTCCCGCGGATGCGCCGGTCCCCTTGGCGGTGCTTTCCCAATGGGAACTGATCCGGCTGCGCTTTGCCAAACACCAGCTCGCCGTGGTCTCGCTCCACCTCATCTGCCTGCTCTATGTGATGGCGATATTCGCGGAGTTTTTCGCCCCCTATCCGAGCGGCTCGAAAGAAGTGGCGAAGATCTACTGCCCGCCCCAGTTGCCCATGTTCAGCTTGGAAGACGGCTTTTACGTCAACGATCTGGAACGGCAGATCGATCCGGTCACTTTCCAGAGCACCTATGTCAAAACCGAGGAGCGCGTCCGACTGGGTTTCCTGGTCAAGGGCCAGCCCTACGAGCTTTTCGGCCTCATTCCGATGGAGCGGCGTTTCTTCGGGGCGGTCGACCCCGAGGACCGATTCTACCTCCTGGGGGCGGACAAGTTCGGCCGTGACATTTACAGTCGGATCGTTTTCGGGGCGCGGGTCAGTCTTTCCATCGGGATCGTTTCCATCATCGTCACCTTCGTCCTCGGAGCTCTGATTGGAGGCATCTCCGGCTATGTCGGAGGGCGCACCGACAACGTCATCCAGCGCCTCATCGAGATCATCAATTCCTTCCCCCACCTTCCGCTCTGGCTGGCCCTGGCGGCGGTGCTGCCCCCGGACTGGTCGGCGCTCGCCACCTATTTCGCCATCACCATCGTGCTGAGCCTGCTCGGGTGGACGGGGCTGGCCCGCGTCATCCGGGGCAAGATTCTTTCCCTCCGGGAGGAGGACTACGCGGTCGCCGCCCGGCTGATCGGGGCCGGCCACGGGCGGGTCATCTTCCGGCACCTGCTGCCCGGTTTCACCAGCCACATCATCGTCAGCCTCTCCCTCAGTGTGCCGGGGATGATCCTGGGTGAGACCGCTCTCAGCTTCCTCGGGCTGGGTCTGCGCGCTCCGGTGGTCAGTTGGGGCGTGATGTTACAGGACTGCCTGAACATCGACGTGGTGGCCAACTATCCCTGGCTGCTGATGCCGGTCCTGTTCATTGTCCTGACCGTTCTGGCTTTCAACTTCTTCGGCGACGGCATGCGTGACGCCGCCGACCCCTACAGTTCCCGCTGACCATGTCCACCGTACTTGAGATCAAAGACCTGAAAACCTCCTTCCACACGGAAGAGGGCGAAGTGACCGCCGTCGACGGGGTTTCCATCGCGATGAAGCGGGGGAAAGTGACGGCCATCGTCGGCGAGAGCGGCAGCGGCAAGAGTGTGACCTCCTACTCGATCCTCCGCCTGATCCGTCCTCCCGGCGTGATCGGCGGCGGTCAAATCCTCTTTCATCAGGAAGGGGGAAAGCCGCCTGTCGACATCGCCCGACTCGATCCAAAGTCGGATCAACTCTACGACCTGCGCGGCGGCAAGATCAGCATGATTTTCCAAGAGCCGATGTCGGCCCTGAGTCCGGTCCACACGGTGGGCAACCAGATTTGCGAGGCCATCCTTCTGCACCAGGACCTGAGCAAGGAGCAGGCGCGGGCGAAAGCCATCGAGATGTTGGACAAGGTGGGCATCCCCATGCCGGAGCAGCGGATCGACCAGTATCCCCATGAGTTGAGCGGCGGCATGCGGCAGCGGGTGGTGGTGGCCATGGCCCTGGTCTGCGACCCCGAAATCCTCATCGCGGACGAGCCCACCACCGCCCTCGACGTCACCATCCAGGCGCAGATTCTCCAACTGATCAAAAACCTCCAGGCGGCCAAGGGCACCTCCGTGATTTTCATCACCCACGATTTCGGGGTGGTCGCGCAGATCGCCGACGAGGTCGTGGTCATGTTCCAGGGCAAGGTGGTGGAGACGGGCCCGGTGCGGGAGGTCTTGAGGAACCCGCAGCACCCCTACACCCAACGCCTGCTGGCCTCGTTGCCCGCCAACCTGCCCAAGCGCGAGCGGAAGCACATCCTGGAGGCGGCGAGGGGCGCCTCCGATGCGGCGGCCCCGGGAGTCCAGCCCTTGCTGCGGGTGCGCGACCTCTGCAAGTACTTCCCGATCCAGAGCAAGGGGTTCATCAAGAAGCAGGTGGGGGTGGTCAAGGCGGTCGACGGGGTCAGCTTCGACCTCATGCCCGGCGAGACCCTCGGCCTGGTGGGGGAAAGCGGCTCCGGCAAGACGACCTGCGCCCGGGCCATCCTGCGGGCGCTCAGACCGACCAGCGGGAGCGCCCTGTTCAAGACCTCGAAAGGACAGACGGTCGATCTGGCGCAGCTCGGGGAACGCGAGCTGAAGCCGCTCCGCCAGGAGATGCAGATGATTTTCCAAGACCCCTTCAGTTCGCTCAATCCACGCATGACGGTCGGACAGATCGTGGGCGAGCCCCTCAGCGTGCACGGTCTGGCCAAGGGGAGCGAGCTGGACGACCGGGTGGTCGACATCCTCGAAAGGGTCGGTCTCAAGTCGGTCCACCGGCAGCGCTACCCCCACGCCTTCAGCGGCGGCCAGCGCCAGCGCATCGGGATCGCCCGCGCCCTCATCCTGCGGCCCTCGTTCATCGTGGCCGACGAAGCCGTTTCCGCGCTCGACCTCTCCATGCAGGCGCAGGTCATCGAGCTGCTGGCCGATCTTCAGGACGAGTTCGGCCTGACCTATCTCTTCGTGTCCCACGACATGAGCGTGGTCCGTCATATTTGCGACCGGGTGGCGGTGATGTACCGCGGCAAGCTGGTCGAGCTGCGGGAGACCGAGCCCCTGTTCGAGGACCCGCAACACCCCTACACCCGCGCGCTGCTCTCCGCCGTGCCCAGCATCGACCCGGACCAACCGCTCAACTTCACCCCCTACGTTCCGGAAGAAGAAAAGAGTGACGGCAAAGCCTCGTAAAAGCTTGGCCGCCCCTCACCAATGCACTCTCGACCAAAGCTGGCGTCGATCATTGGTGCCAATGAACCTCGCCCCGTCATGAAAAAAAGCAGCCTCCTCTTCCTCCCGCTCCTTTTCCTCCTCCAGCCCCTTGCGGCCGGGTCGGAGAGCGCCCTGTTGAATCTGCCGCTGCCCGAAAACGGCCTCCGTTTCACCCAGACCGCCGATCTGGAGCGCCAATGGCCGTCAGCCCATGGGCAGGCGCACGTTTGTCTCTGGAAGGACGACAAGTTCGCGCCGATCTCAATCACCATCGACGACAATAACGCGCCCGACATCCCATTCTGGCGGGAGGCGAGCGCCACCTACGGCTGGAAGTTCACCTGGTTCGTCATCGTCCACCCCTACATGTGGGACATCTACGCGGACCAGCGGGGCAACAACACCTCCTATTTCGGGACGGCGGAGGATTTCAAGGTCCTCCACGAGGAAGGGCACGAGATCGCCCTTCACGGGAACTGCAAGGCGATGAACGAGCTTGGGGCGGAGGACTACGCCCTCCATGCCGACCGGTCGAAAGCCCACCTCGAGGGTGTGATCGGACAACGGATTCTGACCTATGCCTATCCTTGCGGAAAGAGCGGCGGTTCCGGAGGCGTTTCCTACCGCGACATTATCGCCGAGCGGATGATTGCGGCCCGGGGGACGGCCGGGGGGGCGACCTCCCCGGTAATAGTGGACTACCTCAGCACCAACAGCATGGGCGGGAGCATCAAGCCGCAGTTTTGGGGTAAAATGCACCAGAATCGAGGCAATCTGCGCTACAGCCGCTACCGGGGCTGGGCCGTTTTCCTCTTCCACAAAGTCCATCCGGAGGGGGCGACCGCTTTGTTCGATCGGCTGAAGGCGGAGGAGGACAACTACTGGATCGCCCCCTTCTCCGAGGTGGCCCGCTACGCCCAGGAGCGCGAGAGCAGTTCGGTCGACGTGACGCTGGTGGAGCCGGAGCGGATCGACTTCGAGCTGTCCGACCGGATGGACGACGCCCTTTTCGACATTCCGCTGACGGTCAAGCTCCGGGTCGATGGCTGGTCGACCGTGAAGGCCGCCCAGGGGAGCGAGCTGATCCCGGCCCGTTTGGTCGAGCACGAGGGCGCGACCTACGCCCTGGTGGATGCCGTGCCGGATCGGGGCACGGTCAGCGTACGCGAGCATTGATCAAGCCGCTTCCGCTAAAACGGCGGAAAACACACTGCGGCAATCTCGGCCGCATCGTCGGATCTTCGAGCACTGCGGCGTCGCCGTCGGCGGCACCCCGACGCCTTCCGTTTCGCCGGGAGGGGCCGACATCGGAGCAAATAAAGCCGTCGCCACGGGAGCGACGGCCTTGGAAAAGCTTTGAAAGCGTCGTCGATCAGCGCCGACGACGACCGAGCACCAAGCCCAAAGCGGCGGTCCCAAAAAGGGCGGCGGCCGCGCTTGGCTCCGGGATCACGCTGATGTTGCCGGACAAGGCTATGTTGTCGAGGCGTTGCCTTTGGCTGGCGCTGCTTGAAGTATCTCCGAAATAGAATCGGAAACTGATCGACTGGCCGTTCGTCAAGCCGGTGAAATTCGAGCCGGCGATGGTGTTCGTGGTCCCGGTCAAATCGACTGAGAAATTGAAATCGTCGCCAAAACCGCCTTGGATCAGGTTCAGGCTGTCGGCATCGACGAAATCAAGAGTCCCGGCGTCGGAGTAAAAAGCCGTCCGGAAGGCGGAGTTGGAATCGGTGAAATACCTGCCGGTCCATGCAGTCAGATTGAGCCGCTCATTCGGGTCGAGCCCGACGATGTTCAGGGTGAATTCGTGGTAGAGACTCTCGTTTGCACCGGTGGTGGTGGCG
>Ga0208623_100514_pt1 | contig 22310 bp, 22 predicted proteins | sample HotLakConsUCCL28_FD_184737 | JGI IMG/M metagenome (GOLD analysis project Ga0208623, IMG submission 184737) | Hypersaline microbial mat communities from Hot Lake, Washington, USA - Hot Lake Consortium UCC-L28 (SPAdes) (version 2) ...
AACCGCCAGCTATATGACAAGCGCGGCCGCCCGGATGCTGGCGCTCGTCTACGCGCTGATTACCCCACCCCCCAAAGTGGCAACATTTTGCGCTGCCCTTTGGCCCACTTTTACTCTGCCGTTGACACGCGTAAGCGGCGACTCTTTCAAGGCGGAGGAAAAGAACATGGAACAGCACAAAATCATCTGGAGCGGCATTGAAATCGAAATCACTTTCACACCTGAAAAATTCGGCATAATCGACCACATCGAACTGCGCACACAAGACAAAACGCCGTTGCCCGTTACAGAGACGGGCTACCGCTCACACTTCATTCAAGCAGGCACGGTGCTTCATTTTGGCGGTGCAATCGCTTTTGTGACCGCGTGGCTTGATCACGAAGCCGGATGCGCCGCATGGGGCGGCGCGCAGCTCAGCCTATTCTAGCGGCCACAGATCGAAAGAAAAAAATCGCGGCTGGCCTTTTGGGCCAGCCGCTTTTGTTTAGCGGAGAGCTGGCCAGCGACAGGCCAGCTCGTTTTCGATGGCTCGCATCGATGCCAGCGCGTTGCGCTGATCTTGCGAGTCACGAGGCGCAGCCGTGAAGGCGAGAAACGCCTCTTTGCGCAGACCGTAGAGCTGCACGGTGCTGAGTTTTGCTGCTTCAAATTGTGTGACAAGTTTCATGTCATCCTCCTTTTGCTTCAGGAGGCCCCGAACCATTCAGGGCCTTACGGCCCTCACACACACATCATCGGCCATAGAAGGCCTGATGGTTCGGCGGTGTTCGTCAAAGCAATCCAAAGGAGGATGATCGGGAACGCACCCGTTACACATGGCAGCAAAATTGAGACGGCGATGCAGATTGAAGTGTCCTAAGCAGACAAGAGGTTCAGAAGCCGCGCGCGCCTTACGTGACTTGCGCGCCTGATAAGGGCAGCGTTGCAGACATAAAAAGAGGGGCGCAAATCGCGCCCCTCACATTCTTACGGCTCAAAGCCACGCCTGCGCCGCGAGTGCGGCGGCCTTGGCTTCGGCCCATCGCCATCGCCCTCAGGATCACGATCATGATCAGCCTTGCGGCTGTGATCGTGATCAGACGTGTCGAGGCTCAGATACTCCGCAACATCCTGGCGCAGTTGCATCAGCTCTTCCTGCGCCGCTTCGCGCTGCGTCTTGATTTCCTGCTGAAGGCGCTGGCGCTCTTCAAGCTGGCGGAAGATCATGCCGTCTTTCTCTGCACGATCACGGCGCAGCGAGTCCATCGCTTCGGTTTCATTCTGCGCTTTGATCTTGGCATAGCGCCCTGTCAGGCGATGCCAGATGCCCGACATGCCCTTGGGCAAGCGGGCAGCGCGGGCAAGCGTTTCCGCCTGCCAGCGTTTTTCATGGGCTTCCGTCATCTGCCTGCGCTCTTCCTGATGACGCCCGACGACTTCCGCCTTGCGGAAGTCGATATAGGCCGAGCGCCGCTTCGCATCGCGTTCGGCCTGCTCGATGAACTCCCTGATCTTGCCCGTCATGCGGGCTGCAATCTCCGCCTTCACCGTATCAACTGACGGCAGCTCGCTCGGATCACCAAGCTTTGCGGCCACATCTTTGGCCCGCACACCCGCCTTGCGGCCTATGCCATAGACTTCGCCGCGATAATCGACGGCGACAAACGCGCGCCGATCCCCTTGCGCCAGCAAGAAGCCGCGTTCTTTGAGCGCCTGTTCAAAGGCCGCGCGATTGTCTGAGGCTTCCCAGGCTTTTTTGAAAACGGCCTTCAGCTCTTTGGGATCGACTCCGATGCGCTTGGCTTGTTGCCACTCGGAACGAGAAAAGCTGAGCGGATCGCGCAAACGCTGATCCTCAAGGCCGCGCGGCATGTTCCAGCCATGCTCAAAGAACAACTCGCGCGAGACATCGCGCAGCTTGGCCTTGTAGTGGTTCATATTGATTGATCGCATGCGTTCGGCATCGATCCGCGACCAGACCGCATGGGCATGACGCCGCCCGTCTTTCTCATGAAAGACAACGGCGCGCGGCTGGCCTTGCAGGCCGAGCTTTGCTTCGACCTGATCGATGGCCTTCTCGAAGGCTTCGATGCCGACCTGTTCGCCTTCAGGCGGGTTGAAGGACATCGAGAACATATAGTTATCGCAGCGCGTCCCTTGTGCGATGGCATGGGCTTCGCCGAAGGCATCGATCAGATCATCGCTGACAAAGCCGCGCAGCTCATGCAGCTCGACATGATCATTGTCCCGCTGATCCAAGAGATAGAGGGCGAGCTGTGCGGCATCGCCGCGCTCTTTGGCCTTCAGGATCATGGCCCGTCTTCCATGCCGCCGCCAAGGGCGCGCAGAAGATCGGCCCGCATGTCAGCGATCTTGCGGCAGGCTTCCTGCAATTCTGCCTCAGTCTCAGGCGTGACGGGCAGCGAGCCCGTGTTCACGGCCTTTGCGAGCTGGTTCAGGTTTGCCGACAAACGCGCAGCGCCAAGCGCGCCCATCACGCGGCCAAGGGCTTCTTTGTCCTTCACAGGACTATTGCCGCGCCGCGTGCGCGGGGCGGTATCATCACCGAGCAAACGCTCGCGAATATACGCGCCAAGCGGCAAATCGCCCGCCTCAGCTTCGAGGCGTGCGCGTTCTTCGAGCGTCAAACGGAGCGAGAAAGGCGGTGGATACTTCTTTGTCTCCACAACCTCTTCGGCGGCTACCGCATTGAAATCATGGCGTGAAGTCTGGTCCATCGTCGCATCCCAGACCCTTCGGGTCTATTGATGCGAGACAGCTTTCCCAGTCAGCAAGGGTTTCGAACAATGTGTTCGAACTTTCTGGCTCCAGGTGCGCCACAAATTTTCTAAGACTCTGTGTTTGCAGAGATTTCAGTTGCCGTTTTCCAAATTTTGCAAAGAGTTGGGAAAACCTGTTCCCGAAATGATCGCGCGGGCGTCGGCGCTGTAATGCAGCGTCTGCGCTGTGGTGTCATGGGCCAGAATCGCTATGCGCTGATCTGGGGCTGCCTTGCGTTCTGCCATCGTCACGGCCAGCAGCTTGCGCACGCCATGCGCGGTCTTGCCGGTGTCGATGCCTGCGGCGGTGGCGGCGCTTCCGAACCATGCGCCGAAGGACAACCGCGACGGCCCACCGCCGGAAGCCCGCAAAGAGCTTTCGGCGGTGTTACCTCAGTCTCTTTCACCGGAAGCGCGACATCGCATTGTCGAACGCGCCGGAAATGCTGTCCCATGCCTTGTCGAAGCCGGACTTCATGTCGTCCCAAGCATCATCGCTGGCCTCGCGCATTTCTTTCAGCTTTTGCTCGGCTTCGTCGCGTTGCTTGCGGGCCTCGTCGAGCTGTTTCTGGGCCTTGATCTTGGCGTCGGCCTCGCCCTCATCGACCTTCGCCTTCATCTTCTTGATCTCGGCGTTCCACTGGTCGATTTTCGCCTTGGTTTTTTCGATATATTGTTCGCGTTCGGACATGGCGACCTCCTTGCCATTTGTGAGTTTATCTTCAGTCACGCCTTATTCTAACAAGCCAACCCGCTTATGGGGTTGATCAAGGTTAAAGACCGATGAGGATTTACGGATCATATTGTGAAGTCCTTTGACTGGAGACTGGCACATGAGCGAAACCCGGAAATTGTCTTTGCCCATCGTTACCCTCGCCCGCGAGAACGACGAGTTCCGCAAGGTTCTCTGGACGGGCGACAAGACACAATTAGTGCTGATGGCTATTCCCGAAGGCGGTGAGATTGGTGGAGAGGTGCATGACGGGCACGACCAATTGCTTTACTTCGTCGGGGGCGGCGGTTTGGCCAAAATCGGGGACGTCGAAAGCAATATCGCGGATGGTGATGTCAGCATCGTGCCATCGGGCACGTTTCATAACTTCCGCAATACCGGGTCTGGGATGCTGAAGCTATTTACCACCTATAGCCCGCCCGAGCACGCGCCCGGAACAGAGCATGAAACCAAGGCCGAAGCCGACGCGGATGAGTAAGCCTCTGAAAGTCGATACCGTCATTGTGGGCGCGGGGAGCGCGGGTCTTTCGGCGTTGCGCGAAGTGCGCCAATACACCGATGATTTTCTGGTGATCAATGACGGCCATTGGGGCACCACATGTGCCGCCGTGGGGTGTATGCCCTCCAAAGCGCTGATCGAGGCCGCCAACGCCTTCCATCGGCGCAGCACTTTTGAGGAATTCGGCATCCGTGGGGCAGAGGGGCTGCGCGCCGATATCCCAGCCGTGCTGGCGCGGGTCCGCAAGATGCGGGATGAGTTCGTGAAGGGGCCGGAAGCGGTGCCGGAACAGCTTGGTGATCGTGCGTTGTCGGGGCGCGCAAAGCTGCTTGGTCCCGGACGGATTGAGGTGAACGGGACAGAGATCGAGGCGCGCGCGATCATCCTTGCCCCCGGTAGTCGCCCGGTGGTGCCCGGCCCGTGGCGCAAGTTCGGGGATCGCATCCTGACCACCGACAGCTTATTTGAACAGCAAGACCTGCCGCGCCGCATCGCGGTCATCGGCATGGGCGCTATCGGTGTTGAAATTGCACAAGCTCTGGCGCGTCTGGGACTGGACGTGGCCGGGTTCGATGCGGTCGACGGTCTGGCCGGGATTGATGATGCAGAGGTGCTCGACGCCTTTCGCCCGCTGATAGCCGAAGATGTTGATCTGTATCTTGGCAGCGAGGCCGATTTGACCGGGACGGGTGATGCAATTCGCGTCAGCGGCGCAGGCGGTGCTTTTGACGCGGATGCCATCTTAGCCGCGATCGGGCGGCGGCCCAATATCGACGGTCTTGGGCTAGATACATTGGACGTGCCGCTTGATGACACGGGGATGCCGGAAATCGACCCCTGCACCCTTCGGATCGGCGATCATCAGGTGTTTCTGGCTGGTGACGCGAATGGCATCCGCGCGTTGCTGCATGAGGCCGCTGACGAGGGTCACATTGCAGGCCGCATGGCCGCACCCGGTATTTCTGGGACAGGGTTTTCTCGGCGCACGCCGCTGTCTATCGTGTTTTCAACACCACAAATCGCGCAGGTCGGTGCGACCCCCTCCAATCTGCAGGATCGCGGCTATGAAACAGGAAGCTTCGATTTCTCGAAACAATCGCGGGCGCGCATGGCCCAGACCGGCGGCGGCGTGATCCACATCTACGCCACGCGCGACACTGGACGGCTTTTGGGGGCAGAGATTTGCGCGCCCGCAGCCGAGCACCTCGCGCATTTACTGGCTTTGGCAGTCGAGCGGCGGTTGCGCGTGGCTGACATGCTTGCGATGCCGTTCTACCATCCCGTTCTCGAAGAAGGACTGCGCAGCGCGCTGCGCGGTTTGGCAAAGGCTGTGTCCGAAGCCGGTGGCTCCGACCTCTCGGACTGCGAGGCAATCGGCCATGACGCGCTGGACTGACACCGCCATAAGACCTCGGACCGAGTTTTTGGGTCATGGATGAACTTGAACTCTTTCAGCGATTGGGGGTCGCGCTTGCCATCGGGCTGTTGTTTGGCCTTGAGCGTGGCCGCCATCAGCGCGACCAGCGTGAGGGCGGACGGATCGCGGGCTTGCGCACCTTTGCTCTGGCGGGGCTTCTGGGCGGGGTCAATGGTTGGCTTGCGTCACTCACGGCACCTGTCGTTCTTGCCGTGGCCTTTCTGGGGCTGTCTGTGCTTCTGGGGGTCAGCTATTGGCTGCGCCTCAAAGAAGATGACGACGTTGGCCTGACAACAGAGATTGCTTTCCTGCTTGCCTTCTCACTCGGAGCTGCGTCGGTTCTTGGCAATATGCCTGCGGCGGCAGCGGTCGCAGTGATCGCGGCGGTTCTGCTGTCCATGAAGAAAAGGCTGCACAGATGGGTGTCGCGCATAAAACGGCTGGAATTAGAGGCTGTTTTGAAGCTTGGCCTGCTGTCGGTCGTGATCCTGCCGCTTTTGCCCAATCAGGGCTACGGACCCGGAGCCGCTCTGAACCCCTATCAAATCTGGTGGGCGGTGGTCCTTGTCGCGGGGTTGTCCTTCTTTGGATACGCCGCGATCCGACTTGGTGGAGCAAACCTTGGTCCGCTGGTAACGGGATTGTTCGGGGGTCTTGCCTCATCGACATCTACGACATTGGCACTGTCACGGCTGGTGCGCTTGCAGACTGACTTGGTCCAGCATGCGGCGGCGGGTGTTGTGATCGCGGGATCGGTCACGTTTCTGCGCATTTTGGTGCTTGTGGCGGTCTTTGAGCCCAGCCTGGTGGCTCCTTTGGCCATACCGATGGGCGTGATGGCGGGCTTCGGCTTGGCGGGTGCCGGTTTGATGTGGATTCCAGACAGAAAAGTAGAAGAGGGACAGGGGCAACTGGAAGACCTCGACAACCCGGTGGGGTTGAGCGCGGCGCTCGCGTTTGGCGCATTGCTGACCGTTGTGTTGCTGGCGGTTCAGACCCTAAAGGATTGGATGGGGTCGACCGGGGTTTACGCGGGCGCAGCCTTGTCGGGCGTAACAGATGTCGATGCGCTGACGATCTCGGTCTCAAACCTCGTCGCTGACGATCTGGCACGCACGACTGGCGCGACTGCAATCTTCATCGCCGCAGCGGTCAATACGGTGGTGAAGGCCGGAATATCATTTGGGGTAGGTGGCAGCGCGCTGGGCCTGCGTGTTGGCCTGGTCTATGCAGCCGTCATCATCGCGGGTGCGATCAGTTTGTGGGTATTCGGCTGGGGCGTCTGACCATGTGGAAATCGGGACGTGTCGTTGCGGCATCGATGACGTGAAAGCGCCCGATCGCAACGATTTGCCACACCGAGCCTGTGATGAACGGCACAAAAGAAATGCCACATATTAAAGACCAAGTGCCGCAGAAACGTTTTCCGAAAACGTCAGGATTTTCCGGTGGTGTCGGGCACGCAAAAGTGGGTGATGCAAGGCAAGAAGACTTCCAACTTATAGCGCAACCTTATGCACCTTGGATAGCGATTGTCTTCAAGCCAGCCATGCCCAAATGGCACGGAAGATCAGAAACCACGCAACACACCCCAGCGCCGCAGAAGGCAGCAACCACCAACCGGCTGGAAAGTGCCGCACACTATTCTGAACCGCCACACCATGATAACGGTCGGTTTCTGCGCCGTGTTCGACATCATTGTGATCGTCGAATTGGCGCTTTACTGATACGACATTGATCATATAATAACCTCGTATTTCATATGCCATATTACCATCTATGACCTCAAGTTGCTCATGCGATTATGGGAAGAATGTGCGCAAAAGATAGCATTTACTCTCGAAAGATAGAAATTTTAATCTATGATGATGTTTGCCAATGGTGAAGAATTATTCATATCGAAGATGGCGAAAATTGGAGAAGACACATAAATTGATATGGATCATCGGTAATTTGCAGATTGTAGCTTGTGATCTGTTTGAAGCGCCGCCTTGGTAATCTGGAAATAGAAAAGACACACACGAGTTAGCCGAGGCAGGACTGTAGTATTTCAAAATCTAGACATTGCAGCAGTGAAAATTTTTATCAAGCCAACACCCCTGCATGCCATCCGAGCTTGTGGCAATGTCTGTTGAAATTGCCGGACCGAATACGACTTTATGTCAAACGGATTTCAGCCATAGACGCCGAGCATAAGTTATCCAGCAAGACGCATTTGCCTTCCAGAAAACCCGTTCCCCCAATGCGCAGCCCAAGATTATGCTGACACGCTTTCGGTAAACCTTGGCCTGGAGTCGTCACAGTTGGCCTCCGCGTGGTTTTCCAGCGCAGCTTCCACGGCATCCTTGAAACGATGTGGACCAAATGGGCTCTTAAGTGTCGAGTCGCACATAGGGCGGCGGCTCGTGCCAAAATCGTCAGCTTTGACGTGTTCTGAGATGGCGACAACTGTGAACCGGCTATATGCCTTTTTGAACATCACCAGAGCCTCGATAGCGTCCTCGGTATCGTCAAAGCTGTCAAGGTTCATGACCATCAGATCAAATTCTGATAAATGCGGCATTGCTCCATGAAGCTCTACAAAGTTGCACATGGACACAGAAATCCGGATCCTCATTTCTGCCAAATACGAAACGACTTGCGACAGAACAGGCTCTTCAAAGCCGACGATTATGGCGCGGCCCCGCGGCAGCGTTGCGTCTTCTGCTTTGGTGTCCATCCGGTCAGAGAGGTCTCGCTCTGACAACAGGCCAAAGCGCTCCAGGTTCCGCCGATAGCCGCGGACTTGATGGCTATCCGCATAGTCGATCCCGCGAAATTTTTCGGCATGACTTGGTCTGATATGGGTTCTTATAAAAGACATATCAATTCCCCTCGATAGTGATGGACTGAAGCCCAGCGATTGCAGAAACTTGCCTGACGTAACCAAATCGGATGTTATCACTTGCTGGCAGGCTACTGGCGGATGACCAAAGAAGAGACCTAGTTTTGATCGAGTCGTCGGTAGTTTCCCGAGACCTATACCAAACAACGACATTTCCGATTATAGAACCTTCGTGTGTTGAATTTTCCTTCGCCGTATTTTGCCCAAAGGCATGCATTACTAGCAGTGCTAACTTAGCGTTCTCGCTTGCGCCCCAGTTGGCCTGTCCGAACGGTTCGTCACTATGGGTCGGACCCTTCACCAGTCGCAGCCTTCATCTATAGATTGAGTATATCAACTTGGCAGCAACGCCCTAATGATGATAAGATTGAAAGCGTAGGCATTCGATGCAATAAGCTAACTTTCGATAGTTTAGGATTCGAAATAAGGCAAAATGTACGAAGAGATATTGGGAAACAGGGCTGCTGTTCTGAAAAACGGATGCTGATCTTGTCAGAAGCAAGCCAAGATCATCTCATGACTCGGCACATCGCGACTCAGGATAACTCGTCAAGTTCCCCTGGGGGGGGCTTTAAGTTTAAGGTTCCGTAAGGAAGAGAAGTCACATCAGCAAGGCGAGAGCTTAGCTCCCGCAAAGCGATGCTATGCCTTTACGCGCCTTCAGCGACGTTAGTGAGGTGGTCATAAGTGGCAGAGTCAGCGCGAATTCATAGTCAATACGCAGTTCGTAACCATTAGCCGCATTTGGCGCGATGATCGTCAGCCTGTCACTCTGCAAACCGTTGCCATGGGCCTGCAAATTCAGCAAGTCATCTGGATCAAGTTCGCAATCCGGGTTGAGCAGAGCGGTACGCGCTGCAAGGTCGGCCAATGCTTCCACTGCGTTGCGCGTGTGCATCGCACGCCCGAACTCTATAATGCCGAAGATCAAAAGAAGCACCGCACCGATCACAAGCGCGAATTCAACTGATGTCGTGCCGTTTGTGCAGCGGAAAAAACCGGATGCGCGATTATGAAATATCTTGTGCGGCTTGTTTTGGCGGGTGCCCATCTCAGTTCTCCAGCGACGGAATTTCAACCCGTAGGCGCGCCGTTAGCATTGAGAGATTGAGGCTCAAGGCATGCGGCATGAAAATACTGTTGTAATCGACGGCAACCTGCATTTCGTAGGCCTCGATACGGTTATCGGGGGCACAGCTGACAGAACAGCTAATGTCCGCAGCCGGTTGCAACCGACAAAAGCACGTGCTGTCGACCAAAAGTGCGGTTGGCGTGATGCGCGGGCTTTGTTGATCTTCAAGTGCTCGGCGCATGACATCTTCAACTCGCGCCGGGCTGGGGTTGTCCGCGATGGCGGTATATGCGCCCATTCGCAAGACATGTTCCAGAACGATCCTTTCGCGCAGAATAAAACCGATATCCGTAGCAATGAGGAACAGTGGCACCAGAACGGCTGCGAAAATGCCAAACTCAATGGCCGCAACACCGGAGTCTTCTTTATAAAAGTGGTGAATGGCCCGAGACAGTCGGCCCATTATTGAAGCGCTTCGTGGCATGTTACCACCATTTCCGAAGCGTTTCGATCATGCGTCTACCTAGCGGCAATGAGGCCCCATATTCTAGCGAACTGTTAATATGACGCGCCAATTCGATAATCTGCTGGCTGGCCGCATGCCCTTCGTGTGATTGGATAAGGCTTTGCCCTGACAGTTGCGCTTGCACGAAAGCGGCTGGATCGTTCGCGACTTCGAATATTCGTGTGGTGTCCATTTCAAGGGTTTCGGCGAACATCGCCGCGGTCACGCTGTTGCGCTTGTTCCTGCCGCATTTGTTCAGAACCAACGCAATATTTTTATCATCGCGCAAAGCGAACCGGAGCATACGAACAAGCCCTGCCGCGCTTTGCAGCGAGGCTAGAGTGGGTTCCGCAGTAACCACAACCTGGTCGACCTGTTCCAGAATTTTGCGGGTTCTGGAATTCCATGTTGACGGCATATCAAGCAGAAGATGCCTGTCTTTCTTGTTGGCAAGATCAAGGATCACATTGACAGCATGGGCCGGAAGATGTGCCGGGTTTTCGATGCCGGGATCCACCAGAAGCAACCGCAGTTGGTCGTTCACATTGGTCAGCAAACGCTCCATCAGGACATCGTCAATCGGGCTGCGCCGCCGAATAACATCGGTAACCGTGTAGGCATCCTGCATGTCGAAATTTAGCGCAACCGTGCCGTGTTGCTGGTCACAATCTGCAAGGATCACCTCACTCTTGGAAAAGAGTGACAGCGCCACAGCGACATTCAAGGCAACCGCAGAAGACCCGTCACCGCCGCGCGCACCCATGAAGGCCGTAACTTGTCCAAGCCTGCCTATACCGATGTCCCGGCCGACCTCATGCAGCGTTTCAAGGACATCGCTCTCGGACAAGGGCGGCAAAAGAACTTCGCTAATTCCCAGTTTGAAGACATCCCGGATTGTTCTGAGATCAGGTCGTGCGTAGGGGTTTAGTAAAATCACGCGTGTCTTGGGGTCGGTTATGGCTGCCAAAGCCTGCAAATGCGAAACTACCTGTTCCGAGGCAACATCATTCTCGATAATCAGCAGGTCGGAAACCCGGCTGTCGCTGTCGATTGTCTTGGCATCGGCAAGGCCGCTTTTCGTGTATCGCCAGGTCATCCGCCGGCAGGCCGGGTTTTTCTGAACAGCGCGCATAACGTCTATGACCGTCGGCGAACGGGCGACAACCAGAACGTCGAGCGCAGGCAGCCGGACCGGGTTGGCCAGTTTGAGTGGGGATGCCTTTATGTGCGTTCCAATGGTGGGTTTCGGTGCGGTTTGGTTCATCTTCGGTCCTTCCGGAAATTGGCTCAGAATGACCCTGCGCGACGAACACGCACGGTGACGGGGGTTTGTGGAAGCGGTGACACCCGGTAGTCGCGCTCGACATCTCTTGCGGAGCGCAAGCTCACGGAAAGATGACCGGCCTGAATTGCCGCAGTGACAACCTCAGTTCCAGCGAAATCAAGTTCGACCGTGATGCTCGCTCGTGGAAGCGATGCGGGCGCTTCGGCCTCTCGCGTTGGCGCGGGCTGCCCGTCGGGTCTTCTGACCTCAACAACCCGGCTATTTTCAATAATGACAGTGCTGGGCGCTGCGCGCATGTCATCAACGACGGGCGTAAACAGAATGTCGACACGATCGTTGGGTTGAATAAGGCCAGCCGAAGTCAAATTCACATCCGGCAGCACGACCCCGCGAAACCCCGGCGAAATAGATTGCGAAAGCGAAACGGTTTCCAGCACGGGCTCATCTTCCTCTGCTGGCGCGCGCAGCAGCATCGACAATGTCCCGATTTGCGCGGCGGCCATCACCTCTGTCGCATCGCCGGACGCCAGTTCTATCACCACATTTCTCGAGACCCGGCGCTCATCCTCAACGGCCTCATCGTCTTCATAAGGCGCGATCTCCAGCAATCTGACATTTGACGCGATCGTGCGGCCAACAGGATTGATCCCATCGTTGGGGAAATAGACATGAACCAAATCGACAAAATCGCCCGAATTGAAGTAACCGAACATGGGTTCGTCCATCTGGATACGCAGCGGGACTGCCCGCATTCCGGGCCGCACGCGGCGCAGAATTGAATCCTCAGATATCTGGCGCGCTTCGGGAATTGTGGCAAAGGCGCTGGCGAGCACCGGCTCATCGGGCTGCATATCGAATGACGCGATGCTGCCACCCAGCGAATAAGCCGCATCCGGTTGGCCGTCGCGCAGAATGAATCTGCTCATCAAAAACTCTGTCGGCCATTCGACCCACGTGAAATCATCGGGTTGCATCGCGGTTCCCTGCGTGACTGCGCGGCTTAGTGTAAGCACTTCGCGGGTCTCGACCGGGGGCGCAGGCGCTACCGTCGGATCGGTGGTTTCAGGGACTACGGTCGGTGTTACGACTTCAACGGGTTCTGCTTTCGGCGCTGGCTGCTGCAGAAGCAGTGTCAAAGCGCCACCTCCTGACAGAAGCGCGACTATCAGAAGTATAGTTCGGATCATGCTGCAGTCCTTTGGGCAGATTGGGTGGGGTGGGTGCGAAAATCATAGCTCTCCTGCGCAGGCAGGCCACGGAGCGTGATGCATCGAATGAACGCATCACCACTCATTCGATGATTACGATGCCCGTGTCATTTCCCGAGCCTCCGCCATCGCCACATGTCCCGAGCAGCCCGCAAAGCCTGCGCCGGCGTTCGGCGTCACAGTCGAGTCTTAGCTCCGTATTGCCGACGAGTTCGATGGCTTCGGCGACCAGCACAAAGCAGCCTTCGCCCAGCGACGTTCCACCACGCAATTCCAATTCATAGCCGGGAAGGAAAACGATGCCGTCGAGCGCTGTCGCGGTAAACTCGGCGTCTTCCCAGTCGTCGTCATCATCATCATCATCATCATCATCATCATCATCGTCATCGTCATCGTCGTCAGGCTTGGAGAATAAAACCAGACCTTCCCAGGGGCCTTCGCCCAAGCCGTTGCCGAACCTTGCGTCTGCTCGCTGGTTGAAATCGATCTCTGCGCCATTGATCAACAGGAAGCCAACGCCATCGGGGGCGATCAGCGTGGCGTTGTTCGACAGCTCGAATTCACCACCGTCGATCACATACAGGCCGGGCGAAAAGTTGTATGTGCCTTTTTCCAACTCCAGCTCTTCGAAGCGCCGCACCAAAAGGCCACTGGAATGTTGGTAGGTCGCCTCGATCTGTGTTTCGCGGCGCCCGAGGGGCTCCAGTGGCACAGCGCTTAGGTTTTCAGGCATTGGCAGATTTGCCAGCGTAGGGGCCAATGGTTCGGTTTCTGTATTGTCGCGAAACTCCGCGCAGTCCGTTCCGGTGGGCCCCAAGTCGACCGTGGCGGCACCACCGATAATGCGATGCGTGCCCTGCGTCGTCGCGCAGGCGACATCAAATGTTATATTTCCGCGCAGCGTGATGGCACCTCGACTATCCGAATCCGCCTGAACGCGACACTCGGGCGCGTTGAAGCCGCCTGTGCCGGATACCTCAATGCCATCACCCGACGGCGCGGTTGCGTGAATACAGACAATTTCAGGGCCGCCGCCATCATCGCCTGTGCCTGCCGGAATATCATCTGCAAAGAGTTGAACGATTGCGGCGGCGGCAGGATTGATCGTCAGTTGCGGCGGGGCACTGTCATCGGCATTCGTCAACTTTGCGACAGCTGCGACCAGCAGGGTCGGTAGCGTCCGATCTATGTCGATCCCGATCTGGTTTGGCTGTGGGCAACTCAGGGTAATAGAGCTGTCCGTTTCGTTCAGGCCGCTCGCCAGTGCCACACGCCACGCGGTATCCTGAAGGTCAGACCAGATAGCGGGATCAGCCTGAAGCGCGTTGCAATCCAACCCGCGTTCGGCGGCATCAATCCCAACAGAATAGCCTGTGACGTCGGTTATGTTCTGGATGCGACGCTGCTCGGAAAACCAGTATCCGGTTTCCGCAGCCAGAGCGAAACCGCCCAGAATGATGGGAACAGACAGTGCAAAAATGATCGCAACCGAACCGGATTGATCCCTGATCCAGTTGCGTTCGACTAGAGGGCGGCGTCCAGATTGAAGACTGTTTTTGTGGTGGAGCATCATTGCCTCATGAAGTTGATGACCGCAGGCGTCACGATCACGACGAACAGGGCGGGCAAGAAGAATAGGATCATCGGCACAGTCAATTTTGGTGGCAGTGATGCCGCTTTTTTTTCGGCTTCCATCAGGCGTTGGGCGCGGCTTTCGCGGGCCAGAACCTGCAATGTGTCTGCCAGAACCGCACCAAATCGCTGTGACTGGATCAGGGCTGTCACCACCTCGCGCACAGCTGCAACGCCGCTGCGCTCGGCCATGTTCTCAAGCGCCTTGCGGCGGTCGTTCAGATAGTTGAGTTCCGAAACCGTAAGCAGCAATTCATCAGCGATATCAGGTGATGACACCCGGATCTCGCGTGAGACCTTTGTCATGGCAGCTTCCATGGTCATCCCGGAGCGCATGCACATCTGCAAAAGGTCCAGGGTGTCCGGCAAGTAGCGGCGGATACGGTTTTGGCGGCGCTGGATGGTATTTTCCAACCACAAATCCGGCAGCCAGAACCCGCCAGCCCCCAGTAGAACTGCCAGCAGCACATGACGTGTTCCCTCAATCTCTGTCGTGACACCAAGAACCAGCCAGACAACAGGTAACAGCAGCAGCGGAGACAGAAGCTTGGCGACTGCAAACCGCATCGCGTGCGATTGCGGCATGCCCGCACGCCGCATCTGGCCAATTATTTTCAGGCGACGCTGCATTTTCTGATCGCCAAGCCCCACAAGCCGAAACATGCCGGGCACAGCATTAAACAGCTTGCTGGTCGCTGTGCGCCCAGTTGCGCGCTGAGTGCTGTCCTCATCAACCGCCCGAGGTTTCATCAGGGCCGCTGCCCGTTGGTCCATCCTGCGGGAGGTTAGAAACGAGTATAGCAACACGGCAAGCGATGCGGCGAGCGAGGTTGCGGTCAGCAGAGTGACTGTCATGGCTTGGGCGCTCCGTCAGACTTCAAAATTCATCATGGAACGAATGACCAGCACGCCCAGCAGCATCCAGAACACAGTGACCGCAAGCGCAACATTGCCAAGCGTCGTGCTGAAAAGCAGCCCGATATATTCGGGGCTGGTGAAGGCCATTGCGGCCATCACCAGTATCGGGAGGGCGCCGATGATAAGCGCGCTTACACGGGCTTCGTTGCTCATGACGATCACCTTTTGCCGCAAGGTGCGGCGGCTGCGGATGGTTTCGGCGGAAGATGCAAGCGCATTGACAACAGACCCGCCGGCCGAACTGTGAAGCCCCAGAACGACGACGAAAAACTGTATATCCGGGATCGGCATCCGCTCTGCCATGCGGCGGATACATTGAGATAAAGGAATTCCCACGGCAAGATCGTCAAGAACCAAGGCAAACTCCTTGGCGATCAGCGGATGGGCTTCTGCCGCAACAAGGCGCAGGCCCTCGTTCAACGGCATCCCGGATCGAACACCTCGGACGATAATATCAATGGCGGCAGGAAATTCCTGCTCGATGATCTGCAATCGTTTGCGAACCGACCGTTTCACCAGAAAATAGAATCCCCCGGTTGCACACAGCACTCCCAGCAGCAGGGCACTTGGGCCCAAAGAGAAAGCAAGCCAAAGAATGGCCCCGATGCCCCCCCCAATCAGCAGAACGGAGTTCATGTAAAATACCAACGAGCGCCGGAAACCGGCGGCGGCGAGAAATTCGCTCAATGCGGTTGTGCGGCGTTTGCGGTCGGACTGATCCGCCGCATTCAGTGTGGTGTTTGGGCGCTTGAGAGAGCGGCCTCGCGGCGATCGCGCGTTGCGCAGTTCCGGACCCGTTGGCTTGCGCGCCAGATTTTGCAGGCGCTGCCTTGCCTTCAACCGCTCGGTGTGGACACGCATGGACATTGCCAGAAGTGACACCGCAAAGATAATCAACAACATGGTGGCCGGATTTTGGAAGCTAAGATCCGTATCCAATGCGCTAAGCCCCCCCTGGTTCGGTCGGCATCTGCGCAGTCATTTCCGCCATGACCCGGCGCATCCCCGCGCCTTCGCCGTAGTAATCGGCACGCGCGGCGACAGTGCCCTTTGGCACCGCTAGAAACGTGTGCTGTCCCATGACCTTGCTGAATTCTTCCTGCGGGCTGCGCGCAATTTCGAAACCAATGATCGGGTTGAGTTCGATCTCACCGGCAGGCCCGATGTCCACCTCGGTCACGCTGGTGATCTTGCGGGAGCCGTCGCGCATCCGTTCCACTTGGACGATGACATCGACAGAAGAGGCGAACATGCTCTGGATGACGCGCGGCTGTAGCGACGGATACCCCATGGTAATCAGCGACGTCAGGCGCGTGATCGCCTCAGTCGGAGAGTTAGCATGAACGGTGCCCATTGACCCGTCATGACCAGTATTCATGGCCTGCATAAGGTCGAACGCCTCGGGGCCACGCACTTCGCCAACGATAATCCGGTCGGGCCGCATTCTCAGCGCGTTGCGCACCAAATCGCGCATTGTAATCTCGCCACGTCCTTCAATGTTGGGGGGGCGTGTTTCCATCCGCACAACATGCGGTTGTGCAAGCTGCAACTCGGCTGTGTCTTCGCATGTCACGATCCGTTCGTCATCCTTGATGTAGGCTGTCAGAACATTCAGAAGCGTGGTCTTGCCAGAACCGGTCCCGCCAACAATCAGCACGTTGCAGCGTGTCGCAGCAATGATGCGGAGCAGGTCCGCGCCGACGGCAGGAATGCCGTCATTCTCCTGTATCTGGCGCAGCGTGATGCGGGTCTTGGCAAAGCGCCGGATCGTCAATACAGGACCGTCGATTGCGATGGGTGGGATCACGACATTCACGCGCGAGCCGTCTTGCAGGCGGGCATCACAGATGGGGCTGGCTTCGTCTACGCGCCGCCCGGCAAGGCCGACGATCCGCTGACAGACGTTCAGAAGTTGTTCATTGTCATCGAAGTGGACATCTGTTTTGGACAACAGGCCTTTGGCTTCGATATAGATCGGGTCAGACCCGTTTACCATAATTTCCGAGATATCCGGTTCGGTCAAAAACCGCTCAAGCGGGCCATAGCCCAACATGCTATCGGCAATTTCGTTGAGCAGTCGGCGCTCTTCGACCGCAGTCAACTGGATACGTTCGTTGATGACGATCTCGTTCAAAAGACGCGAGAGCAAGATGCGACCTTGTTCGACATTCAAGCGCAAAATTTCGGCGGGATCGAGAAGTTCAATAAGCCGCGCATAGGCAACGCGCTTGAGTTCCAGAAACCGCGTGTCGGCGTCAGCAACTGTGGTCTGCGCCCTGCCGGATGCGGGTTTCAGGTTGCCCGACATCGCCGCATTGCCTTGGTGTGCCGGAACACGATCGGCGACCCGCGCCGAACCGTCAGCGACCGCCCTTTGGCCAAACACTTCACGAACCTCCCAAAATATCTAAAGTTATGATGCATCAAAGCCAGCGTGACGCTCTGGGTTTGGTGCGCGTCTGCGCCAAACGACACGTTATGCCATTGGTTTGGCGCAGATATTTCCGGATTACACTCCGGATCTTTTAGCGAAGTGCGCGATAGCCTCGCATCACGACAAATTAATCAGGCGGATTCAGGCTTGTTGAGATGTCGGTTAAGAGCCCAACCAAATCGGTGCCGACCGTGCCCACAATCGCAATGATGGCCACTGAGATACCACCAGCAATGAGGCCGTATTCGATTGCCGTCGCGCCATCTTCCATCTTCATGAAGATTTTAATTTTCTTCCACATTTCGTAAAATTTCCTAAGCTTTGTTTTGCGGCAGGCCTCTGCCATATTCAGTGTTCAAATCCACATCATGCCGCCTTTTGATCGGTGGATGAGGCGGAATTTCCAGACAGGAAGCAATTTCTTGGGATCAACACGAATTACTCAAACCGGTGAGCTCGTTATACCCAAGCTTCCTTCTGGCTCTCATAGCAATAAAAATCGAGTGAACCAATTGAGATGATCGCTGCAATAATGGTATTATGATAAAAATAATAACTTTTGTTGATAGTGATATATATTTATATTAATAGTTATCCACAGTTTGCAAAAACAATCGAAAGATATATATTTGCAGGAATTGTCGTTTCTGTCACGTGTTGGCTTTTCGCGCATCGTGTCGCAGATTTTTGGTCGAGTTCGGTCTGTTTGGGCCAATACAGACGTTGTATGATATCATAATTGGTGCATCATAAAACGAATTCATCACAGATATATCATCATTTTAGTATGTATTCGGCCAAATTCGCGACCCTGTCATATTGACCATCCCGATGGCCAGCGCTTATACAACTTGCAGTAGCGGCGACAGTCGATTGCGATGGAATTCGAGGAAAAAGATGCAGGTTGGGCTCGAACAGGGCAGCGATACTCCCAAGAAGAGGGTGCTTCTGGTAGACGATCATTCGCTCGTTGCCGAAACAATTTCGCTGGCCCTGTCTGCGAATAATGAAAGCATGGCTCTTGAAACTGCATCCTCGACCGAGGAGGCAGTTGATCTCATTGAACAAGGTGGGCGCTTCGACGTCATTCTCCTCGATTACGATCTTCCGGGCGAACGTGGTCTTGATGGTTTGCAAAAGCTGATCGCCGTCAACGATGGTGGCGTGGCTTTGTTTTCCGGGGTCGCAGGGCATGGCGTGATGGAACGCGCGTTGGATATGGGGGCCGCTGGCTTTGTGCCGAAAACGCTGCCCCTGAAGACCCTGAAACATGCTATCAATTTCATCGCCGATGGTGAAGTTTTTGTTCCGGCAGCGATCACCACGTCGTATTTTTCCCCGCCAACGAACGATCTGGGGCTTAAACCGCGTGAAATGATGGTGTTAGGCTATCTTGCCGAAGGGCTTGCCAACAAGGAAATTGGCCTAAAGCTGGATCTTGCGGAGAGCATTGTGAAGTTCGACGTGAAGTCGATCTGCCGAAAGCTCGATGTAAAAAACCGCACTCAAGCAGTTATAGAAGCGCGGCGCCTCAGGCTGGTCTGACCGGGGGTGTGTGTGGTATAGATCCTGTGGTAGAGTGTCCGGTCGGTGTGTGCGGCGGGTCAGCTGAATGGGATAATAATGAGTGAAGAAGCGTCATCCGGGTTTTCGCATATTACAGCAGCGGAGCAGGGCGTTGGGATCGTCCTGTACGCCACCCCTGACAAGGATAAACGGACCCTGGAGGGGGTAGAGCGGCTTTATAATTGGCAGAGCGAAATCCTGCAGCTAAACACAGAGTTGCTTAGCACGCACGGCCCGGCATTAGATGCTATCATCGACAAGGCGCTTGCCAAGGCAGGGGCGCTGACATCGTCCGATCGGACATATGTGTTTTGTATTCGTCCGCCGGACAAGCTGGACAACACGCATGAATGGTCGGCATCGGGTATCGAGCCGATGATCGGAATGCTTCAGGACTTGCCCATAGAGATTATGGATGAATGGGTCCCGGCGTTCCAGAACGGCGATTTCGTCTACATTCCGTCCATTGCTGATATGCCGCGAGAGTCGGAACTTCGTGAAACCCTGGAAGCGCAGGAGATTCAATCCCTGCTTGCCATGCCGATGTTTCGTGACAAAACGTTGGTCGGATTTGTCGGGTATGATGCCGTTCGGTCCAAGCGATCCTACACTCTGGCAGAGATCAAGCTGCTGGAATCCCTTGCCAACACGATTAGCATTGCGTTGGGGTATCGCGAAGCGGAAACGCTTAGCAAAAAGGCAATGGCCGAGATTGAACAGCAAAGAGACCGGATGGCAGCGGTCTTGTCGGCGCTTCCCGATCTTATGCTGGAAACAGACGCGGCCGGGCGCTTCGTTGGATATCACGCCGGGTTTAGCACGCGCCCGATCATTCCATCTGAAGCTTTCCTGGGCCGGTTGATCGAAGACGTGCTGCCGCCAGACGTGGCCGCAACATCACGCGCGATGATGGACGAATTGTGCCACGGCAGAGCGAACCCGTCGCAGATTGTGTCGATGACAATGGATGGCGAGACACATTGGTACATGCTATCGGCGGGTTCGAAAGCCATTAGCACCGATGAAGCGGGTTTCGTGTTTCTGATCCGTGACGTGACCGAGCAGCAACGCGGGATGATCGAGTTGCGCCGACTGGGCCAGATTGCGCGTCTGACCACGAACCCCGTGGTCGTGACCGATGCCGACATGCGGATCACCTGGGTCAACCCGGCCCTTGAAAACCTGACAGGCTGGACCCTCGATCAATTGCGCGGGCTCAACTCGGCAGAGGCGTTGCGCGATTATAACGATGACAACGATGGCACTTTCGCGCTTATCGACAAAGAGATTCAGCGCAATAATCCGGTGCGCGCGGAGATCCGCTATCTGACGCGGTCCGGGGATAGTTACTGGGCGAGCACCGATATCCAACCGCTTCTTGATTCCGACGGCGAGTTGGAAGGCTTTCTTGCAGTCCAGACTGATATTACGCGCATTATGCAGCGGCATAAAGACGCGCTGGAGCTTCAGTTGGCGGCGATCGATTCTGCAAATGACAGTATCTCGATCTTGAATCCAGACGGCCGCTATACCTACATGAATCCTGCGCATCACCGGATGTTTGGCATCCCCGAGGATGTCGACAAGGACGCCCTTAACTGGAAAGATCTGCTGGCTTCATCTGACCGTGAGTATATCAACTCTGTCGTCTTTGTAGATCTGACAACCTACAGAAGTTGGCAGGGCGAATTGAAGGGCCAGCGCATCGACGGGTCTACCTTCGATATGGAAGCGACCCTTAGCTTGACGCCCCGCAACGAACTTGTCTGTGTCATGCGCGATATCACCCGCCGAAAGCAGATAGAGGCCGAGCGCAACCTGCTGCGCGATGAATTGCAACTGGCAGAGCGCCGTGAATCCATGGCGCAAGTGGCGTCGGCCATCGCTCATGACCTCAACAACCTTGTGGCCGTTGTTGCCGGAACAGTGACGCTTATGGAAGGCAGTAAGCAGCTTGCCCCCAGCGTTAGGTCCGATTTGCAGCGCATAAACAGGGCCACGTTGGCGATGGAGGATCTTGTTGCCAGGCTCGGGCACCTAGAGCGCAAAAGCTCCACGCGCGAGGCGCTCGACATGAGCGAGGTGATGATAGACGTGGTATCCCTGATCGAAAGCAAGGTGGGGAATAGCTGCCGACTTCACACCAAGCTGTCATCTGGAAACCGTAGGGTCACGGCAAACCGCACCGAGGTGATGCAGGCGCTTTTCAACCTGACGCTCAACGCCTGCGAGGCCAGAAACGAAGCCCCGACAGAGGTGGTTCTGTCATTGTTGGGCAAAAATGACCCGATCCCGACACGCGAGCCCGATGTCGGCTATTTTGCCGAAGACCAAAGCTATGTCGTGTTTCAGGTTGCTGACAACGGCAGCGGCGTGCCCGCCGAGATCCGGTCGCGGCTGTTTGAACGCTATATGACAACCAAGGGCCAAAAGGGCACTGGTCTGGGATTGCCCATCGTCGCGACGATCGTTGCCGACAACAATGCAGCACTTTGGTTTGATACCGCTGAAGGGCAGGGGACGACAGTCACCATCGCCTGGCCGACACAGAACAACGCTGGCCGATCGGCACCGATGCCGTCAATTCTGCCGCGAGAGGGCCGATTGGCCGGCTGCAATGTGCTGGTTGTTGACGACAACATTGATTTCACGGAAATCCTGAGTGGTATTATCGAAGCCGAGGATGGTGTCGCCATCGCGACTGCGGACCCCCGCGAGGCCGTTGAGCTTGTGCGTGAAGAGCCATCCCTCTGGTCTGTCATCGTAACCGATTACGACATGCCAGAAGTGAACGGTTTCCAATTGGCGAAATCGGTGCAAGCCATTGATCCTGCGTTGCCTTGTATCCTGATAACCGCGCAGCCCGGCCTGTATCCACAGGAACGCGCGTTATTTCATTCGATTCATGGCAAGCCCTTGGATCAAGGCGTATTTCTAGCCAACATCGAAGCCTCTTATGCCGTGAGAAGGCAGGCCATCCCTGCACAGCCGAGCGATGAACGCACATGACGTGGCGGGGAGTGCGTCGGCTTTCGAAGCGTGATCTGGTGTCAGAATATGGTTTGGTTATAAAGATATAGTCATTTTCATGTGCCAAAGCTTGTAGGGCGGATAGCGTAGCTTGGTTGGGCGAAATACCAACCCGAGTTGCGCGGTTGCGACGGGGCAGCATCGCTGGATTTGCCCACTCGGAACACCGGCTTCATCATGTCCCACAGCGCGGGCGGGTCGGCGCTGGTGGCGGGGCGCATAAGCACCCCGCCCGTCATGCTCAAAACTCCACCACCGCGCGGATGGATTTGCCCTCATGCATCAGGTCGAACCCCTCGTTGATCTGATCGAGCGTCAGCTTATGGGTAATCATCGGGTCGATCTCGATCTTGCCCGACATGTACCAA
>Ga0208623_100517_pt1 | contig 22207 bp, 20 predicted proteins | sample HotLakConsUCCL28_FD_184737 | JGI IMG/M metagenome (GOLD analysis project Ga0208623, IMG submission 184737) | Hypersaline microbial mat communities from Hot Lake, Washington, USA - Hot Lake Consortium UCC-L28 (SPAdes) (version 2) ...
CCGCCACCCGCCAGATCATCTTCCGCAAAACCTCCTTCTCCCGGTCCCCGAACAGCCGCTCCCCGTTCACCGTCCGCGTCATGCAGTGGTACGCCGCCTCCCCTTCCCTCACCTTGATCCGACGATGCCGCATGTCCCCACCCAATCAAACCACCCCGAAAAGTCCAGTATTTTTTGCCTGGCACTTGTTTTTGGTCTGACTGGCACTTGTTTTACGGCTCAGAGCTGGAGCTTAGGTCTTGATCTTAATCTTGATACCGCGTCGTAAATAAGTCGGGACGTCGAGATCTTCCTCTTTATAGAGGTTGCGGTCGGTTCTGTCGAAGTAGCCTCGCTGCGCGTCTAGATCCAAGAAGGTGAACTCGTCTTGACTGGTATCCGCTTCCTTTTTCTTGCGGCCGCGCAGCTTCGAGATGTGGACTTTCGGATTGGCGTCTTCCCTTGAGATCTCCGGCTCCAAGTCGAGGATGTCGACGGAATGGGTTCGGGGCTCTGCAGACTTCGAGGTTTCATCCTCGGGACGAATAGGCCGTGGCTCGTCGACTTCCGCCTTTCCGAGAATACAAATCTCGACGCTTTCTTTTCTCGAATCGTCGATCACGGCACCGAACAGCACATCCTCCCTAGATCCAAACCGCTTGGAAACTTGAGAAACGATACGGTTGATCTTCGCGATTCCCAAATCAGCACCGCCGATTACATTGACGAGAATCCGGTCCAAATGCGCGGGACGATCACCCATGTGAAGCAGCGGACAAAGAAACAAATCTTCCAAGGCCTTCTCGACATAATTCTCGCCGCTGCCGGCCCCCGTCCCGAAGACCGTTTTCCCTCCGCGTGCCTGAAATACGGACCTGAGCGAACTGAAATCCTGATTGATTAGGCCGGTTTTCAGCAACATGGCGCAGACGGAGTTCACTCCCCTGCCAATCCACCGGTCGGTGACTGCAAAGGCATTTAAAACACTCGTTTCCTCGTCGCCTTCCTGCAGCAAAACGTCGTTCGGAAGCGGAATCAGGCCGTGAACCAGTGAGCGCAACTCGCCCAAGCTTTCTTCCGCCACGCGTTTGCGTCGCGACGCCTCAAAACTAAATGGGATCGTGACGAAGGCCAGGACCAAGGCGTTCGTCTTGGCGGCCGCCTCCGCGACCACCGGGGTCGCCGCGCTGCCGGTGCCGCCTCCCAAACCCGTCACGAGGATAACCAGATCCATACCCGAAACGAGGCGGGCGATGGCCTCTCGATCCGACTCCGCCGCCTTTCGGCCGATCTCAACTTCGCCGCCGGCACCCAGCCCCCGGGTCACGCTTCTTCCGATCACCAACTTCTCGGCGACGGGCGAACCTGCCAGCGCCTGTGCGTCAGTGTTGATAGCGGCCAGGCGAACGTCCCCAAGATCATCGAGCTTCAGGCCGTCCACGACATTGGTGCCCGCTCCTCCCACGCCGACAATCTTGATCTTCAAGTCGGAAGATGCGGCATCCCGACCAGCAGAACTTCCTTGATTCAAATCCATATGCTCCACAATCAGCCGATGTTCAAAATCCCGGTCAACTTCCTGATGAAACTACCTGACTTCCTAGGACGGCGAACTTCCTGTTGCCCGGTCAAGGCATAGTGCAACAGCCCGAGCACCGTGCTGTATTCCGGGCGTCTCAAGTCTTCCGAGACCTCGACCGGACCCTCGGCTACGCGGGCTTCCAGTCCGAAGCCGCGCCGGGCCGCTTCCTCCAAACCGGCGAGCCGCGAAGTGCCACCGGTCAACACGATACCCGCCGCGATATCGGACGGTTCGAAAAGTTCCGCCTCGTTCAGCTGCTCCCTGATGATCTCAAAAATCTCTCCGATCCGCGCCTCGATGATTTTCGTGATTGCCGCGAGCGGGTACTCCCGGTCGCCGATAGTGAGGTCGCCGTAGAGCCAAACCTTTCGCTCGCGGTCTTCGGATTCGTGATAGGCCCGGCCGTGCTTCGTTTTGATCTCCTCCGCACTCCTCCGTCCAACCCGGAGACCGATGCTCAGGTCGTTCGTCAAGTGATCGCCACCCACCGGGAGGACCCCGGTTCTCACGATGAATCCCTTGCGATAAAGAACCCAGTCGGTGGTCCCCCCGCCGATATCGATGACGAGCGCCCCGCTCTCCTTTTCCGCATCCTCCAAGAGGACCGCGCCCGAGGCGATGCTGGAAATGATCATATCGCTGACATCGAGGTCGATCCCCTGAATCACCCGCAGACTATCGGCTACCACGCCGCTGTCCCCATGAACCGACCAATATCCCACCTGAAGCCTTTCGCCTTGCTTCGAAAGGGGATCTTCCACCTGTCGCCCATCGATCGAGAACGGATTCTGAATATGATGGATGTAGGTCCGATTATTCGGCAGACGCCGGCGGCGGGCATCCTCCTTGACTTGGTCGATATCGCCTTGGCGGACAATCCGGTCGGACGAGCTGACGGTGGCCGTCCCAATGTTGAAAACTCCCTGCAAATGGCGCCCGGTCTGCGCGAGAAAGACCTCGTCGATCCGGGTCTGAGCATGCCTTTCCGCCGCGAGAATCGTGGCATGCACGCAGTCGCTGGCCGCTTCAAGGTTGGAGATGACTCCTTTTTTGACGCCCTTCGAGGTGCCCGCGCTGTGACCGATGATGTTGAGCCCCTCGCCGTCGATGATTTCGCCCAGCAAGACCGCAACCTTGGTGGTTCCGATTTCGATCGCGCCGACGACTCTGGTATGGCTCATTTTACAAAAAAGGAATGAAGGATCCGCGCCCGGAAATAAAGATCAGAATGTCCCGACACGTCCGCTTGTGAACTGGACCGCAGCCGAGCCCCGGAGGGAAAGGTCGATGCGTTCCATCGAAGGGTTCCCCCGCTGCCGGACATAAGCGAGGATGTAATCCAAGCGGTCCAATTGTCGGCCGAAGTCCGCCGCCGCTCCGAATATAATGCGGGGGACCAACTTCGAGCGGATTTCGATCACTTGGCCCGGTAGATCCAGATCACCGGAGTAATGACGGAGGGACACCACCCGCCAGGTCGCGAAGAGATCCGGGCGCTCCCGTCGAGCCGACTCCAAAAGTTGCGCGACCCGCTCGATTCCCTCCAGCGGCAAGTAAGCTCCTTGGGGATGTCGATAGGGCTCGAGAAAGGGAAGGTTCGCCAACATGCTCCGAGGGTACCCCACCCCGTCGTAAATAGTCCCGTCGCGCGCCACAAGTTTCTGCCGCGCTTTCCCGTCAGGCCCGGCCACGGCGAGCCTGAGGACGGGCGTGCGTTCCTCGATGACAATCTGCAACGAGCTGGGAAACACGCGCTCGACGCGCGCCGATTTCACCTGCGCCTCCGCCTCCAGCGCCGCCTTCAAGGCGTGGATATCCGCCTCCATCATGCCGGTGCCCGCTTTGAGCTCGATCACCGAGCCCAGCCAACCTTCCGGCAAAACGCCGTCGGTATCGAAAATAATCCGCTCAATCGGCCTGGACGGAGCTGCGATCGACCGCTCCGTCCCCTCCGCGTCCTGCATCCGAAAGACCGCGACCGCCGCCGCAAGCAGTCCCCCGAGCAAAAGGAGCGCGAGGCCAAGGCGGAGCCACTGAGCCCGCCGACGTCTCCGCGCCTGCGGGGAATTGACCCGGCTCCGACGCGGCCCGGCGAGGTCGCGCCAGCTTTGAGCCCCGTCCGCGGCCGAAGCGCTTTTCTCCTTTTGACGGCCGATCACGCCCGCCCCCTCTCTCCGGCCCTCCGCGCAAAGCGAGCGAGTGCGGGCGCGACCAATTCCGCCGCCAGGCGATCAAAGTCCAAGCCGATGCAGCCCGCGCTCTTCGGCAAGAGGCTCGTCGCCGTCAGTCCGGGCAGCGTGTTGACCTCAAGGAGGTAGGGACGGGTTCCCTCCAGCAAAAAATCAATTCGCGCGAAATCACGGCAGCCGCAGGCATCGAAGAGCCGCTCCGCCTCATCTTTGATGCGGGCCTCGACCTCCGCGTTCAAATCGGCCGGGAAAAGGTACTCGGTCGAACCGGGCGTATACTTCGCACGGTAGTCGTAGACCCCGCTCGAGCTCCGGATTTCGACCACGCCCATGGCAGCTCCGTGAAGCAATCCCACCGTAAGCTCCCGCCCCCGAATCCTGCGCTCGATCAACCAGCGCCCGGAATCGATCCGGGACAGGATGACGCCGAGCTCCGAGCGATGCTCCGCGAAATGCAGCCCGACGCTGCTTCCCTGATCGACCGGTTTGACCACCAAAGAGCTTCCCAGCCGACGAATCACTTCGTCCGCGAGCGGCGCCTCACGTCCGTCGAAGGTCAAGCCCTCCGGCGTGCGGAGCCCGGCCGCCCGAGCCCGCTCCTTGGTCTCGGCTTTGTCCATGCAAAGCCTGCTGGCGGACGCATCGCTGCCGGCGTATTCCACGCCCGCATCCTCGAGGAGCGACTGCAGCCGTCCGTCCTCGCCAAAGCTTCCGTGCAAGGCGGGAAAGACCACCGACTTCCTGCCGTCCAAACCCACGGGCAGTTTCTCCTCGTTCAATTCGACCGCATCGACACTAAAGCGCTCGGCCAAAGCCGCTGCGATCGCCCGTCCGCTCGCGAGTGACACTTCGCGCTCCGAACCGACTCCACCGTAAAGCACCGTTATGGAAGCCGCTTCACTCATCCCTCACCTCCGCCTCGCTCAGGAGCTCGCCCCAGGACTCGCCGAGCAACAGCACCTCGGGCTCCAACTCGTAGCCGGTCTCCGCACGCACTTTCTCCCGGACCCTACGGACCAGCTCGATCACGTCGCCGGACGACGCCCCTCCGTTGTTGACGATGAAATTGCCATGGACGCGGGAGACCTCGGCCGCTCCGACCGCCATGCCCTTGATTCCAAGCTGGTCGATCAGCCGTCCGGCATACTCGCCATCCGGATTCTTGAAAATACAACCCGCACTCGGCGCCCTCGGCTGAGTCTCCTTGCGGGAGCTCGAATAGCTGTCCATCCGCCGACGGATAAAGTTCTCCGCCTCATCCTTTGGCGACCTGAAGATCGCTCCGAGCGCAATGCCGCGGCTGATTTCCTCGACCTTGCGGTAGCCGAAGCGGAAGGCTTCGCGGGGCGCGTCGTGGAGCTTGCCGTCCTCGTCGAGGTAGAGCACCCGCTCCACCACATCGAACATCCAGCTACCCATCGCACCGGCGTTCATCCGGAGGGCGCCACCCACGGCGCCCGGAATCCCCTCCATGAACTCGAAACCCGAGAGACCCGCCTTGGCCGCCTGTCCGCAAATCTCCTTCAGGCGGACCCCCGCGCCCGCCCAGATGCGGTTGCAGTCGAGCAGCCGCAGCTCGCGCCAGGAACCCCCGCTCAGGCGAACGACCAAGCCGTCGAAGCCCTTGTCGGAGACCAGCAGATTCGACCCGCGCCCGAGGGCAAAGACCTCAAGGCCGAACCAGCGGGCGGCGTCCAACAACGCCCTAAGATCCGTCAACGAAGCCGGTTCCGAGAAAAACCTCGCCGCGCCGCCGACACGCATCGTCGTCTTCGCCGCGAGCGGTTCGGAGCGTTTCAGGACACAAGCGGGAGACAGTCTCGGTGCGAGGTAATCGACGAAAGCCTGATCCACATCGGTGCTTCGTACCCACTTTTCAAATACATGCGCCAGCTCCCCGATATCCCCGGCTCCGACGAAGGCGACCACCGCGGGGCGCGCCCCGGTCCCGGCCCTGACCGATTCCAGCCCATCCAAGTCCGCGCCGATCAGCTCCGGGCGGTCGCCCTCGAAGGCCGCCGCAAGGTCGGCGACCCGCCCGCCCTCGCAAGGAGCTTCATGCGCGGCGTAAACCGGGAGCAACCAAAGCCGGTCGGCGGCACCGAGCGTGCGGGCGAAATCCGCCTTGAAGGCACGGGTGCGGGAATAGCGATGAGGCTGAAACACGACGCAGAGCCTGCGCTCCGGCCAGCGCTCGCGCAGCGCTCCAAACAGAGCCTCGATCTCCCGCGGATGGTGCGCGTAGTCCTCCAGAACAACGAGCTCGCCCTCGTCGAGAAGGACCGTCTGCCGACGGGCCATTCCCGGAAAGCGTTCCAAGGCGGGCCGGGCCACCCCGCTACCCAGCTCCCGCAGGACGGATCGGGCAACGGCGGAGTTGATCCGGTTGAAACCCCTGAGGGCCGGAGACGCATCGGAAGCGTTCTCCGGAACTTGTATCCGCCCTGCGTCGACGCCCTCGAAAAGCCGCGCATCCCAGTCGCCCTCCGGCATGAAGATCGACTTTCGAGTCCGGCGCAGCAGGGCGTTGAAGGTGCCGAGGATCCCGTCAGCGCTTGCGTAACGGTCCGCGTGGTCCCAGTCCGCATTCAGCAGAACCGTCACTTCCGGCGTAAAGCCGTCGATCGTTCCATCGCTTTCGTCCACTTCGACGACAAGCCAGTCCGACGCCCCGATGCGCGCCGGCGGAATTTCAGGATCGTCGAACAATCCCCCCAGAATATAGCCGACCTCCAGACCCGCACAGCGAATCCCATGCGCGATCATCCCGCTCGTAGTGGTCTTTCCGTGGCTCCCGGCCACCGCCACCAAGCGCTTGCCCGCCACCGCTTCGGACAGCATTTCGCCCCGGCGGATAAGACGGCAGCCGTGGCTCCGCGCCGCGGCCAGCAGGTAGTGGTCGGTCGCCAGCGCGCTGGAGTGGACCACCGTGTCGAAGTCCCCCAAATCCTCCGGCAAAAGCAGATCGCGCAAGCGCACCCCTCCGCGGTCGAGAAGCTTCCGCACCGGTTCGCGCAGGTAATCGTCGTACCCGTGCACCTCCCGGCCCGAGGCGGCAAGCCACATCGCGAGCGGTGCCATTCCCATACCGCCGACGCCGAGAAACAAAAGCCTTTCCCCGATCGCGCTCATGCCGTTCTCAATCTACGATCGGCTTCTTCTTCCCGGTCCGAAAGGCAGAGCGAACCCAGATCCTCGGCGATGGCCGAGGCCGAATCGAACTGGTCCATCCGAACCATGTTGGCCTTGAATTGGCTTAGCAAAAAGTCGTTGAACATAAGGTGGAGGACCTCGTCGAGGAGTTGGTCGAGCTTTTCCTCGGGAATCAACATCCCGGCGCCATGTTGCTCGTGCATCCTCGCGTTCGCGGTTTGGTGGTCGTCGGCCGCGTAGGGATAGGGCACGAGGATGGCCGGTGCGCGGCAACGAATGATCTCCGCGATCGCGCCCGCCCCCGCGCGGGAAACGACCAAGTCCGCCGCCGACATCAATTCCCCCATCCGGTCGGAGAAGGGAACAAAGGTCGCGGTGACGGATTCCCCTTGGTCGCTTTCCGAGCGGATGGTGCTGCTGGCGCTTTTACCCAGGCCAGTGACGCAATAAACCGTGATGCCGGATGCCGCGAGCTTGGGAAAGCTGCGCGTCACCCATTCGTTCAAGGCCTTGGCGCCCTGGCTGCCACCGATGACCACGAGGAACTTGTTGGGAACATGGAGCCCAAGCTTTTGCCAGGCATCCGCTTTCAGGACATGCTTGATATCACGCCTCACCGGGTAGCCGAGGTAGCGAATCCGGCTGGCCGGGATTCCGGGCAGCGTGAGGCCGTCCGGCAAATAAATGCGGTCGGCCAGGCGCTTGATCAGCCGAACCGCCCGTCCGGGCCGACAGTTCGCCTCATGCAAGGCGATCGGAACACCCATCAACTTCGCGGCGAGCCCGAAACCGACGGACAGGAAGCCGCCGAAGAGGACGACGAGTCCGGGCTTTTCCGTATGGAGGAGCCTGCGCGCATAAACCAGACTCGACGCGATGCTCCAGGCGGACTCGACCCGCTCCCGCAAACCTCCCGCAAACGCCTTCCCGGGGACTTTCTTGTAGTTGAGTTGCGGGTACTTTTTGATGAGCGCGGAATCGACCTGCTTTTCGCTGATCAAGAGCAGGCAGTGCCTGCCCCGTTGCTCGAGCTCGCCGGCCAGCGCGATGCCGGGCGCGAGGTGTCCGCCGGTACCGCCGCATACGATGACGATCCGGCTCATAGCTCGCGCTGCCTCCTGAGCGGCGGCAGCTCCCAGGTTCGGAAGCCGTTCAGGATGATCCCGATGAGGGTGAACATGAATACCAGGTTGGAACCGCCGTAGGAAATAAAAGGCAGGGACATGCCCTTGGTGGGAAGACATCCGGTCACCACGCCGATATTGATGAGCGCCTGAAAGGTGATGAAAAGGAGCGCTCCCAGAACGAGCAGGTACTGATAGAGGTTCGGGGCGCGGCGCAACTGCAGCACTCCGACCAGAAAAAGTATCAAAAACAGCAGAACGACCCCGAGCGTAAAGACGAGGCCCAGTTCCTCGCCCACGATCGCGAAGATAAAATCCGTATGGGCCTCGGGCAGGAAAGACATCTGCTGACGCCCCGCGCCCAGACCCACGCCCTCGACGCCCCCCGCGCCGAAAGCGAGAATGCCCTGCCAGAGTTGGTAGGCGCTGTCGCCCCGGTTGGCCTCCACGTCGAGGAAGGAAGTGATCCGCTGCAGGCGGATGGGATCGTGGTAGATCGCGAGCCCGAACAGGGCCAAGGCGAGCGCGGCGGCGGGAATCAGAAACTTCAAGCGCACGCCCGAGAGAAATAGCATGACTCCTCCGACCGCTCCGCACAGGAAGGCGGTCCCGAAGTCGGGCTCGACCAGAATCAGGACGCAAATCACGGCGAGGATGCCGCAGGGCGCGATAAAGCCTTTCCACAATTGATCGAGGTTACGACGGTTGAGCGCGAGGTAATGGGAGAGCGCGAAGATCAGTCCCAGCTTGCCGATCTCCGAAACCTGAAGCCGCATCGGGCCGAAATCCATCCAGCGTTGCGCCCCGTTCACCCGCACGCCGATACCGGGGACCAAAACGAGCAGGAGCAGCAGGATCGATCCGCCCGCCAGGAGATAGGCGTAAGGACGCAGGGCGTCGAGGTTGACCACGAATGCGATGCCGCCCGCGACCAAAGCGAAGAGCAGCCACACGACCTGCTTGCGCAGCAGCACCGTGGGGTCGTCATGCATGGCCTGGGAGGCGCTGAAGAGGACGACCAGCCCGAGAAAGGTGAGGACGACGACAATCAGGCTGACGAAGACTCCGGCCGGCGGAATCCGCCACAAGGAAACTCGCATCGCCATGCCATCTCTCATTCGAAAAATATCCGTCCGATCGCTGTAAGCGTAAAGGGCATCATTCTACTCGCCTTCGTCCTCCAGTCGGATAACGGGAATTTCGACGGCATCCTCGAACATCGCCTCGGTATCGATCTCGGCCGCTTCTCCTTCCACCAGAGGATCCGCTTCGATCACGCGAATCTCGACCGGCTCCACGGAAGCTCGCGGGACGGGCTCGACCGACGGGGACGGGGCCTCCGCCGTGGCGGGAGCCGTCACGGTCTCGGTCCGGCTGTCGACATTGGCCGCACTTCCGGTCGCGCTCACCTTCAATTCCTGTCCGACCCGGAGTTTCCGGGGATCGGTGATCTCGTTCAGCGCGAGCAATTCGTTGGTCGTCATCCCGTATCGCCGGGCGATGGTGGCGGGATACTCGCCGGCCTCGACCACGTGGGTGCGGTGGTCTCCGGACCGCGTGGCGGAAGCGGAGGTAGACGACCCCCGTCCCTGGCTCGGCCCGGCGGCGGGCGCGTCACCCTCCCCGGCGGCATCGGAGGAAACCGGGATGACGAGTTCCTCGCCCACCCGGATCATATCCGAGGACTTGTTGTTCGCCGCCTTGATCGCCCGCACCGTCGTATCGAAACGGTTGGCGATACGGGACAGCGTGTCTCCGGCCCGCACGGTGTAGTCTTGCGTCGGCCCGCTCTGTCCGCTGGGCTGGTAGGCGTCGGGCGTCACCGTGTCGACGCTGGCTTCGGCGCCGTCGACGGGGATACGGATGACCTGACCGACCTTCAAAACACTGTTTTTGTTGAGGTCGTTCGCCTCGTAGAGCTCGTTGACCGAGACCCCCTCGCGACGGGCGATCGCCCAGAGGCTGTCTCCGCGCTCCACGGTGTAGTCCTTGAACGAGGGTCCCGCGACCGCCACGGTGGGCGCGGGCGCCAGCGGCTCAAGCCCCTGGAACTCGGAAAACTCGCCGGAGGGGCGGCGCGGAGCGGACAGCGACTCATCCTCGAAATCGGCGTTGAAAGAGGCGTCGAGCGGCTCCACCCGGGTGCTTTCGATCAGGCCGTCCGAGGACCGCGCGGGCGAGGAGGGCAGCGTTCGCTCCTGGGTATGGACCTCGGTCGGCGGCTGCGTGGTGTGGCAGCCGGGCTGCACGATAAGAAGGGCCGCCAAGACGTGGAGAAAAAGGACAAATCCGAAGATTTTCGATACTTTCATAGGACGATGGATGGAGAGAGACATTGTGTTTGAATCCTACGGCCTGCGGGCGGAGTCCTTCAAACATAAAACTTTGTGAATAAAGCATTTTCCACGCTCGGAGTAGGACGAGAACTGGTCGAAACTGGAGAAGCCCGGGCTGAATAGAACGTTCCCGCCACCGCTCCTTCGCGCGGCCTCCGACGCGGCCTCGATCGCATCCTCGCAGCGCGGGTGGAAGGCCACCCGATCCATGTGCCGACGGAGGCATTCGCCCAGCCGCTCGCCCACCTCCCCATAGACGAACGCAGCGTCGATGCTCCCCGCGACTTCGGCCGCGAAGGCTTCCAAATCCCCGCCCTTGGACTGACCTCCCCCGATCCAGTAGATCGGCCGCTCCACCGCGTCCAACGCGGCCCGCACGGCGTGGAAATTGGTCGCCTTGGAATCGTTCCAATAGCGCACTCCGCCCCACTCCGCCGCGACATCGAGGCGATGGGGCGCCAACCGGTACTCGTTGGCGCTTTCGATCAATGGCGCCGACGCGTACCCCAGAAGCCACCAGAACTCCGCCGCCAAGGAAAAGTTCTCGCTTTGCGGAAAGCGGCGGAAAGGCGAATCCGGCGCCAGCCCTTCGATCAGCGCAGGATCGGCGTAGGCGACCGAGCAGGCGTTGGAATCCGGCTCGAACAGGTTCAGCCAATCGGTCACTTGGGGCCCCACCACGCAGACCGCGTCCGGTTTCAGGCAGGGGAACAGGCGCGCCTTGGCCCTGAAATACTCCGCCATACTGGCGTAGCGATCGAGGTGGTCTTCCGCGAAATTCGTCCACACCAATCCGTCGAGCGCAATCCCCTCAGGCAGCTCGGCCTGAAAGGAACTGATCTCGCAGACCGCCACCCCGCCCTCGTGGTTGGCCGGATGGCGAACGAAAGCGGAGAACGGTTCGCCGATGTTTCCCGCCGCGACCGCATCGACGCCGAGGCGGCCCAGCGCCTTGGCCAACAGTCCCGTCAGGGTCGTTTTCCCGTTCGTCCCGGTGATGCCGTAGAGCCGGCCCCGCCACTGGGATGCCGCGTAGCCCAGCTCGCCGAAACAAGGCCGTCCCGACTGCTCGACCAAGGCGCGCCACGGGTGCCGTGCGGCAAATCCGGGACTGAAGACGAAGCGGTCGAAGGACGCCAGATCGGCCTCCTCGAAGCGGTCCCGGCCGACGCCGCCTCGCTCGTCGAATACCACGACCTCGTCACCGCCGCTTCGGGCCAGTTCGGCGGCCGCCCGTCCGCTGATCCCCGCCCCGAAAACTGCCACGCGCATACTCATTTCAACGAAGTTTCAAGGTCGCCAATCCCGCCATCGCGAAAATCAGAGACAGGATCCAGAAGCGTATGACGACTTTGTTTTCATGCCAACCTTTAAGCTCGAAATGGTGGTGAACCGGCGCCATCCGGAAAATCCGCTTCTTGCGCGCCTTGAAGGAACCGACCTGCAGGATGACGGAAGCCGCCTCCATCACAAAAATGCCTCCCACGATTATCAGGGTGAGGGGTTGGTGAACCATGAAGGCGATCATCCCGATCAGCCCGCCCAAAGCGAGCGACCCGGTATCGCCCATGAAGACCTCGGCCGGATGGGAGTTGTACCAAAGAAAAGCAAGGCTCGCCCCAAGCAGCGCTCCGCAGACGACGCCGAGTTCCCCGGCACCGGGGATATAGCTGATGAACAGGTAGTCTGCGATGATGATGTTTCCCGCCGCGTAGGCCATGATGGCGTAGGCCAGAGCAACCGTGACCGTACAACCGATGGCCAGGCCGTCGACACCGTCGGTCAAATTGATGGCGTTGCTGGAACCGGCGAGGATGAGAAACAAAAACGGTGCGAGGAAGACCAACGGCATGCGCTCGACCAACACCTCCTTGTAGAACGGCACCCAAAGTTCCCGCATGCGGTCGGCGGATTCCGGAAAGCTCAGTAGCAGGACGAGGGCGAGCGCCGTCAGGAGGGCCTGTCCGGCCAGCTTCCAACGACCGGGCAAGCCGGCACTGTTGCGCTTCGCCACCTTCAGGTAGTCGTCGAGGAATCCGATGAGGGTGAGCCCCAGATAAACCAGCAGCGCAGTGTAGACGTAAACATTCGGCCGAGCCCAGAGCACCGCCGACACCGACACGGACAGGCAGATCATCAGCCCGCCCATGGTCGGGGTCTGCGCCTTGCCCGCGTGCAGCCCGGCAAGCTCGCCGACCTCGTCTTTGCCGCGAAGCGACTGGCGCGCCCGAAGCAGCCGGAGTTTCGCGAAGAGCCAAGGCCCGACCAGAAAGCCCACCAACATGGCGGTCAATCCGGCGAAAGCCGCCCGCAGAGTGAGGTAACGAAAAAGACGAAGCGGTCCGAAGAGCTCTTCGAATTCGGCGAGATAACTGAGCATGCGGGAATCGTGTCTGAGGTGGAGAAATGGCTGGGCCGGGAAGGTCAACGCGCTTCGCCGAGAAGCGTCTCGAGGGCGTAGCTGCGACTGCCTTTCAGAAAGACCGCCCCCTCGAATCGATCAATGCGCGATTTTAAATTTTCGGCATTCTCCACGCAGTCCACCCGGTCCCCGGGCCATCCGGCTTCCAAGGCGCCCTCCCGGTAGGCGGCCACGAGGGCGCCGGGCCCGACGAAAGCCAACCGGTCCCCGGCCCTAAAAGGTATGCGGGCGGCCGTCTCGCGGTGCCAGCGCGACGCCTCGTCGCCCAGCTCGTTCATCGCGCCGAGCACGTAATAGCGGGGCAGAATTTTCGGAACCGATCCGACAAAGGCCGGGAGGGCGTCCGCCATCGAGGCGGGGTTCGCGTTGTAGCAGTCCACGTAATAGAGCCGCGGCCCGACCTGCCGGAGTTGCCCCCGCGAGGCGGCCGGCCGCCACTCGGCCAAGCGGCACCGGATGGCCTCGGCATCGACTCCCAGTTCGGCCGCCGCGACCGCGGCGAGGACCGCGTTGACGGAAATCCCGCGGCTCCGGCTGTGGACGAAAAACTCTCCCTTCAAGACCTCCGAATCGAGGCGGAAACGCGTTCCCGCGTAGTCCGACGAAAGGAAGCGGTAGTCCACCCTCCGGGCGGGAAACGTCGGAAGCCGCTCCCCCTCGCCCACTGCGGCGATCGCCCGCTCGGCGAGCGCAGCGTAGGCCGGATAAGCGAGCGCCGCGGCCGGGAGGACGAGCGGCGCGGACGGCCGCGCACTCAGGGCGAGCATTGATTTCTCGTTCGCGATACCATCCAGCGAGCCGAGCAGCTCGAGGTGCGCGGGTCCGATATGGGTCAGAATGGTCAGATCGGCCTCGATCATCCGGCCCAGCTCGGCCATCTCGCCGGGCTGGTTGATGCCCGCCTCGATCACCGCGAAATCGTGCCGGGTCGAATCGAGCCCGAACAAGGTCATCGGCACGCCGATCCGGTTGTTCCAATTTCCGGCGGTGGCGTGGCAGCGCTCGCGGCCCAAAAGGCGGTGGAGCATTTCCTTGGTCGAGGTTTTACCCGAACTGCCGGTGATCCCGACGACCGGACCTGAAAAGCGCGATCGTTGCGCGTGAGCGATCGCCGCCATCGCCTCGAGCGGGTCGCGCACCACAAGTTGTGGAAGAGCCGCCTCGACCGTCCGCGCCACGACCGCTCCGGCGGCCCCGTTTCGTGCCGCCTGCGGGACGAAGTCGTGGCCGTCGCGCACTCCGCCGAGTGCGAAGAATAGCTCGCCCGGGCGGATCTCACGGGCGTCGAAGGCGAACCCGGTTAGCTTTCCAGGCAGACCGCCCTGCCAATCTCCCGAGGTCCACCTGGCGATTTCCTGGGGATCGAATGGCATGTTCAGCCCTCCCCCAAGCGCGGATGCTTCAGCCGGATCAACTCCCGCGCGACCTGCCGGTCATCGAAGGGGATGACGGTTCCCTCGAATTCTTGGTAGGCCTCGTGGCCCTTGCCCGCGATCAAGACGCAATCGCCCTCCCGCGCCTCGTCCAGCGCGAGCGAGATCGCGCGTTTGCGGTCGTCGACGAATTCAACCGAATCCGCTTCCTTTCCGCGCCCGATGGCGGCGCGCATGTCGGCGAAAATCTGCTCCAGCGGCTCCGAGCGCGGATTGTCCGCCGTGACGTAGGCCCGATCGGCGCCCTCCAGAACGGTTCGGAGCATGAGCGGACGCTTGCCGCGGTCCCGATCGCCGCCACAGCCGAAGACCACGATCAATCGGCCGCTTGTCAGTTCGCGGAGCATGCCGCAGGCATGCCGCAGCGCGTCGTCGGTGTGCGCGTAATCCACCAGCACGTTGAAATCCTGGCCGCAGTCGATCCGCTCCATCCGGCCGGGAACGGAGGGGAAGGCCGCGAGCCGTTCGAGCATCTCCTCGATGTCCCCGCCGCCCGCCCGTCCCATCGCGAGCGCCGCGAGCAGGTTACTGACGTTGTAGCGCCCGAGCAGGGGCGAAACCACCTCGGCGGATCCCTCCGGCCAGACCAAGCGGAATTCGGTCCGGTCCGGATAAAGCCGGACAGCCTCCGCCCTCACCTCGGCCTCCGCATCGACCGCGAAGCGCGTCACCTTGACGGAGTCCGGTATCTCGGAAAGCAGCCGACGCCCGTAGTCCGAATCGACGTTGACCACCGCCTGCCGCGGAAGCCGGCCCATCTCGCCGTTGAAGAGGCGGCGCTTCACCTGGTAGTAGGCCTCCATCGTCTTGTGGTAGTCGATATGATCCTGCGTCAGGTTGAGAAATGCGGCCACCTCGACCTGAAGCCCGTGGGTGCGTTTCTGGTCGATCCCGTGCGAGCTCACCTCCATCGATACCTTCCGGCAGCCATTCTTCCGCATCTGGTCCAGCAGCGCGAAGACGTCGACCGACTCGGGTGTGGTGCGGAAGGAGGGAAGCGTCCGGCGGCCGAGATCATAACGGATCGTGCCGATCAATCCGACCGCATCCTGTCCGCCCATCAGGTGCTGGGCGAGCATCGACACCGTGGTCTTTCCATTCGTTCCGGTCACGGCATAGACCTCGAGCTCGTCGTCCGGGCATCCGTAGAAGCGTCGGGCCACCTCCGCCAAAGCCTGACGGGCGTCCGGAACCTGCACGAAATCGATGGGGAAGCGGCTTCCGAGGTCTTGCTCGGAGACGACGGCCACCGCGCCGCGATCGACCGCCTCTTCGATGAAAAGATTGCCGTCGGTCCGCAGTCCCCCGAGCGCGAAAAAGAGCGCCCCCGGAACGACGCGGCGGCTGTCCGTGATCAGGCAGGTCACCCGCTTGTCCGCGCTCATCTTGCGGCGCGACGAATCAAGCCCGGCGAAGAGCTCGGACAGCGGGGGGTTGAGCGCGCCTGCTCCACGGGACCCGACGCTTTCTTCGTTGAATCGGCGGGAGTAGGACTGGCGGGCGCTCGCGGCGGATAGCAGGGTGCTAATTTGAAACTCGGCGAGACCGATCATAAACGGAATTTCCCAATGCGATGAAAGCCTCGTCCCGGCGAACGGGACGGATACCCAGGTAATTGATGCAACCCTCCGCGATGGTGCGGAACGCGGGCGCGGCGACGGACCCGCCGTAGCCCACCCCGTCGAGCTTCGGCTCGTCGACGATCACGGTGATGACGAGCCGGGGGTTGTCGGCCGGCAGGAAGCCGCTGAAGGAGGCGACGTGGTGCTGGCGCGAATACCTGCCGTCCACGATCTTCTGCGTCGTGCCGGTCTTGCCCGCCACGTCGTAGTTTTCGATCGCGGCACGCCGGGCCGTGCCGTTCTCGCCCACCACGTCTTTCAACATCTCGGCCATCCGCTCGGCCACCTCCGCGGAGATCACGCGGCGTTTGGCCTTGGGCGGGAAACGGACCACCTCCCGCCCCTGCCGATCGAAAATACGTTGGACCAGCTGTGGCTCCATCAGGACGCCGTGGTTGGCGATGACCGAAGTCGCGTAATGCACCTGCAGCGGCGTGGCGCTGACCGCGTGGCCCATCGGCATGCGTGTGATGGTCAGCCCGTCCCATGCCTTGACCGGATGCAGGGTGCCCTCCACCTCGCCGCCGAGCGGACAGCCGGACTTTTCGCCGAAGCCGAAGGCCGCGGCGTAATCGCGCAGCCGGCGTTCGCCCAGCATCATTCCCAGCTGGGCGGCGCCGCGGTTGCTCGATTTCACCACGATCTCTTCCATCGAAAGCGAATCGTAAGTGCGGTGATCGCCGGGAAGACCGACCGCGCGGCCGCGGTAGAGCACCCGCGAAACACCGGTCTGGAAACGATCCTCCGGCCGCACGATTCCTTCGTTTAAGGCCGCCGCGGCGGGAACGATCTTGAAGGTCGAACCCGGTTCGAACGCATCGGTCAGCGCACGGTTACGCTGGTGCTCGATGGGATATTTTTCGGTGTTGAAAAACTCGTTCGGATCGTAGCTGGGATAATTCGCCATGGCGAGAATCGCTCCGGTGGAAGGCTCGCTCACGATCACGCTCACCCCGTTCGGATCGAATTCCTTCGCCAAGCGGTCGACTTCCGCTTCGACCATGTGCTGGACCATCTGGTCGATGCTGAGCTCCAAGTGGAGTCCGTCGGTCGGCCGGACCTCCCGGTCGCGGAACTGGGCCAACTCCCGGCGGAGGCCGTCCCGCTCGCTTTCGCGCCAGCCGTCCTGGCCGCGCAAGTAATAGTCGAAGAAGCGCTCGATCCCGGTCACCGGCGTCCCCTCCATATTGATATAGCCGAGCACGTGCGCGGCCAGCTGACGGCCGGGATAAATCCGGGCGTATCGGGCATTCCCATACACGCCCTTGATCCCGAGCGCGCGGACGGCGTCGTAAACCGATTCGTCCACCCCTTTGGCCAGAACCGCCCAGCGGATCAGGCGGACGTCTTTCGCATCGAGGTCGCCCTTCCGGGTCTTTGTCGTGATGGCCGCGATGAGCTCCTCGACCGGCCGCTTGAGAATACCCGCCAGCTCGGCGACCTTCCCGGGGTCGGGCGCGCCCGCCACCTGCGGGTCCACCCCGATATCGTAGGAGGTGCGCGTGGTCGCCAGCAGGTTGCCCCGCGCGTCGACGATGTTTCCCCGGCGCGCCTCCACCACCTCGAGCATCTTGCGGTTGCCCTCGACATGCTTGCGAAGCTCCTCGTGCTCCCAGACGTGCAGGTAGCACAAACGACCCAGCAGCACGCAGAAGGCGAGGATGACCGCGCCGCAAACGAGCGAAGCGCGGATGCCGGAGACGAAGGCTTTATTCATAGGAGAGGCTCAGAGGAAGTGGTGGCGGTAGGCTTGGCGTTGATGGAGTCGCGCGAGGCGGCGGAGCGTTTCGCTGGAGGGGCGGAGCGGCATTGCGGAGTGCCGGCTTTCGCCCGGCCTCGCGCAGGCGCCTGATTCGGACGCCTGTGCTTGCAGGGCGAAGTCGATGCGACCGACACCGCTTCGCCGGTAATATTCGGAGGTAACGTGCATGGCTTGACGGGGTGAAGTCATCGCTCGGCGGCGAGATCGACGAAGGCCAGGTCCAGAGTGGTCTCGTAGGGAGCGGACGCGGCGTAGGCGCGACCGGAGTCGACGGGCTGCTCGCGGACCCAGACGACCTGGTTCTCGGCCGAAGGTCGGAGCACGCCCGCGACCTTGCCCTGGAGCACCACCGGTTGGTGGATGGTGGCGATCCGTTCGTCGAGGAAGTTCAGCTTGCGGACGACCTCGGCCAGCTCGTCCTCCACTTGGCGGCTGCGTTCGGCCGTGCGGGAGATCTGCTGCTGCAACCACACGGTCGAGAGCGCGCTCGCGGCGGTGACGAAGATCATCGCAAAGACCAGAAGCACCGACCAGCGGCGCGTCCTCGGGGAAAGTTGGCTGAATTGAATCATGGACGTCTCAGTGCTTGAGTTTGCGCAGGGCGCGCAGACGGGCGCTGCGGCTGCGGGGGTTGCGGCGGATCTCCTCGTCCGAGGGCGAAATCGGACGGGTCGAAAGCATCTCGGCGCGCACTTCGCGCTCGTCCTGCGGACGGCTGTCTCCGGCATGCTCCGGACGGCCGGCCATCTTCCGGCAGAAGCGCTTGACGATGCGGTCCTCGAGCGAGTGGAAGCTGATCGCGGCGAGCACGCCGCCGGGTAAGAGGCGATCGAACGCGGCCGGCAGGCCGCGTTCGATCGCGCTCAACTCATCATTCACCTCAACCCGAATGCCTTGGAAAGTTCTCGTGGCCGGATGGATCGTGCGGCGCCCTCTCGGCCCCGGCCCGACCGCCTCGGCCACCAATTCGGCCAGCGCCCCGGTCCGCTGGAGGCGACCGCTCCCGCGGGCTTTGAGAATCGACTCGACCACCCGGCGCCAGCGCTTCTCCTCGCCATAATTGCGGACCGCGCGAACCAGCGCGGCTTCGTCGGCGGTTTCCAGGAAATCCGCCGCGGACATGCCGGCCTGCGGGTTCATCCGCATGTCGACCGGTGCGTCGCTGCGGAAGGAAAATCCCCGATCCGCGTCGTCCAATTGGAACGAAGACAGCCCGAAATCGAAGAGCGCCCCGTCGAAGTCGCCGAGATCGCTGTCCCCCAAGTCGCCGAAGTTCATGGCGACGAACCGGAAGCGCCCGCCGTACTCCCCGCCGAGCGCCCGGGCGCGGAGCGCCGCCTCCGGATCGCGGTCGATCGCGACCACCCGCACCGTTTTATCCGCATCCAGCAGCGCGCGGCTGTGGCCGCCTCCGCCGAAAGTCCCGTCCAGGTACTTCGCTCCCGCGCACGGACCCAAGGCCGCCAAGATCTCGCGCAAAAGCACGGGAAGGTGACGGCCTCCGTCGGCGGCCGGAGTGAACTCATCTGCGGACAAGAGCATGGAACAGAAACTTGAAAAGGGATACGGGTTCGGGGCGTTCAAGGCCGAGGCTGCGTCGGCTGGCCCGTTCGCGCCGCCGAAGGGCGCCGAGGACCGCGTTGGTTTCGAGGAAGGGGCTGCGCGGAGGGGCGGAGAAGATCCAGCGGGTGCGACGCTCCCTGCCCGGGTGGGTGATGTAGCCGGAGCGGCGGTAATTCTCGCGGGCGATGGTTCGGAGGATGTCCTGCATGGCGTCGTGGGGTTCGCGGTTCAAAGTCCGAAGCGCTTGAAGACCTCGGCCTGCTTCGCCGCGTCGATCGTGCGGCCCGAGCGTTCGGCGGCGTAGCCTTCTTCGCTGTAGATGCTGAAGGTGGAAAGCTTCCCGAGGAGGACCGCTCCCTTGCGGATTCCGGCGTGTTCGACCAAGCGGTCGTTCAAATTGATGCGGCCCTGCTTGTCGCAGGTGAAGCTGTGCGCCATCGCCATCAAATCGGTCACCGCACGCTGGCCCTCCGTGTCGCCCAAGCTGATCTGGGAGATGCGCTCCTCCAACTGCCGGATCATCTTCGGGGGATACACCGTCACGTAGCCGTCCGGATTGGGCAGGGCGAGAAACTGATTCTCCTCCGAATCGACCTCCGGGCGCCAAGCGGACGGAATCGTGAGACGCCCCTTGTCGTCCACATTGTGGTGAAACTCACCCACAAATCCGCCTGCTTTGAAAATACTCATAGTTTGCCCAGAATCACCAATTTCCCCCATATCGCCCCATTTTGCTCCACAGGTCAAGCAAGATTTCGTCACTCAATGCGGTGAAAAACTTGTGGATAAATACTTTAAGTAATTTTCAGAAGGCCTCTTAAGTGACTTGTTCACAGGCGAACAAATCGTCACATTCCGACCCCGGGCCGCCCCACCGCCCCCACGACAGATCGGACGCTCCGATTTTCGTCCGACCCAGGAAACAGTCTTTACATATCAACATATCATTATTTATTGATACGTTAAATGAGCCAATCCCCCCTCCAGCAGCGTTTCGCCTCGGGCCGCCCCCTTTTCTCGATCGAGTTTTTTCCGCCGAAGTCGGAGGACGCCGCCGAGCAGCTGCTGCGCACCGCCGAACGTCTCCGCCGCTTCCGGCCGGACTTCGTCTCCATCACCTACGGCGCCGGCGGCAGCACCCGGGAGCGGACCCTGAGCTACGCCCGCCGCCTGAACGAGGAGTTCGACTACGAGGTCATGCCCCACCTCACCTGCGTCGGCCACTCGCGCGAGGAGCTTCGGGGAATCATCGAATGCATCCGGACGGCCGGGCTCCGGCAGATCATGGCCCTGCGGGGCGATCCCCCCCGCGGCGAAACGAACTTCACTCCGCATCCCGACGGCCTCCGTTACGCCAACGAGTTGGTGGAACTGATCCGGTCCGACTATCCGGACTGCGCGATCGGCGTGGCAGGCTATCCCGAGAAACATCCGGAGGCGGCCAGCCCCGAAGTCGACCTCGGCAATCTGAAGCGAAAGGTCGACGCCGGCGCCGACTTCATCACCACCCAGCTCTTTCTCGACAACGCCCACTACTTCAAGTTCGTCCACGACTGCCAGCGCGCCGGCATCGTCGTCCCCATCCTGCCGGGGCTCATGTGCGTCACCTCCCCCCAACAGGCCCGCCGATTCTGCGAAATGTGCGGCACACGCATCCCGGCCGAGCTGGACGAGGCGCTGAACGCGGCCGGCGACGACAAGGATCGAATCGAATCCGTCGGCGTCGACTGGGCCTTCGAACAGGCGAAAGAACTCCTGGAGCGCGGCGCTCCCGGCATCCACCTCTACATCCTCAACCGGGCCGGCCCGGCCTCCCGCCTGGTGGAACGCCTGCGGAGCGCCGGTTTCTACCACTGAATGAAACGAAGCATGAAACCGAAGCATATCGAATTGATCGGGTCCGAGCTCTGCGTCGTTTGGGAAGACGGCAGCGAAAACTATTTCCCCGCCGAATTCCTGCGCAAGCACTCCCCCAGCGCCCAGAACATCGGCGAGCGCGACATCCTGGGAAACCGCTACGGCGGCGAAGGCCCCAAAGAGTTCCCCGGCGTAACGATCAAGAACTGGCAGATCCACGGCAACTACGCCATCCGCCCCACCTTCAGCGACGGGCATTCGAGCGGATTGTTCAGCTGGGACTATCTGCGAAGCCTGGCGGCGAAACTCTGAGCGCGAGCACCCCCGCTTTGTGCGCGGCGGCTGCGTGAATCCGCCAAAGAAAAAATCGGCTCTTTCCGACGATTCGTCGAAAAAGCTTCCCCCCTACCCCTGCGGATGTCCCACCCCCGGTGCTAAGGTGCGCCCGATGAAGTCATTCGAGGAAATGCGCACAGACTATCCGCTTTTCAAAAATTTCGGCATCCGGTGCCGTCGCTTCACCTATTTCGGACCAGTGCTCGGCGGGGAAACCCGCTTCAACCAAAACCGCCACCCATTGGGGCGACAGATTCATATCGACCATGATCTTCAAGCCGTTTCCAGCGGCAGATCCACTTCTTCCGCGCGCCAAGCCGCGAATGCCAGGACGGCTTCGATGTCCGCCTTTTCCAGATACGGGTATAACGACAGAATCGCTTCGGCGTCGTGGCCGCTCGCCAGCAGGCCCAGTATGGTGCCCGCCGTGACCCGCATGCCACGAATGCACGGCTTCCCTCCCATGACGGCAGGGTCGAAAGTAATGCGTTCGCGCCAATCCATTGCTTCTAAAATGCATGGGGCCGCAAGGAGTGGAAATGGCAGTCCTCGCTTCATACCGAACAGCTTAAAGCAAGCTGCCGGAGATTCTTCAACAAATTTTTAGCTTCGCAGAATTTATAATTTAAAAATCTTCAAAGATTCCTAACTCCTGAATCCGTGAGATAAATTATTTTGGCCGCAGGCCAACTTATTTCTGGCCGCGATGTGGGATTTTGAGTCAGCGACGGTTTCAATTACTCAACGAATGGATGCGGTGACAGAGACTTCTTCGTCAATCGCTTACTAAATATGCGTTATTATTGAATCGGGGGCACAGTTGTCCCGCTCGTGCTTGACGAGATTGTC
>Ga0208623_100519_pt1 | contig 21939 bp, 17 predicted proteins | sample HotLakConsUCCL28_FD_184737 | JGI IMG/M metagenome (GOLD analysis project Ga0208623, IMG submission 184737) | Hypersaline microbial mat communities from Hot Lake, Washington, USA - Hot Lake Consortium UCC-L28 (SPAdes) (version 2) ...
CCCCCCACCGAGTCCCGGCACGCCGCCATTCGACGGCCCTACGCGAACGCCCAAGCCGTAGGGCCGGCGCTTCGCGCCGCGCCGCGCTCAACGCCGCCGCCCCAGCCGGCCCGCCCCGCAGGTTCAACTCCACAGCCCGCCGTTTGAATCAACGCCCGGAGACCCGCCCGCCGCGCCGATCCTTCCAAAGTCGCACGACTGGTCCGGTTTCCCGCCAAGCGAATACGCGTCAACCTAAGGTTTCAACGCTTTGATGAGCGCTAGGCTTGTCCAAACGCACGCATCGCTGAGCCGGGCCGCAAACTCCCCGCCTTGGCCAAGGAGGGGACAGAAGGCATCGCCGTCCAGGCGATGCCTTCAGGGGTGGTTCCCCGTCGGTGCGCGGCATTTCCGGGAAAATTCGATTCTCCGTCCACGGCCGAAACCACCCCGCCCGCCCGCTCTGAACGAGCGGACAGGCCGCCACTCCTATCCCTTCGGGCAGGAGGGGAGTCGCCAAGCCGCAGGCCTGCCGGGGCGGGACTCCCTCGCCCTATTTTACGAGGTAAAAGCCGTCGGCGTGGACAATCAGGTTGTCCGCCGACGAGCTGTCCGCCACTTTGCCGGTGACCACGACTTCGGTCAGGCCTTCGAGGCCCGACACTCCTTTGAGCCCGAAACCCAAAGGCATCCCGTCGGCGCCCACCAATTCCACGCCGATACGGGAGGCCTTCCGCTTGTCGAGATCCTCGCAGCAGGCGTCCCAGGGCGTTTCGCAGTGATCATCCCCCGGCATCTCGTTGCAGAACACGAGTTCAGAGTCGGCGAGCACGAAGCCCGCATAGCCTTCGTAGAAGGGCTCCTCCACCCCGCCGATCTGCCCGCGGACGGCGGCCTCGTCGCCGGGCTTCAATTGGCGGCGGGCTTCCCGCACGGTCAGCGTGGCCTCGGGCATCGTATCCAGAACGGGGATACGCGGGCCGGACGGCCCGGACGCGTCGACGGAGCTTTCAGGCTCCGAGCCGCAGCCGGCAAGGAGCAAGCCGGCGAGGCAGAGGCCGGATAACAGGGACTGATTGAGTGGTTTTTTTGCTTTCATGATTATCATAATCGGGAGTGAATCAGGAGCGCAGGGCCGAGGGAAGCGGCGCGCCAAGGCAGCGTATTGCCGGAGGGATCGCTCCCAGCAGGCCCAGCAGCAGGCCCGTGCAGAGCCCCGCCAGCACTACGGGCGCGTCGAGCTGAAGGGAAAACGTGCCGATCGAGAAATAAACGGTCCGTCCCTCCAGCAAGTAGACCGCGGCAAAGGCGGCGCAGAGCGTGCCGGTCAGCGTGGACAGCAGGCTCTCCTGCACCAGCGAGACGAAGATCGCCGTGCGGGTATAGCCGATGGCCTGGAGTGTGGCGAGCTCGCGGATGCGGGAGGCAAAGGCGGCGTAGAGCATATTGAAGCCGCCGAAGACCGCGCCCGCCGCGATCAGGCCGGCGGTCAGCCAGGTCATTGCCCGGATCGGACCGAAGAAGGCGGAGAGTTTTTCGTAGTACTCCGATTCGCGGATCGCGGTCAGCTCCAGGTCGAGCCGCTGCTTGCTGAAGAGATCGGCGTAGCGGAAGTCCTCCGGCGACTCGAGACGGACGACCACGCAGGAAATCGTCTCGCGCTGGGTCAGGGTCATGAGGTCCCCGCGGTCCATCCAGATCTCCGACTCCATGACCGTGCCCGGCGCCTCCAGCACCCCGACCACGGTGAAAGTCTGCTCCTCGAAACTCAGGCGCGCGCCCGGCCGCAGCGCCGCCGGATCGACTCCGAGCACCTGATGGGCCAGCCGTCCGACGAGCACCTCTCCGGATCGGGGAAAGCGGCCTTCCACCAGCCGCACCTTCCGGTGCACCTCGAAGGCCGAGGGCGTGATCCCGCGGAGCAGGGCTTGGGCGGGCGCGCCGCTTTCCGCGCTGACCTGCCCCATGAAGTGGACTTCGCCGGACACCGAAGGGCTCTCCAGGCGGCGCTCCAGACCGCTGACCCCGGCCGCCGCGAGGGTCTCCGCCTGCACCTTGATCTCGCTGCGTTCGACGCTTTCCTCCGAGCCCGCGCCGAGGAGGATGACGTTGCGCTCCGAGCCGCTGGCGCTCAGGACCGCATCCATCCCGCGATTGAAGCTCCCCGCCGCGAAGACCAGAAACACCACCATGGCCGAGCCGCCCACTTTTTGCAGAAAGCGGGGAATGTCCCGCAGGAGGTTGCGGCTGGCGTAGGAAAACGGGAGCAGTTTGGGAAGGCGCGGCATCATCGGAGCGAACGGACCAAGGGTCGGGAGGAAGCCAGGAGCGCCGGCCAGATCGATGCGATCAGCCCCAGCAGGACCGCGATCAGGAGGCCGGAGAGCGTCACGCTCCAGCTGCTGGTGAGGGCGAGGGTCAGGCCTTCGTTCCCGACCGTGTAGCGCTTGAGATTGAAGAACAGCGCCGCCGCCAAGCTGCCGGCGGCGCCGCCGGCGAGGCCGAGCAGCGCGCCTTCGCCGAGCAACACGAGCCCGATTGAAAAGCGCTGGAAGCCGATGGTCTGGAGGATCGCGCTCTCCTGCACCCTCCCCCGTGCCGCGAGCAGCAGGGCGTTGCCCACCAGCCCGAGCACCGCCAGCACCGCGCCCAGGCCGATCCAGCGGGTGAAATGGATCATCTCGATCATGTCCTTGGCGGTCTGCGCGAAAAAGGCCTGCTCGGGCCGCGTCGTGGTGGGGGCCGAATCGGAAGCGAAGATCCGGTCGATCTCCGCCGCCACCGGCTCCAATAGCTCCGTCCGGGTCACCCGAACGTTGAACTGGGTGACGAGCCCGAGACCCACTCGCGAGGCCTGCTGGAGAAAATCGAGGTGCACGTAGGCCACGTTGTTGTCTTGGGCGAGCGGAGAACGGGCGATGCCTGCCACGTAGACTCGGACGCCGACCGCCTCGAAAGTATCCCCGGGCGAAAGCCCCCGACGCCTCGCGAAGTTTTCGCCCAGCAAGGCCGCATCGCTGCGGCTCGTCCACAAGTCGTAGGAGCCCTCGATGATCTCCAGCTCGGTATTGTAGCTGGCGAGGGCTTCGGGCGGAACTCCACGGAAGGCGATCACATCGAGACTGGCCCCGCAGTTATTAACCGTTATTTGAATAGGGATCGCCTGTTCCACGCCTTCGATCCGGCGGATCTCGGCGAGGTAGTATTCCGGCAGGCGCGAGGTCGCCGGGCAGAAACGGTTTTCACGATAGACGATCAGGGTGTTCTTGTCCGCCCCGCCCTCGATCACCGTCCGCAGCGAGTGCTGCATGGTCTGCACCGCGGTGTAGAGAAACATCCCGGCGGCTACGCCGAGAACCGTTAGCAGGCTGCGCACCCGGTGCCGGGCGATTTGCTTCCAAGCCAGGGTGCCGATATGCCGCAGCTTCATCGCCCGCCTCCTTTCCCGGCACTTGCCGCGCCATGTTCGACCAGACGGCCCTTTTCGAGGTGCAGGGTGCGGCGCGCCGCGCCCGCCGCCACGGCGTCGTGGGTGACCATCACGATGGTCTTGCCCAACTCGCCGCAGAGGCGTTGCAGCAGATCGAGGATCTGGGTGGCCGCTTCGCGGTCGAGGTCGCCGGTCGGCTCGTCCGCCACCAGCAGCCCGGGGTCGCCCACGATCGCCCGGGCAATCGCCACCCGTTGCTCCTGCCCGCCGGACAGCTCGCTCGGCCGGTGCTGCGCGCGGTCGGCCAGACCAACCAGCTCGAGGGCGGCATCCACTTTCGCATGCCGCTCCCGTCGGCTCAGCCGGTCGTCCAGCAGCAGCGGCAGCTCCACGTTCTCGAAAGCGCTCAAGATCGGCACGAGGTGATAGAGCTGGAAAATGTAGCCGCAGTGCCTCGCCCGCCAAGCGGTCAACTCGCCGCGGGACATCCGGTTGAGCTCGCGCCCATCAACCCGGAGCTCCCCCGAACTCGGGCGGTCGATGCCGGCGATCAGGTTCAGCAGGGTGGTCTTGCCGGAGCCGGAGGGTCCCATCAGGGCGAGGAACTCGCCTCGGGCTACGTCGAGGTCGAGCGCTTCGAGGGGAGTCACCGCGATCTCGCCCTTTCGGTAAGTCTTGGACAGCGCGCGGCACCGGATGAAGGCTTCTTGGTCGCTCATGGTTCTTTCCTTTCTTCGGTTTCGGGGGCCTTGACCGGGTCGCCCGCTTCGAGATCGGCCGGGGGATTCGCCACCACCCAGTCGCCGGGACGAAGCCCTTCGAGCACCCGGAGATGTCCCTCGCGTTCCTCGGCGCCCACCGTCACCGAGCGCTGCTCGACGCGGTCCCCCGATGCATCGAGCGCCCAGACGCGGCGTTCCCGGCCGCTACCGGCGAGCGCCGCGAGCGGAAGGTAGAGCGCCACACGGCCGGAGGATTCCGCCGATCGCTCCCCCGCTCCCGTCGGTGCGAGGAACTCGGCGCGGCAGAGCATTTCCGGTCGCAACTGGTCGTCCGGGTCGAGTAGCGCGACCTTGGCCTGGAGGGTGTTGCGCTGCATGTCGGCCTGCCCGTCGATCCGGGTCACCCGCCCGCGAAAGCTGCGGTCCGGGAGCAGGCTCGAGCGAAGCCGCACGGGTTGGCCGATGCTCAGTTGCGCGGCTTCCTCCAAGGGCACGTCGATCCGCGCCTGCAAGGAGTCGGGCCGGTAGAGCGTGGCGATGGTCGCGGACTCGAGTTCGTCCATTGCGAGCATCCGCTTCTGGCCGGGCGCGACGTGCAGCCTCTGGATGCGGCCGGTGATCGGGCTGAGGATGCGGGTCCGCTCCAGCGCCAATTCCTGGCGCGCAAGGTCCGCGCGGGACCGCTCGGCCGCCGCCTCGGCCGCCGCGAGCGCCGCTTCCGCCCGCCGGAGCATCGCTTCGAGTTCGGCTTTGCGCGACTTCTCCGCTTCGGCCACGGCCGCCTGGGTTTCGACCCGCAGGCCCGCCTGGGTGATCTCGCTTTCGCGGAAAACCTTGGGCCCCGCCTTGTTCAGTCGATCGGAAAGGTCGCGCAGTTCGGCCAAGCGGGAGCCGGCGGCGAGGATTCTCTGCTCCACCCCGGCGAGGGCCGCCTCCGCCGCCATCCGTTCCGCAAGGGCACGTTCCAGTCCGGCTTCCGCCTCGGCGAGGGCCGCTCGCGCCGTGCGGAGGTCGAGCACCGCATCCTCGTCCACCATGCGGGCGAGCAGCTGACCCTCCTCCACGGCCTGGCCCTCGAGCACGTGAACCGATTCGACCACTCCGCCGTAGAGCGTGGTCGCGCGAATCGGCAGCGGGTCCGCTTCGATCCAGCCGGAGGCCTGAAAGAGCGCCGGACCCTCGTAGGAAAGCCTTTGCGGCGCAGAGGCCCGCGCAGTCTCGGAGGCGGCATCTCCGGCGCGAAGCGTGACCACCTTCACCAGCTCGAGCTCGCGGCCGCGCTCGAAGCGGTCGCCGAAAAGCAGAAAGGCGAGCAACAAAAAGGCGCCTAGGAGCAGCCAAGGCAAGGCTTTGGCCAAGCGGATGCGGGACCAAGGCCTGGGGCCGGGACCGCGTCGCGGGGCGTCGCTTGGTTCTTCGTCGCGACGCCTGAGTGTGTGGAATGAATCAGACATGAATGGATCGGAAACTACGTTCGGGAACCGGCGTTCCCACCTGAAGCCGGAGCGCCGTGAAAGGCCGCTCCCCGGTTAGGATTTACGTAGTTTCAGATCAGCCATGCCTGCCGCCAGCTCAGCTCGCGGCTCTGCAGTCCGGGCGGTGGCCCGGTGGTCGGCAAGTCGACCCGCAGCTCCCGCAGGACGGGAAGCGGAGCCGGGATGATGCCAATGCAGGCCTGCACGGGAATCCGCGGGCCTTGGCCCGAGGTCTGGGCCGCCGCCAGAGGCTCGCCCCCCGGCTTGGATTCCATGCAGCATTCATGCCCCGCAGTCGTGCAGCAGGGAATCGGCGACAAGGAAGACTCGGCCGGGGATTCCCCGGACAGACAGCCGCACTCCCCCACAATCGCTCCGGCAAGGGGAGCGAAGACCAGGGCCAGGAAAAAGGGAAAAGCTGGAATCCAGCGGAGCACGAGCGTAATTGATATACGAAGTATAGATCGATTCAACCTGTATATTGAAGAGGATACGGAGACGGCTTCCGGAAAGGCTCGCTCGTTTCGCCCTGGCATCCTCACTGGAAACCGCCGGCCCCACAGTCAGCTCCATAAGGCCATTGCTCAAGCGAACTTCCTTGGATAAGAAATTCTTATAAACCAAGCAAGTGCGGCAACTAACCCCGGAAGCCGAATGCTTTAACCGTGCCTCGCATTCCTCTTTCCCGCTACACTACATGTAGCTTAAAATCGATCATTTCATCCTACATCTAGTTACCATGAAAAAAGAAGCCTCCGATTCCCCCAAAACCTCGCTCTCCATCGAACGTGTCTTTTCCCAATCCGAAGTCCATCCCTACGACGAGCTCAACTGGACCTACCGCACCGCCGAAATCACCGACGAGAAAGGCAAGGCCATCTTCCGTCAGGAAAACATCGAGGTTCCCGAGGCCTTCTCCGACCTCGCCACCAAGATCCTGGCTTCGAAGTACTTTTACGGCGACATCGACAACGGCACCGATCCGCAGGCCGGCGGCCGCGAGTCCTCCTTCAAGCAGGTGGTCGATCGCGTGGCCAAAACCATCGCGCAGTGGGGCCTGGCCGACGCTTACTTCTCCGGCCCCGACCAAGCTCGCGTCTTCGAAGAGGAACTCACCTGGCTGCTGGTCAATCAATACGGCGCCTTCAACTCCCCGGTCTGGTTCAACCTCGGTCTTTTCCACGCTTACGGGGTCGGCAAGGATTCCTGCAAGGGCAACTTCTACTGGGATCAGGACCACGACGTCGTCATGCGGGCCGAGAGCCAGTATGAATACCCCCAGTGCTCCGCCTGTTTCATCCAGCACGTCGAGGACAACATGGAGTCGATCATGGACCTCGCCCGCGCCGAGGCCATGCTTTTCAAGTTCGGTTCGGGCTCGGGCACGGACCTGTCCAGCATCCGCTCGACCCGCGAAAAGCTTTCCGGCGGCGGCAAGCCCAGCGGCCCCCTCTCCTTTCTCGCCGTCTACGACGCCGTCGCCGGCGTGGTCAAGAGCGGCGGCAAGACGCGCCGCGCCGCCAAGATGAACACCCTCAAGACCTGGCACCCCGACATCGAGGAATTCATCAACGCGAAGCAGATCGAAGAGCGCAAGGCCTGGGCCTTGATCGAAGAAGGCTACGACCCCTCCTTCAACGGAGAAGCCTACGGCTCGATCAAGTACCAAAACGAGAATCTTTCCGTCCGCGCCTCCGACGAATTCATGCGCGCCGCCGAGACCGGCGCCAAGTACTTCACCCGCCGCGTGACCGACGGTCGGCCCTGCGAGGAGAAGGACGCCTCCCGCCTGCTGGACAAGATCGCCGAGGGCACCCACCTCTGCGGCGATCCGGGCATGCAGTTCGACGACACCATCCACAAATGGCACACCTGCAAGGGCTCCGGCCGCCAGAACTGCACCAACCCCTGCAGCGAGTACCTCTTCCTCGACAACTCCGCCTGCAACCTCGCTTCCCTCAACCTGATGAAGTTCCGCACGCCGGAAGGGCTCGATATCGAGCGCTTCGCCGCCGCCGCCCGCATCTTCATCGTCGCGCAGGAAATCATCGTCGACCGCTCCTCCTACCCGACGGAAGGCATCGCCTACAACAGCCACTGGTTCCGCACGCTCGGCCTCGGCTACGCCAACCTCGGCGCGCTTTTGATGTCCTACGGCCACGCCTACGCCTCCCCCGAGGGACTCGGCCTGGCCAAGGCCATCACCGCCGCCATGACCGGGGTCGCCTACAAGACCTCGGCCGAGCTCGCCGCCCTCAAAGGCCCCTTCGCCGGTTACCACGACGCCGCCCACTACGGCGTGCCCAACCCGCCGGAGCCGGACAACGTGGCCTCGATGCAGGCCGTCATCGACCTGCACAAAAGCCACGCAGAGTCCCTCGACCGGACCAGCCCCGAAACGCTCCGCGATTTCGCCGCCCAAACCTGGAAGGAAGCTTCCGATCTGGGCAAGCGCTACGGCTACCGCAACGCCCAGGTCACGGTGCTCGCGCCGACCGGCACGATCGGCTTCCTCATGGACTGCGACACCACCGGCGTCGAACCTGCCATCGGCCTGGTCGCCTACAAGACACTCGCCGGCGGCGGCCTCATGACCCTGCCGATCAAGTCGATTCCCCTCGCCCTGGAAACCATGGGCTACGACCAGGCCGCGATCGACAAGGTCTGCGCCCACGTCAAGGAATACGGCACGGTCGAAAACCTCGAAGTCGGTGAGAAGACCATCGCGTCGGGACTCAAGGACGAGCACATCCCGGTCTTCGACTCCGCCTTCCGCTCCGGCATGGGCCGGCGCTACCTGCCCTACACCGCGCACATCGACATGATGTCGGCGGTCCAACCCTTCCTCTCCGGCGCCATCTCGAAAACCGTCAACATGCCCGAGGAGGCCAGCGTCAAGGAAATCCGCGAGACCTACCTCCTCGCTTGGAAGAAAGGCATCAAAGGCATCGCCATCTACCGCGACGGTTCGAAGCGCTCCGCCCCGGTCAAGACCCGGCAGGAGAAGGAGGAAGCCAAAAAGAAACCCGAGATCCAGGTCGTGACCGAGCCCTACCGCCGCAAGCTGCCCGACACCCGCGCCTCCGTCACCCACAAGTTCTCCATCGCCGGCACCGAGGGCTACATCACCGTCGGCAAATTCGACGACGGCCAGCCCGGCGAGGTCTTCATCCAGATGGCGAAGGCCGGCTCCACCATCAACGGCCTGATGGACACGGTCAGCACCCTCGTCTCCCTTTGCCTCCAGTACGGCGTCCCCCTCGAGACTCTGGTCAAGAAGTTCAGCCACGTCCGCTTCGAGCCCGAAGGCATGACCAAGAACCCGCACATCCCCTTCGCCAAGTCGGTCGTCGATTACGTGGCCCGCATGCTCGGCATGGAGTTCATTCCCGGCTACAAGGAAAAGATGAGTCCCGTTCTGCAGGACAACGACGCCTTCGAGGACAAGCACCCCGGCAGCGCCACGATCGAGAAGGAAGCCCCCAAGGTAAACGAGGCCCAACTCGAGTTCCTCACCCAAAGCGAGGGCAACCTCACCTGCCCCGAGTGCGGCAGCGGCAAGGTGAAGGTGACCGGCACCTGCGCCTGTTGCCTGAATTGCGGCACCAGTCTGGGCTGCAGTTGAAGCGCTCCGGGCCGGCGGATTGCGCCGGACAGCGAAGATCCGTTCGTCCGCCTGCCAAAACCCGGCCTCCATCCCCCGCCAAAGCGGGAGGATGGGGGCGGGCTGGTTGGAATGGCTCGTTCCGGTAGCGCACGAACTCAAGCAACCGCATCCGCGATTAGCCCCAATCGCCCTGCCCCATGCCATCTGCGACCCTGATTCGCGATAACGGACGACCGGCGTACCGGCGCGCTCGGCCGCGCCCGGCGGCTTGAAGCTCAGTGCGGAGGGTTTCGCCAGCACAGCCTACTGAAGCGCGCGAAGTCGTTCTCGGTGCCCTGCAGCTTCGCCCAATGCTCGTCCGCCAGCAGGTTCATGCTGGGCTGCCCGACAGCCGTCCACTATGCCGACTCGAAAGATTTTAGCTTAACGCGCTTCGATTTCGGCTTCGATTCCATACCCGGACCGATACGCAGCTTATCGTTCGCCACCCGCTCGAACGGCCGCTTCCCTGCCTTCATCTCCCGCCGAAAACGCTCCGCCACATCGGGATCCAGGTTTAAGCTCGTCCGTATGGCTTAAGCTGGTTCGGGGCGGTTTTGATACCAAGGCATCTAAAACGGGAAGAATCTTGAAGACTACGGCTTTTTCCGGGGCATGCGTTCCGCCGGCGTCCTTGATTCCTTCGGCTTCCGCCGGCACCTTCGGCCGGTTTCCGGAAGAGGTCGGACCGGAAAAAATGGAGCGCCGCGCAAAAGTCTCCATGGAAACCGGTGCCGTTAGGGTTTAGCCTCCTTCGCGGCAATCGTCGCGCGGACCGGGACGCTCGTCTCACCTCGATCCGTCACGTCGCAGGCTCGTGAAAACCCAGGCGGCTCGACCAGTCGCCTCACGAGAAACGGCGGCAGCGCCACCGGAAACGACGCGCCTACAGCGGGCGATTCTCTAACGGATTTCCACGGCAACCGGAGCGGAGGGCGGCATCCGACGGGCGTGAATTTCCTTGCAAGCGAAAATGCCCGGACCTTGTCTGCCGCCGCCATGAGAACTGCTTTGAAGGATTATCCGCCCCGCTTCCTCCTGCTTTCAGTCGTTTTCGCCACCTGCCTGCCGCTCCTTCTCTTTTCCCAAGATGCCGGCAACGAACCCGGCGGGGAGCGGACAGTCGCCCTCGAGTCCGAACAGGCGGGCCGGATCGACTGGGGCGAAGAATTGCTCAAAGGGGAAGAGATCTCCTTCGTCCTGATTCTTGTCGCCGTGACCGGCCTCGCCTATTTTATCGAGCGCCTCTTCTCCGTCCGCGGCACCCGATTCGTGTCTGCGAAGAAGGCCAAGCTGGTCCGGGAGCCATGGGCCCGGGGCGACCTTCAAGCGGCCGCCGAGGCCGCGGAACGCGATTCCAGCATTTTCGGCTTGGCCGCGCGCTACCTGACTACTCACACCCACCTGAGCTTCGAAATCGTCAGTTTCGGGGCTTCCGACATCATCTCCCGCGCCGTCGGGAGGCAGCTGCAGCGGACCTACCCGCTTGCGATCGTAGCCACCATTTCCCCCCTGCTCGGGCTGCTGGGCACGATCATCGGCATGATCGAGGCCTTCCAGAAGGTCGCCATCATGGGAGATACGGGCGACGCTTCGGTGCTCGCCGATTCCATCGGCAAGGCGCTCATCACCACGGCCGTCGGCCTGATCGTCGCGATCCCCGCCCTCGCCGCCTATCACTTTTTCAAAATGAAGGTGAACAACCTGGGCATTCGGATCGAAGAGGAAATCGACGAAATGCTCTCCGCTTGGCTCACGCCCGAACCGCAGACGGAAGCCGCCGAAGCGACCCAAGGGGATGACTTCGGCGAAGCGGAAGCCTCCCCGAGCACTGCTTCGAAATGAGGCGTCCGCTCCAACTGCTGGCCGCCGCATCGCCGGAAAACCAGCGCAAGCTCTACCTCCTTCGCCGCCACCGGATGCGGAAAACACGGGGCGGCGAGGAGGTCGCGGTGGACCTTTCGCCTCTGATCGACTGCGTCTTCCTGCTGCTGATCTTCTTCCTCGTCACCACCATGTTGAAGCGCCTCGAAAAGCAGATCCCCGTCATCCTGCCCGATTCGGCCGCCGCCCTCGCCCCGATCGCGGAAACCGAGGAGATCGTTTTCGCCATCGACGCCGAGGGACGTATTTCCCGAGGCTTCCCGAAGCGGGGAAGCGGCGGCGAAACCACCTACCGCCCGGTCGAAAACTTCGACGGCCTGCTCAAGGGTATCGCCGAAGAACAGGGCGTGACGACCCCCGTCCGGGTCGACGCGCAGCGTTCTGTCGGATTCCAGAAAGTCATCGACATGCTCGACACCCTGTCCATCCAAGGCTTCGAAAGGGTCGGCGTGCGCCTTTACCATCGCGAGGACGAGTATTTCGAGCTCCGCGATGTGAACCGAAACTGAAAACCCGAAATGGCCCGTCGCCCCTGGCAACAAGACGAAGAAGTCGGTCTCGACATGGGGCCGATGATCGACGCGGTCTTTCTCCTGCTCATCTTTTTTCTCGTCACCTCCATGCTCAAGAAGGACGACACGACGGTGGAGGAAATCGATTTGCCCATTTCCCGTTCGGCGCTTGAAATGCCGCCCGATGACTCGCAAGTCGTCATCAACATCGACGCGGAAGGAGAGCTCTATTACATGGGCGAGCCGACCACGGTGCAGTTGCTCCACGAGGAAATGCGTGTGATCGAGCAGACGGATCCCGAGGCACGCATCCGCCTCGATACCGACGAGCATACGCCCTTTTTCCGTGTCGTCGAAGTGCTCGACTTACTTGCCTTTCGGAATCTACGTAACGTCGGCGTCCGCACCTACCACGAGAAGTTCGATTAACCCCACCCCGGACCGTTGCCACGGTCAACCCCCAAGCCCCGGAAAGATCAGGTCCATGCCATCCGAATCCCAAGCCCCCTCCCGCCCTAGCGAATCCCGGCGGGATCGGCAGACCCTGCTATTCGCCTGGATACTCGCCCTGCTGATTTCCGGCGGCGCCGCGCTCGCGCTTTATTTGAATCCGGAATGGCGCACCAGCGAGTTCGGTGAGATCGTCGAAGAAGTCGACGAGGAGGGCCTGATCCAGCGGAAAGTTAAAGTCGACCGCCCCGAGCCCGACGAGGAACAAGTCCGCGAGATCGCCCGCAACCAGGAACGAAAGAAACGCGAGGAACTGAAGCGCGAGGCGAAAAAGATCGTCGAGGTGCTACGGGAAACCGAAGAGATCAAAGAGCGCCGGAAGATCGAGCTGGCCTCGAAAACCGCCGACGACGAGGCTTTTCGCCTCGCCCTCGAGATCGAAAAGCTCGCCTCCCGACTGCATCGCTCCGTTCGCGCCGACCCGATCATGGGCGAGTACGAAACGCCGCTCGGCGGCTCGAAACGCGTCTTGGAGATCGCCACCCGCCTGGCCGACAAAGCCCGCGAAGACAGCGATGGCGTCCTCTCTCCCGAGGAGGCCGGCGCCCAGATTGAAATCTCCGAAGAACTTGTCCGCATCTCCGCTTTGCTGGTGGAGACCTTCGAGCGTGGCCGCAGCGAGCTGAAGGCACGGGAGAGCGACCGGAGAGCCCAGGGGAGAATCGAACGGGAGCTGAGGGATGAAATCGACCTCTCTTCCGATCTGCTGTCCAAAGCCGAGGATTATCTCGACTTCATTCGGGACTTGCTTGAGTCCCGTGTGGCGCCGGAGGAGGAGGACGGGGAAGAACTGCAAGCGCTCCCCGAACTGCCGTCGGAACAACTGGCGGAGATCGGCGAAGACCTGCTTGCAGGATTGAGCGAAGATCGGCGCGAAAAGCTCGAAGCCTTCGCCGCGCAGGAGGAAGCGGCAGCCGAGCTGGATAGCGAATTGGCCGAAGCCGCCGGAGACTTCTTCGAACAGGAAGAACTCGCCGCTCTCACCGAATCCGCTCTCGCCGCGACGGACGAGGCGTCGGTCGATCCGGATGCGCTTTCCGAGGAACAGATGGCGGCGCTCGGCCGCGAGGCCCTCGACGCCTACCAAGATCGCGCGGCCTTGGAGGAGCGGCTCGGCCGTTACGCCGACGAAGCTCTCGATCAAATGCCGACCAACGAGCTCTACGAGACCATCCAGGATCTGGGCGAGCAGGTGAACCGGAACTTTACCGAAGCCCGCGCCGCCGAGCTCGCCGCCGCCCAATCTCAGAGTTTCGAGGAGGCCATGGAAGACCTCTACCAACCCGAGATGCCGAAGGCTCCCGACCTCTCCGCCGCGCTCGCCCCCGAGGCACCCCGGCCCACCGACGCGGAGTCGTTCAAATCCTTCAACGAGGCCCTCGAACAAGCCACCCGCGCCGCATCCGACATCGCCCGCACCGCTCGGAGCCGGGCGTCCCAGCTCTCCGGCCTCGAGAGCTCGCAGAGCGGACAGCTATCCGGCCGGCAACTGAGCCAAATGCTCCGCGCCAGATCCACCCTGCAAGCCGCCATGGGCACGATGGCGTCGACCGCCGACCAGCCTCGTGGCGCGATGAGCGACATGACCGGACTGATGGCCCAGGCTTACCAGCTGAGCGGCGGCCAAAGCGGCCCGAATCCGCTGGGCGAGGGAGCCGTGGACGCGATCCTGAACCGGGCCATGTTCGAAGGGAGCATGGGGGCCAGCGCCAAACGGCAATCCCAGGTGCTCAAAGACATCAGCACCGGGGAAATCGTCGCGCAGGCCTTGCCCGGACGCAAGTTCACCGAGCAGTCCGCGCGCAAGGGATGGCTGTTTATCGACACTTGGTATGTGATCGGTCCCTGGGACCGTCCCCGCAACGCCGAGACGTCCTTTCAAGACAAGAAGTTCCCGCCCGAAACGCTCGTCGACCTCGACGCCGAATACTCCGGCAAGAAACACCCCCGCACCGGCCTGCCGCTGGATCTGAAATGGCGCTTCGTCCAGTCCAACAACTTGAGGATCAACCCTCCGGACGAGATTACCGACAGCACCTACTACGCGTATACGGAAGTGCATTCGGACCGCACCCGCGAAGTGCTGCTCGCCATCGGCACCGACGACTACGCCAAGGTCTGGATCAACGACCTCCCGGTCTGGGAAGAAAAGGGCTTGAGCTCTTGGGAGCTCGATCAGGGCTTTCGCAAAATCCTGCTCAAAAAGGGCTACAACGATATCCTACTCCGCCTCGAAAGCGGACCGGGTGTCGCTTACTTCTCGCTCATGCTCTGTCCCGTCGATATCTGACGACGGAAACCGACCGAAGAACGCCGGCAGACCTACTTCGTGGACCGCGAGAAGGCGATTCAGCATCGTTCCCGGAAACTGAAGCGCAGACAGGAATACCCTCGTTCCTCCGCTCCGCCCTCTCGCTTTCCGCATTATTGTTTCGAACTTATCTGCCCAAGCGGACGCCCCGCGAACTTTCCCGGCAGGGATCCTTCCGAGGCAACTGGCAGCCTGAACAGCCCGGGCTTAATTCGCATGCCGTCGTGAGTGCGAGCACGATTCGAGCTCCCGGGGACCGGCCGAGAATACGCGGCGGCGGTTCGAAAAGTATGGTCAATCGGTCCCGACTCGCATGGGATGGGGGGAAAGGCCGACTTGCAAAAGAACCACCACTGGCGACGTTTTCGACGTTGGCTGCAGTACTTGCTGATCTGCAGCTTGATGGCGTTGGCTTCCCTTCCTCCCCGGAAGATCGCGTTGCGGTGGGCGGAAGCGACCGGCACCTTCGCCGCCTTCGTCCTCCGCAGGGAACGCCGCCGCGCGCGGGCCAATTTGGACAAAGTCTTCGGCGGCGAAAAGAGCGGCGACGAGATCGACCGAATCACGAGCGAGTGCTTCATACACCTCGCCAAACACGCCGCCGATCTTTCGCGCTTTTCGAAAATGCCCGGGACCGAACTAGAGCTGCTCGTAAGCTGCGACGACCGCTCCCAGTTCGACTCCGCCCTCGCCCGCGGCAAGGGCCTCTTGGGCCTGTCCGGGCACATCGGCAATTGGGAACTGATGGCGGCCTGGTTCGCTCTGAAGGGCTATCCCATCTACGCGGTGGGACGCAAGCTGCGCGACGCCCGGGTCAATCGCCTGGTCACCGGTATCCGCGAAAACAAGGGCGTGAAAACGATCGACCGGGACCAATCCGCGCTGACCCTGATGCGCACCCTCCGTCAAGGAAAGGCCGTCGGCGTCCTGATCGACCAAGACACCAAGGTCGACAGCGTGGTCGTCGATTTTTTCGGCCACCCCGCCCGGACGCCGGTCGGACTGGCGCGGCTGGCCATTCGTTCGCGGGCTTCCGTCATTCCCCTCGGCATCCACCGCCGGCCCGACGACGGCTACCATATCAGCATCGATCCTCCGGTTTTTCCCCTGAGCGAGGACGACCGGCCCAGCCCGGAAGAACTGACGCAGCGTTTCAACCACGCGCTCGAAAAGATGATCCTCCGCGATCCCGCCCAGTGGGTCTGGTTCCACAAGCGCTGGCGGGTCTGAGTGCGGGCGGGTCGGCTGAAGGCGGTGGAGACGTCGAATGAGATTTTCGCCTCTCACGGGGACACAGGGGGAGAGTTTTCGAGCTCTTTTAGAGGGGCAGCCCGTTCATCACCCCTCCGGGCATCTGCCATCTGCGTGCAGCTGCGCTTCGTCACCGTCCGTTGGCACGCATTCTGCAATCCATCGGCATTTTCAGCGGCCCTTTAAACTTGCTTGAAGCCCGTCCGTCCGTGTTGTGATGCGGCGAACGCGGAACCCGGCGCAACGGCCCTCACCCACTACCGACCCTCCATTCACCACCGCACGTCTTGTTCCCCGGGCCCCGGCCCTTTCGGAGCGGTGCTCCCATCCGCCCGCAAAACCTGTTTTACCGATCGACCCTAGCCCGGACCTCGAAGTGAAGATCGCAATCATCGCCCTCGTGAAACTCGAGAAGGATAAGCTCTCGCGCTACAACCCGCAAAGCCTCGGCTTGGCGAAGGGTATGGCCGCGCTGGGCTGCGACGAGGTCGATGTTTACAGCTTCGAGTGTTTGGACGGCAGCTCGCGGAAAGTCACCCAGGTCGCACCGCAGGTAAGGTTGATCCAGCAGGATGTCCCGGCCTTCGGCGGAAACACGGTCGCGGTGACGAAGCGCCTGCAGACCGGCTATACCCGTATCCTTTGCTTTTCCGACATCCAGTTCTCCTATGCCGGGCTCGACCACTGGTGCCGGAAAAACCGCATCCCCCTCTTTCCCTACGTGGGCGTAGTCCGCTCCAGCCATCCAAACCGCTGGGCCCGCGCCGTCATGGACCGGGTCGCAAAGCGCAATATCCGGAACTACCGGCGCAGGCTCGTCTTCGCCAAGACCGAGCCGGTGAGGCGGCAACTGGAGAACGAGTCGGTTTCGACCGTCCTCGCGCCGGTCGGGCTGGACTTGTCCTGCCTGAACCGGGATTTCTCTCGATCCACGGTCGAAGACTGCAAGTCGGAAGCCGGCTTCCGAAGCGAAGACCGGGTCCTCCTCTTTGTCGGAAGACTGGCGGAGGAGAAACGGCCCCTCGCCCTGATCGATCTCTTTCGCGAGATCCACGCCCGCGACCCCCGCTTCAAGCTCTGCGTCGTCGGCGACGGCCCGCTGAGATCCGCCGTCCGGCGGAAAATCTCCGGCTCCGGGCTGACCGACCAGGTCCGGCTCCATCCGGTCGTCAAGAACGTCGAGATGTGGCGGTTCTACCGGATGGCCGACTTCAGTCTCAATTTGAACGTCGGAGAGATCTTCGGCATGTCGATCCTCGAAGCCATGTACTACCGGACGCCGGTGATCGCGAGAAGGGCCCCCGGGCCCGAGATGATCATCCGCCACGGGGAAGACGGCTACCTCTGCGACTCGGATGCCGGGATCTTGGAAATCCTGACCGCTCCGTCGCACCGCGTGTCGGTGGAAAAAGCGCATCGCAAAATCGTGCAGGACTTCAGTTGGGAACGCAGCGCCCGGCTTATGCTTGACGCGATGGAATCCGAAATCCGACGCCGGGGGCCCGCATGATCATTACGGGATCCACCGACCCGGCCCGAGTGATCCGTCGGCTGAAACGTCACGAGGTCGTCTCTTTCGACATCTTCGATACCCTCATCACCCGGATCGTGCCGCTGCCCCATGACGTCTTTTCCGTCGTCGAGAGGGAGTACAACCGCCGCTATCCGGACGACCAAGTCAGCGGTTTCCGGGAGCACCGCGTGAGAGCCGAGCGCCGGGTCCGCGAGGAGAACGATTTCAAAGAAGTCAGCTTCGAAATGATCTATGCCGGGCCGGCGGAGTTCTACGGCCCCGAAAAAGCGCGCCGCCTGATGGAGACCGAACTTGAGGTCGAATACAAGCTGTCGATCAAGCACCGCAAGGGCTTCGAAATCTTCAGGGCCGCCAAGGCGGCCGAACTCCGCATCGTCCTCGCCAGCGATATGTATCTGCCGAAGAAGTTCATCGGCAAGCTGCTCGCGAAGCACGGCATCGCCGGCTACAGCGATTTGTTCGTTTCTTCGGATTCGCGCTGCATGAAAAGCGACGGCACCCTCTTCGATTTGATCCATCGCAAACTCGGGATCGAACCGCAGCAGATGATCCATATCGGGGACAGCTTGCGGTCGGACTGTCTTCAGCCGCTGAAAATGCGGGGCAAGACCTACTGGATGCCGAAACCCAGGCGCCGGCGGGGCTTCGACGACGGGGTCTGCCTGCAGAGGTTCCTCTCCGGCAAGCAAAAGCCCCGCAGCATCGAGGAGGACATCGGCTACAACAAGCTTGGCCCGCTCCTCTTCGGATTTTCCCACTGGCTCAGGCGACGGGTCAAAAAGGATGGAGTCGAGCACCTGCTTTTCCTGGCCCGGGACGGGAAGCTGATGCAGGACGCCTTCGATGTGGTGAACTCCGAAGGCCTCCGGAACGAGTACCTCCACGTATCGAGGCAGGTTTTGATCCTGCCGACCGTATGGATGCATCCCGACCTCGAGCAGGTCGAAAACTTCGCCAGCATGAGCGAGAAGAGCGATGTCGGCTCCGTGCTCGAACGGCTCGGGATGCGCGAAACGATCGACCAAAACTTCCTCGATCGGTTTTCCCTTTCCTTCGACGACAAGATCGACGGGACCCGGCTTTCGCAGAACCAGCGCTTCGCCGCCTTTTACGACGCAATCAAGCCCCGGGTGATCGAGCGCTCCAGGAAAAGCTACCAGGCCCTGGTCGCCTACCTGAAGACATTCGAGCTGAGCGGAAAGATCGGCGTGGTCGACATCGGCTGGAACGGCAGCATGCAGCGGGCGTTGACCAAGATTCTCGAAAGCGCGGGGATCGATGCCGAGGTCAACGGCTACTACTTCGGGGTGAGCCCGACCTCCGCCCACGCGGTCAAGCACGACCATCACTACCACGGCTACCTGTTCGAACAGGACCGGAATTACGACAATTTCATCAAGGAGGAATGCTTTCGAAACGTTTTCGAAACGCTTTTCTTGGCGCGGCACGGATCGGTCCGGGAGATCCACGGGAACGGCGAGATCGAGATGTACGATTACGAGTACGAGGGCATCGCGGACAGTATCGGCGCCTTGCAGAAAAGCGCGCTCCGCTTCGTCGCCGACTACGCCGAATGCTTCGGCCCGGCCATGGTCGACCCCGCCCACAAGTGCTACCACTCCGCCATCTTCAAGATGGGCCTGATGCCCAGCCGGCGGGAGGCGAAGTATTTCGGGGACATGCAATTCTTCGATGTCGGTCTCGAGTACGTCGCGAAGGTGGATCAAGCGAACGCCCTGCGCGGCCTGAGCAAGGCCAAGTGGAAAACCGGCTACTTGGTCAACCTGACCGGAGCGAGCCTACCCTACCACCGGGGAATCGAATGGCTGATCCGGCGGAAACTGAAGTAGCCGCCGGGCAAGCCCCGTGCATGCGCCCCGGCCAGGCGCCGGTCCCGGAAAAATCGATCCCGCTTTCTTGATTTCCCGACGGAGATCGATTCACGGAGATCGTTATGACAACACAAGTTCTCGGTCGGTGGTTTCTGGGATTCGGCGGCTTCTTGATCGTCTGCGGGCTGCTCGGCTTCCTTTCCAATCCCGAAGCGGCGAAGACGGCACTCATCAGCGGGGGCAGCTTCGGCCTCTTATCGGCGCTCTGGGGCTTTTGGTTTCTCAAGGGCGGCGGAAAAGCCGCTTGGATCGCGGCCGCCGCCACTACCCTGTTGCTGCTGGTCGCCTTCACCTGGCGCTCCGTCGCGAGCTGGCAGGCGGTCTTGGAGGGCGAGCCGAAATGGGTGGCGGCCATCCTGATTTCAGCCATGTGGGCGGCTTCGATCGCCAGTCTCGGCGCCCTCTGGCGCGGCCGGTCGACCTGATTCGGGAAGCTCGATCGGGCTCGCTAGACCTCGAACTTCAGGTGCTTCAAGGTCCGGGAGTTGTTCTTCAACTTCAGGACGGACTCGATGCTGATGTCGAGATGCCGCTTCAGGTAGGAGGCGTTCACCGCCTCGTCGCTCTCGGCCGTCTTGACGCCTTCGGGAAAGAGCGGCTGGTCGGAGACCAGAAGCAGGGCTCCGACGGGGATGTCGTTGTGGAAGCTGGTGGAAAAGATGGTGGCGGTTTCCATGTCCACCGCCATCACCCGGATACGCTTCAGGTACTCGCGGAAGGCCTCGTCGTGCTCCCAGATGCGCCGGTTGGTGGTGTAGATCGTGCCCGTCCAGTAATCGTAGCCCGCCTCCTTGATGGCCGAGGAGATCGTCCGCTGCAGGGCGAAGGACGGCAGGGCCGGCACTTCCGGCGGGAAATAGTCGTTGCTCGTGCCCTCGCCCCGGATCGCGGCGATCGGCAGGATGAACTCCCCCACCTTCGCCCGGTGCTTGACGCCCCCGCACTTGCCCATGAAAACGATCGCACGGGGAGTCACCGAGCTCAACAGGTCCACCACGGTCGCCGCCGAGGGGCTGCCGATCCCGAAGTTGATGATCGTGACGTCTTCGTGGGTGGCGCAGGACATGGGCTTGTCCTCCCCATAAATCCGGACCCCGTAGGTCTCCGCGAAGAGCTTCACGTAGCGCTGGAAATTGCAGAGCAGGATGTAGTTCCCGAACTCCTCCAAAGGACAACCGGTGTAGCGGTAGAGCCAGTTTTCGACGATTTCCTTTTTCGTCTTCATGCCTTCGGCCCCCCGGCCTTTTGCGCAATCTTCCCGCTGAAGTACTTCTCCTGCCCGGTGCAGGCCAGGACCGAACGCCAGAGGGAACCGTTGATGTCGATCTTCTGACGCTCGAAGGTGGCCACGGAAATCGGGACGTTCACGAAACTGCGGTTCCAGTAGCCGGTGACCATATTCGTCTTACCCGCCATGGCGGCGTGGACCGCGTATTCGGCCAGGCGGTGGCAGAGGATCTGGTCCGTCCCGGAGGCCGCCACGCTGCGGATCGAGTAGCTGGGGTCGAAGTACTTGAGCGACATCGGAATCCGGCGGTCCGCGAAGTAATCCCTGAAGCGCTCGCAGAGGTAGGCGCCGATGTCGTGCTTGAGGATATTGCCGGAGGCGTCCTTTCGCTCGGGAAGATCCTTGAAATTCGCCTGCCCGGCCCCTTCCGCGACCGCGATCACGGCGTGCGCCTTGCGGCGGAAGCGTCGCTCCAAGGCTTCGAGCAGGCCGTGGGGCCCCTCCAGGCTCCATTCCTCTTCGGGAATCAGGCAGAAGTTGACCACCGGATTGGCCAGCGTGGCGTAGGCCGAGATGAAGCCCGAATCGCGCCCCATCAGCTTGACGATCCCGAGGCCGTTGTAGACCGAGCGCGCCTCCGCGTGGGCGGCGGTGATCACCGGCGTCGACTGGTAGACCGCCGTCTCGAAACCGAAGGTGTTGCCGACGAACTGCAGATCGTTGTCCACCGTCTTGGGAACCCCCACGACCGAGATCTCGAGCCCGCGCCGCTGGATCTCCTTCGCGATCTCCGAGGCTCCCTTCAGGGTGCCGTCGCCACCGATGGTGAAGAGCATGTTGATCCGCATGTTCACCAGGTTCTGAACCATCGTCCCGACATCCTGCATGCCCCGGGAGGTGCCCAGGATGGAGCCTCCGTCCATGTGGATGGTGTCGACGATGTCGGCATCCAGCTTGATCGGGGGATGGCTGTACGGGTCGGAGAGTCCGGCGTAGCCGAAGGGAATCCCGACCACTTCCTTGATCCCGTATTCCTGGTTCAAGGTTTCGACCACTCCCTTGATAACGGAGTTCAATCCAGGACAGAGGCCTCCGCAGGTGACCACCGCCGCCCGCGACAAATGGTGGGCGTGAAAGACGTTCCGCCGTGGACCGGCCGTCTCCATCGAAGGAATCTCGCCCCGCTCCGCCCGGTAGGCGGCGACCGCTTTCAGGTCGCTCACGACGATGGTCCGCTCGTCCTCTTCGACATACCTCAGCCGCGTTCCCGTCAGCGGACTGGGAATGCGGCAGGGCCCCAAAGTCTCCACCGTGAAATCAAAGCTTGAAAGGTCGACGTTCATTTTAACCGGAACAGCACTGAGCCCAAACAAGCTTTTGAAGCGCTCTTGAAGTCAAGCCCGAACCCCGGCCGGGGCCGGAGCCGAGACCTTTTAGGAAAGATGACATGGGAGGAGTTGTCAGGCGCGAGTAATCGCTAAACTGACGCTCCTATGATGAAAAAAACGAAGCATACACCCACTCCCACGTCACCCGAACAGACTGAAGCGAAAGCGGAAGTCATC
>Ga0208623_100520_pt1 | contig 21906 bp, 17 predicted proteins | sample HotLakConsUCCL28_FD_184737 | JGI IMG/M metagenome (GOLD analysis project Ga0208623, IMG submission 184737) | Hypersaline microbial mat communities from Hot Lake, Washington, USA - Hot Lake Consortium UCC-L28 (SPAdes) (version 2) ...
GCTCAAGGCGCTTGCCGCGAGGATCGCCGATGAAGACCCGGATCTGGTCGTTTTTACCGGGGACATCATCGACGCCCCACATGACCTTCTTCACGGCACGGCTGGGGAAGAATATGCAGCCTTCCTCAGGGAAGCGGTGCGAAGCGACTACAGGACGATGCGTTCGTGGCTTGACAGCCTCAAACGTCCCTGGATGATTGCCCCCGGCAACCATGACTACCGACCGGTCTTCGAAGAGGTTTTTGCCGACGCGCCACGGCGTTACAGCCTGTCCCCGATCGACGTACACGCCTATTTCGACTGGGAAGTGCGGGAAAACACAGCCGAACGTCTGGCTGCAGAGCGAAAGCGGTTCGAGGAAGCATTGGCCGGAGCGGACAAGGACGGCTGGACGGTCCACCTTCAGCATTTCCTGATCTGGCCTCGGGTTCAACACGGCTACCCAATGCGATACCGCGAAGCCGATGAACTGCGCGACCGTCTCGCCGCCGCCGACGCGGGGCGTCATCTTGTACTTTGCGGACATTTCCATGAGGGAACGCTCCCGGTCGATGTGGGACGAGCGCGGTTTGCAGTGTGCCCGTCCCTTACAGAGGCGCCGCACCGATACCGTGTCTTCAGCTTTGCGGATGGAGATTGTCGCTATCGTGAAGAGGCCCTGTTGCCGGGCCCATTGGCAGGGCGACGTCTCCTTCTCATCGACCGTTCGTCTTTTGTGACAATGTCTGAAAATGCAGAGGACGGCAGCTTTTCTCTGCACCCGGGGGCGGGCAGCGTGCTGTCTGCTGTCCGGCAAGCCGGTTTCGAACCGGTGCTGCTGTCAACCTGGAACGACAGCCAGTCCGTCCATCTGTCCTGGAGCGAAATACTCAAGAAGCACGATCACCTCTTTTTCTCCCTCGCCGACGATGATGGTGAATCGGGTAGCGGATTGGTGATCGCCCTCGACGCGCAACAGCCGCTTCCGCCCAGACTGCCCTCTGAACCGATTCTGCGGCTCGACGGAATAATTCAGTCTGCGGCTATACGCTTCGGAGTGACGGAGGACATGATCTGGATCCTTTCCAAGCAACCTGCACACTGCACCCCGTTTCCTGCCGATCGGACATACGGGTCGCTCGCGCAATTGTCCATGATCGACAAGAAGGAAGGCGTATGATGACGGGACTGCATATTGCGGACACGTGGAAAACATTCGGCAAAGTTCCGGTTCTTCGCGGCGTAAGTCTTGATGCCGAACAGGGAAGCTTTGTGGTTATCGTCGGCCCAAGTGGGTGCGGCAAGACGACCCTTCTACGTGCCCTGGCCGGACTTGAGGCACTCGACCACGGATCCATCAAGCTTGGTCATCGCGACATCACCAATCTGCAGCCGGCGGCCCGAAATATCGCCATGGTATTTCAAAATTATGCACTGTATCCCACGAAGACTGTCCAGCAAAACATCGCCTTTGGCCTCAGGCAGCGACGTATGTCTTCGGAGGAAATCGAACGACGTGTCAACAGGACCTGCGATACGCTCGAGATCCGACATTTGCTGGAGCGCCGCCCATCGCAACTCTCGGGTGGTCAACGTCAAAGGGTTGCCATTGGACGCGCCATGGTTCGGGAGCCCGATCTTTTCCTGTTCGATGAACCACTGTCGAATCTTGATGCTGCGTTGCGAAACGACCTGCGTATCGAGATCAAGCGCATCCACAGGCAGATGGGGACAATGTCGGTTTTCGTAACGCACGATCAACTGGAAGCCATGAGTCTTGCAGACCAGCTTGTCGTCATGCGCGACGGGCTCATCGAGCAGATCGGCGCGCCTTACGAAGTCTTTCGCAATCCCGTGAACCGCTTCGTAGCCGGTTTCATAGGCTCCCCTGCCATGCAGTTCATTGATGCAGTGACCGAATCCGGGCACGCCGTCATGCATGATGGTTCTCGGATCGCAATACCGGCTCTTTCCGCCATTGAAAATGGAATCCAGATTGAGCTCGGCTTCCGCCCCGACGCATTGTCCCTTGTCGCCGATGGGGAGGGTGCCCTTCCGGCACGGATCGATGTCATACAGGAACTCGGAGCCAGCCGGCTTATTCATCTTACCACGCCATCTGGCTGTTTGAGTGTTCTGCAGTCTTCTGACGAGCCTTGCCCGCAAGGCAATGTATTCGTCAAGCTACCAAAGGCCGCTCTTCATGTGTTTGAAAAAATCTCGGGAAAGAAATTAAAGATTGATGGTCTTGAAAAAGACTGAACCGTGCATCATCGCTGAACGCTATCTGATGCCAGCGCCCGCCGGGAAACGGGGATTGACCATACTGCCGGTTACGACGCTATCAATGGGATAAAACGGGGCTGGGGAGCGGATTTTCCGAATGGTCGGTCCAGTATGAGATTCCCCTGCGCATCGGCGTGGGCGTCAGGTGCTGAAAGGCGGCTTTATTTGATTTCCGGTCAGAACCCGACAGTCTGCAGACGGCCCCTAACCAGCCAGATGAGAATTCTCGCCCTCAATGCGATGATCGAAGCCACCCGTACGGGTGAGCACGCGAGCCCACCCCCACATGCCCCGGCGCAGAAGGAGCATGAGGCCGCTGCGGGCCCTGAGCGTCAATCGGCATTGCGGATGGCGCTGCCCGCAGCCGCAAAGGTCCTTGCCTCGGTCATGGCGCCGTCTCTCTTCGAAAACGCATCGAGACTTGTCATCAGGGTGTCATCGCCCGTGGCATATCGTTTTTTGGAAACGTTTCCACTAATGGATATCGCAGATGTCGGACAGAGCTCGCCCAACAATCAAGGACGTCGCCGAGGCAGCTGGGGTGGCGGTTGGTACGGTGTCGCGCGTGATCAATTGCTCGGGCTCGGTAAAGATGCAAACGGCGGAACGCGTCAGGGCCGTCATTGCAGAAATGGGCTTTCGCCCGAATGCCTCCGGAAGAGCTCTGCGTCTTGGTGAAAGCGGCGCGATTGGTGTGCTGGTCCCAACCATCTCGAACCCGATTTTCGCCCGCTCACTCGAAGGAATCGAGCAGGCCGGTGCCGCTTTCGGATTTTCGACGATTGTCACGACATCGCGTTACGACCCCGCCAGAGAGCTCGATCAGGTGGCTGCTCTCGCGGCACGCGGAGTACAAGGCCTGATCCTGACATTGGCGGATACGACCACTGCCCGCATTGCCGCCGTTGCGGCACACGGACTGCCTTTCGTTCTCGTCTATAATCCTCCGGGGGCAGAACCGGGGACAACGCCCTATGCGCTTGCCACGGTTGATAGCCATGCTGCGGTGCGGGAGGCTGCGCAGCAGCTGATTTCGCTCGGACATCGGCGTATCGCTTTTCTTGGTGGAAGCTTCAGCGCGTCTGATCGTGCGAAAGCGCGCTATCAGGGGTACTGCGAAGCCATGGCTGCGCAGGGATTGCCCGCATGGCGGGCGGTCGAGCTGTCGTTTTCGGCTGATACACAAGCATTCGAGACCGAAATCGCGGCTCTTCTGAAACGCCTTGCGCCGCCCACCGCGATCATCTGCTCAAACGATCTGCTGGCGCTTCAGGCGATCGCCGCTGCAAGGCATCTCGGCCTTTCAGTCCCGGATGATCTCTCAGTCATCGGCTTTGACGGCATGCCGATGGGACAACTTGTCCATCCACAACTGGCGACCGTGAAGCAGCCCGCCCTGAGCATGGGTGCAAGCGCTGCCGATCTGCTTTTCGGCATGATCCGTGGAGACGCCCCGCGTCACATGATCCTGCCTCATGAATTCCGTCCTGGCGGCACGCTCGCAGCGGCCAGGATGGACGTCGATCCGATGCGAGCCGGATCGACAACTCAACAATCAGACAGGAGCCAACCATGAATCGCAACATTCTCAGAGTGAGCTTCGCCCTTGGCGCCATGCTCGCAGTTACTGCGCCTTCCGCGCAGGCCGCTGATGCCATCTGTTACAATTGTCCGCCAGAATGGGCTGACTGGGCCTCCATGCTGGAAGCTGTCGAACGCGAGCTGGGCCTTGAGATTCCGCACGACAACAAGAACTCGGGCCAGACACTGACGCAGTTGCTCGCCGAGCGTTCCAATCCGGTCGCCGATATCGCCTATTATGGTGTGACTTTCGGTATCCAGGCGGCGGAGGCCGGCGTCGTTCAAGCCTATCAGCCGCCGGGCTTTGACGAGATTCCCGAGGGACTGAAGGATCCCGAAGGCCGGTGGTTCACGATCCACCAGGGGACACTCGGCCTGTTCGTCAACGTCGACGCCCTCGGGGGCGCGGACGTTCCGCAATGCTTTGCCGATCTGCTCGAGCCCGAATACGCTGGAATGGTCGGTTATCTCGACCCGTCATCTGCCTTTGTCGGCTATGCCGGCGCCGTTGCCGTGAACAACGCTTTCGGCGGCGATCTCGGCGATTTCTCCCCTGCGATCGAGTACTTCCGGAATCTCGCCGGAAACGACCCGATCGTTCCGCGTCAGACCTCGTATGCGCGGGTGGTTTCGGGTGAAATCCCGATCCTGTTCGACTACGATTTCAACGCCTATCGGGCCAGGTACACTGAGGACGGGAATTTCGAGTTTGTCCTGCCCTGCGAAGGCTCGATTGTCGTGCCTTACGTCATGAGCCTCGTCGCAGACGCGCCCAGCGCCGACAATGGCAAGCGTGCCCTTGATTTCATTCTCTCCGACGAGGGTCAGGCCATCTGGACGAACGCCTATCTGCGTCCGGCTCGCGATATCCCGCTGCCGGAAGAGGTTGCAGCCCGGTTCCTGCCTGCCTCGGAGTATGAGCGTGCAGTCCCGGTCGACTATGCCGAGATGGAGCGCGTTCAGGCGGATTTCGGTGACCGCTACCTCAACGAAGTGCGCTGAGAACCAAGCCGCCGCGGGTGCAGGAGCCTCCTCACCCGCGGCGTCAGTCAAAGCTGCAGAGATCCGACCATGCTCAAACGCTTCGATCTCCTCTTGTGCCTGCCCGTACTTGTTTTCACCCTGGCGTTCTTCCTCGTGCCAATGGCGCAACTCGCCATTATCGGCGCGTCGGGTGAAGACGGCATCGCGGCTTACGCCTCGATCATCACCAACCCGCGCCATGGCCGGGTCATGGTCGCGACGCTGCTGCTGTCGATCGCTGTGACCGCGGCAACCCTGACCATCGCGACATTCGTTGCGCTCTTCCTCGCGCGCCATCGATTCCCGGGGCGTGGCGCGTTGATCGCGATGCTCACGTTCCCGCTCGCCTTTCCCGGCGTCGTGATCGGCTTCATGGTGATATTGCTCGCTGGTCGGCAGGGCCTGATCCAGCAGGTCAGCCTCATGCTGGGCGGCGACCGCATCGTTTTTGCCTATTCACTCACGGGCTTGTTTCTGGGCTATCTCTATTTCTCGATACCGCGTGTGCTGGTCACGGTGATGGCGGGTGTCGAGACGATCGATCCGCTGCTTCCGGAAGCGGCCCGTTCCCTTGGCGCCAAACCCTGGCAGGTGCTCCGGGATGTGATTCTGCCGGCATTGAAGCCCTCACTGGTTGCGTCGGGGGCGATCGCCTTCGCGACGTCGATGGGCGCCTTCGGTACCGCGTTCACCCTCGCCACGGACATCGATGTCCTGCCCATGCTGATCTATACCGAATTCACGCTGCGCGCCAATTTCGCGACTGCCGGCGCACTTGCGATCACGCTCGGGATCGTCACCTGGGCGGTTCTCCTCCTCGCTCGCAGCATAGGAGGCGCCCGTGTGGCGGCAGCCGGATGATCACAGATAAACACAAGGCGAAACGTCCCGCCCAGACGCGCTACACCTCACCGATCATCTTCGCCGGCGGTCTGCTGCTGACACTTCTCGTGGTCGGTTTTCTGATTGTTCCTGCGGTGATGTCGATCCTCGCGGGTGTGACGGTCAATTATTTTCGTGGCCTGTCGTCGGGTCTCACTCTGCGTTGGGTAGAGGAGGTGCTTCGGCTTTATGCGGACACCATCTGGCTGACGTTGCTGATCGCCCTGGCCACTTTGGCCAGTACACTCGTCATTGGCCTGCCTGCAGCATGGTATCTCGTGCGCAATCGCTCCTGGTCGAGTCGGTTGCTCGAAGAGGTCATCACCCTGCCGATCGCCATTCCCGGAATCGCGATCGCTCTTGCTTTGATCATCGTCTACGGGGGCTTCAGTGACCTGCGCCGGTCGTGGCTGTTTATCCTGATCGGGCATACCCTTTTCACGCTGCCTTTCATGGTGCGCGCGATCGCCGCCAATCTGGAGGCGATTGATGCGCGCACCCTCGAGGATGGCGCCGCCTCCCTCGGTGCCGGTCCGTGGCGGCGGTTCTTCGACGTTATCGTACCGAATGCCCGGCATGGCATCCTCGCCGGTTCGCTGATGGTTGTGACGTTATCGATCGGCGAATTCAATCTCACCTGGATGCTGCATACGCCCATGACCAAGACGCTGCCTGTCGGGCTCGCCGACAGCTACGCTTCGATGCGCCTCGAAATCGCGTCGGCCTACACGCTCGTCTTCTTCGTGATGATCATACCGCTTCTGATCGCCATTCAATGGCTCGGCGCGCTGGCAGGTCCTCAACCAGGAAAACAGTCCCGATGATGCATCAGACACGAATCCGCGCCCAGGCCTGCGCCCGGACATATCCGGATGGGACCCGGGCATTGCAACCGACCGATCTGTCGATCGAAAACGGTGAGCGCCTCGTTCTGCTGGGACCCTCGGGTTGCGGCAAAACCACCATGCTGCGCATCCTTTCGGGTCTTGATCGTCCGGATCCGGGCGGGCGCGTGCTCTACGGCGATGACGATGTTACCGATCTTCCGATCGAAAAGCGCGGTGTGGGAATGGTCTTCCAGTCATACGCGCTTTTTCCGAATATGAATGTCCTTGACAATATCGGCTACGGCCCGCGTTTGAAGGGGCTTTCGCGTGTGGAACGGGAGTCGCGCATCAACCAGTTTCTGAAACTGTGCCGGATCGAAGCCCTGGCGGAGCGGCGGATCGACCAGTTGTCAGGCGGGCAACGCCAGAGGGTTGCCCTCGCGCGAGCCCTTGCCGCAGAACCCAGAGCGATCTTCCTTGATGAGCCGCTGACCGCGCTCGATGCTTCCTTGCGGGAAACCCTCAGGGACGAGATTGCCGCACTGCTCGGGCAACTTAATGTCACCTCCGTCTATGTCACGCATGATCAGGCCGAAGCGATGGCCATCGCCGACAGGATCGTGGTCATGAGCGAGGGACGGATCGAGCAGATCGGATGCGCGCGAACGGTCTATGAAACACCGGCCAACCTTTTCGTGGCGGAATTCATCGGCGAAACGAACCGCTTGTCCGAAAACGAGGGCACGATACGGTTGATCCGGCCTGAGCATCTGGAAATCGTGCCACCTTCGCAGGGGCGGCCTGCTCGCGTTACCAACGTCACCTATCTCGGTGCGATCTCGCGGATTACCGCAACAGGTGTTGATGGTGAGATGAAGATCGTCGAGCATCGCGGACGCCGCTTCAACCCCGGTGATGAGATCGGGGTTGCGTTCGACGAGGCGCATGTCATGAAATTCTCGGGGCATGAGAGAGAAAAGAGCTGATGATCATTGCTCAACTGACGGACTTGCATATTCGCGCTGGTGGAGCGCCGGCATATGGCCATGTCGATACACGCGCGTTTCTGGACCGCGCCGTCGCTCACTTGAATGCGCTCGTTCCACGACCGGATTGCGTTGTCGTCAGCGGTGATCTCGGTGATCTGGGGACATCGGAGGAATACGCCATCGTGCGCGACGCCCTTGACCGTCTTCACATGCCGTATCACCCGATCCCGGGAAACCACGATGGCGAAGCTTTTTGGGATGTGTTCGCAGATTGCATGCCCGGCGCCCTGAGGGATTGCGGATACAGGGTCGCGTATCCGCCGCTCGAAGTCATCCTCCTGGATACGCGCGTGCCCGGAGAGGCATATGGCGCGATCGGACGATCCCGAGCAGCCTGGCTTCGCGAGGAACTGCTTCTGGCACAGGCCCCGGCGCTTCTTGTGATGCACCATCCACCGATCCGGACGGGAATTGGCCACATGGATCGGATCGGCCTCGACGGCATTGACTTGTTGCACGCGGTCATCGCTGAGGTGCCTGCTCCGCTCACGATCCTTTCGGGGCATATCCATCGCACGATTATCGGAAATCTCGGCTCCGTCCCGGTCATCGTTTCGCCCGGACCTGCGCATGCCGTTACCCTCGATCTGCGCGCGGATGCTCCCTCAACTTTCCATATGGAGCCGCCGGGCATCATGCTGCACCGGTATGTTGACGGCGCTTTGACATCGCATGTCTCGCTCATCGGAGATTGGGCCGGCCCGTATCCGTTTTTCAACGCGGACAACAGTCTGGTAGGGTCTTGACGCAGATGATCTTAATTTGGAGCGATCAAGTATCGAATCGATCCATCCCGACCGAAAGCCCACCGATGATTTGAATGAGCATGCGTGACCGCTGATGGCTGGTGCGAACCGGAACCGGGTGGTCCGCTCCCGGCCCCAGAGTGTCCAAACGGCGATAATATCGAAAACTCAATCACCAGCGGACGGATCTCCAGATGATTTACGAGTCCGCCAAAACGTCTAGTTACTCGCAGGTCAGGACGATCTTTCCAATAAAGTCGTTGCCCTCCAATAGGGCATGAGCCCGCGCTGCCTCAGCCAACGGCAGATGAAGATTGACTACCGGCTGTACGCTTCCAGCGGAGAGCAGCGGCCACACTTGCTGTAGCAAATCGTCAGCGATCTCGCCCTTTTCTGCCACCGATCGGCTACGAAGAGTTGACCCAGTTATCGTCACCCGTTTCCGCATCATTTCAGGAATGTCAAGCATCCCAGTTCTTCCGGCAAGAGATGCGATCGAGACTATTCTTCCCTGACTTGCAGCAGCTTGAAGATTTGCAGCCAAATATTCTCCTCCACGCATATCCAGTATGACATCAACGCCTCGATGGTCGGTTAGCTCAAGAACGCGGTCAACAAAATTTTCCCGAGTGTAGTCGAGGGCAAATTCAGCCCCAAGGGACAGGCAGGCAGCGGCTTTCCTAGCGCTGCGCACTGTTGTAAAGACCCTCGCGCCCTTGGCCTTGGCCAGCTGAATTGCCGTTGTTCCAATACCCGAAGTGCCGCCATGGATCAGTATCGTCTCGTTCGGCTTCAGCTTTCCCAGCCGAAAAACATTAGCCCAGACTGTAAAGTAGGTTTCCGGGATCGCTGCCGCCTTGACCTCGTCGAGCCCCGACGGCACTGGCAGCACCTGTGGCAAGGGAGCCGTCACGTATTGTGCATATCCGCCGCCTGCCACCAATGCGCAAACTCTGTCGCCAATGGCGATTCCGCTCACGCCTCGACCGCAGCCTGCGACATAGCCGGAAACCTCTAGCCCCGGGATGTCTGTCACGCCAGCCGGCGGCGGATATGTTCCGCGGCGCTGCGAACAATCAGGCCGGTTCACACCCGCCGCGGTCACTCGAATCAAAACTTCGTCTTGCGCTGGGGTCGGTCGGGGTCCTTCAGCCAGCTTAAGTACTTCGGGGCCACCGAAGCCGTCAATCTTGATATGCTGCATCGTGTTGCTCATCAATGATCCCCATCAGCCCATAAAGTGGCCGCCGTTTACATCAATTACTGCTCCAGTGATAAAGCCTGCCTCATCAGAGGCCAGGAAGCTCACAGTCTCGGCGACGTCCGTTGGCTGCCCGATTCGGCTCACTGGGATCGACTGTACATAGGCTGTGTTGACTGCATCTCCTGCAACATCCGCCATTGGCGTCGCAATCCGTCCTGGCGCGATACAGTTCACCGTGACGCCGTCGACTCCGACCTCACCGGCAAGAGCGCGCGACAATCCCAGAAGCCCAGCCTTCGAGGCGGCGTAATGTAAACCCGCGACTGTGGAGCGCGTCCGTGCAGCTTGGGACGATATGTTGACGATACGACCCCATTTGCGTTCTCGCATTTCCGGCATTGCCGCCTTTGTCACTAGGAAACTGGCGGTAAGGTTCACGTCGATAACTGACTGCCATTCCTCAAGTGAGGTTGCCTCAAGAGGCGCACGTTTCCCCCCATGCTTCGGTGAGATCCCGGCATTGTTGACGACGATGTCGATTGGGCCGTGTTCGTCCACCAGCGCGCGCACGAAGGTTTCGATCGCGTCGAGTCGAGCGAGATCAAACATGGCAAAGGAAGCTTGGCCCTTAATGAGCGAAGCGGTCTCTTCAACTTCCGAAAGCACATCTACCAGAATGACCTTCAGCCCCTTCGCTGCAAGGCGACGGGAAATCTCGGCGCCGATGCCCCGGGCCGCTCCCGTGATCATGGCTGTTCTTTGGCTGGTCACGGCTCTTTCCTTCCTTCGAGAAGATCGCTTTCGGGCTGGATGATTACTTTCGATGCAGCGCGTGAGAGAGCGAGATCGAACCCTTTCTGAATATCCTTGAGCGGCAGGCGATGACTAATCATCGGATTGAGCCTACAACCAAGCTGCTTTATGGTCTCCAGCGTCTGCCACCAGTCGTCTGGCTGGGCTCCGTGCGAGGTCCTGATCTGCAGTTTGCGCCGTACCAGGGTGGTAAGTTCTATCGTTACAGGCTGTGAGTGTATCCCGGTCACGACCAAGATGCCCTCCTTGCGCAACAACGACAGCGCATCCGTAATGCTTTCTGACCGCCCGGTAGCTTCGAAAACAATATCGCAGTCGCTATGTCGGTCAGTCATTCTCGCACGTTCACCATCGTCCGAAAGATCAAATGTGTCCGTAAAGCCGAGCTCGTTACAGACTTTCAGCCGCGCAGCGTCGTTGAACCCGGCTATTGCCACAGATGCTCCCGCTTCGCGGGCGAAGATAGCTATTGCTTGACCGATGGTCCCGGGACCGAGAACCAGAGCATGTGAACCAGGCCTCGCCTCGCCGACTATCACTGCGCGTCGCCCTACGCACAGTGGTTCAGTCAAAGCCGCCACGTCAAAATCCACTCCCTCAGGAATTTGAAAGACACCGTTTGACCGAACCAAAACATGCGATGCAAAAGCACCGTCGGCGTATAAGCCTAGCGTCCGCTTGTTTTCGCAATTCTGTATCGTGCCCTTGATGCATTCGTGGCAAGCGCCACAAGGACTTGACGGCCAAACAACAACGCGGTCACCGGGCTTGGATGTCGTCACATCGGGACCAACCGCATGGACGATACCAGAGAATTCATGGCCCAGCGTAACTGGAAGATGGGATTTCATGAAGTCGTACCCACCATGCCATTCATGAACATGCAGGTCGGATCCGCATATCCCGGCCGCTCGCACCGAGATGACAACCTCCCCAAGTCCAGGCGCTGGAGGGGCATTAGTCTCGACCAGTGTCAGGCCAGGCGCCGGGGTGAGCTTTCTGAAGCTAAGCATCCTCGTTCATTCACTTGTGTATGTATACAGGAGGTCGATCGGATTGCGAGTAATCGTTGCCCCTATAGGCGCGCGACTCGATCAGGATTAAAGATGGCCTTCAAAAACCGTCAGAGGGGGATGCGCTTCAGGGTCGACTACGACGTCAAGAACATGCACGCCTTCCGATGCCAAGGCATGATCGAGTGCGTCAACCAATTCTGCATGCGTTTCGATTTTGCGGCCTTTGCAACCAATCGCCACTGCGATCGCAGCATGATCCACGGGCCCCAGGTCGATAGCGTTGGTGTGCGCGCCGAACTTGACCAACTCAGCATGTTTTTGGAACCCAAGAATACCGTTGTTCAAAACGATGACCACGACATCGAGCCCCATTCTGCGAGCAGTCTCCAGCTCCTGCCACGTGTGAGCAAATCCGCCATCTCCGACTACGGCGATGACTTTATTGGCTGGCGAGCCCGCCTTCGCTCCAAGCGCCAGTGGCAGACCCCACCCGAGACCCGCCAAACCTCTAGGCGTCAGAAAGCGCTGGCCAGCACGCTTCGCAGTCAGAAATCCTAAGATCCACAAGGATGAGTAGCTTGCATCGGCAACCACAATTGTTTCCGCGTCGATCTGCTTATTCAGCTCAAACATGACGCGCTCGGGTCGCAGGACACCCTCTCCCGAACAGCGGCGAAGGGCGCCCTCATTACCTCTTTCGCGCGCTAGGGCAATTCGCTTTTCAAGCTCGCTACGCCCTTCAGAACGTGACCCAAGCTTCTTAGCCTTTAACGCATCGGACAACGCGATTATCGAAAGCCGAGCATCACCGACTAGGCGCAGTGCCTCGTAATTGCGCCCGACCTCGTTGCCGTCGATGTCGATATGGATGATTTTTGCTTGCCGCGGGTATAGCTTCCAGCTGTCGGTTCCATTTTGATTGGTGCGGGTGCCGATCAACAGCAAGACATCAGCATCGTCGAGTATTTCTCGCATCGGTCCTGCCGGCGCACCATCGGCAAGCGCATTTGCCAATACACCAAGGGACAGCGGGTGCGTTTCGCTTACCGACCCTTTCCCCATATTCGTTGTTCCGACAGGCAGGGACGCATGATCTTGCAAAGAGGCAAGCACGTCAGCAGCCTGAGACAGATGAACCCCGCCACCTGCAATCACGACTGGACAGCGTGCATTCGCGATGAGACTCGCCGCTTCTGTCACCCGCTCCGGATCGGGTGCAACTCGGTCGAGTGGAAACGTGCCCATTTGTGCCGCCCGCTTGTTGGCCGCCTGATGCGTTTCCCTTAGGAGATCTGCTGGGCATAGCAATGCTACTGGACCAGGGCGTCCAGTGGCTGCCGCCACCATTGCCATATCCACATAATCTTCAATCCGCGAGGCCATATCGATGCGGCGCACCCACTTGGTGCAAGAAGCAAAAAGCGCGACGTGGTCAAACTCCTGAAAAGCGTTGCGGTCGGTACTATCGCGATCAACCTCCTGGACAATCGCTAGAAGTGCGACTGACGCCTTAAGTGCTTCCGCAAGGGGCGGCACCAATAGAGCGGCCGCGGGGCCGTTCTGCGCGGTCACGACACCTATCTTGTTGGTAATCCGGGCATAGCCATCAGCCATCGTGCCGCCTGAGTTTTCGGTGCGATAATTCACCTGGAGCATTCCAAACTCTGGCGCCACAAGATGCAAGGCGCTGGGCAGGCTTTGGCCAAAAAGAACTTCTACGCCATGCCGTTTAAGCGCTGCCGCAAGGGTAACTGCAACAGGTTCTTGCCCAGTTTGCTCGCTGCTCATGTTCCACTCTCCAGAAGTCGCTACCCAAAGCTGCATCAACTCCTATTTCGTTAAATTGCAAATTTCAAGTAGAATATTTGATATATCGTACTTGATGTTTCCGGTCGGGGATGGTTAGGATGCCGTACAGAGTTCGCGAACCTCGATGCTGCGATCCTTTTGACGAAAAGTGTGAAGCGACAATGTTAGGCGATCAGCGAGGGCCGGCAGTCCGGGCATTGGTGCAGGTGAATCTGGCGCAAGAGGCGTATGCCGAGCTTAAGCGTGGATTGATGGCAGGCAGCTTCAAGCCAGGCGCGCGATTGAACATTCGAGAGCTTGCCGTTGCCATGGGTATCAGCCCGACGCCAGTCCGGGAGGCGCTACTACACCTCGCTGCAGAGGGCGCGCTTCTGCAGCAAGCGGGTCGTTCATTCGAGGTTCCTCGGCTCGACACCGAGAGCTATGAGGATATCCGGCAGTTGCGCGAGTTGCTGGAGGGCGAGGGTGCATATCGCGCGGCAGGGCGGATCAGTGACGATCAGATCGAAGAATTAGCCCAGATCCACGATGCATTGGTGGAGGCTGCAAAATCGGCGGACTTCAGGGGCCTTCTTGAGCGGAACTACAGATTTCACCTTCAGCTTTGTGCGGCAGGTGGGTCACCGCGCCTGCAGAAAATTGTTGAAGGTCTTTGGTTGCAGATGGGGCCACTTCTTAATTTTTTATATGAGCGGCGTGATGTCCCAAAACACGGCGCTAGGCACCAGCACCTCAACGTGATCGACGCTTTGCGTGCGCGAGATAGCAGGGCTGCCCGTCGGGCAATACAGGCGGATATTGCGGGAAGTGCCGATGCAATCCTGCGAAATCTGAAGAATGCTTGAATGTAAGAGGCGAGGTCTGGCAATGCATTTTCACCCGCTTTACGAGGTATCAGTTCCGTCTCCGGATGCAATCGTCGACGTTCTCGTGGCGGCGGGGGTACGCTACGTATTCGGGCTGTCGGGTGGGCACACGGGCCGAATCTTTGGGGCGCTAGAGAAGCGGCAAGATGAGATCCGGACAGTGCTGGTGCGCGAAGAGAGTCTCGCTGCAGCGATGGCGGAAACGATTGGTCGCATTTCCGGATCTCCAGGTGTCGTGCTGGGTCAGGGGCCATGGGTCCTCGGTAACGGCCTGCTCGGAACGATCGAAGCGCATCTGTCATCCACGCCGATGCTGCTCCTAACTGATTTTTCCGATACGCCGGGCCGGTCGCTTCATGCCCCTTATCAATCGGGCACGGGAGAATACGGAAACTGGAATGCAAGGCAGGCCTTCGCAGCCGTAACGAAGCAGGTTTTTGCCGCCGAGGATCCGACCGCGGCCGTTACGGCTACACAGCTAGCAATCAAGCATGCGCTGACCGGAGAGCCGGGCCCCGTTGCGGTGATTTTCAGCTTGCGAGCTTTGGATGGCGTTGTTGGCGGAACCAACACGCCGCGCCTCTATCCGACGGCGCCTCATATCGCAAAGCCAATGTCAGGACTTCCATCGCTCGATGCTGTCTCCGAGGCATTGGTCAGCGCGAAGAGGCCCTTGATCATTGCCGGAAATGGGGTGCGTGTAGGACAGGCTGAGTCTTCGCTCGCAGCATTCGCCCTTAAAGCTGGAATTCCGGTGGTCACAACACCATCTGGCAAAGGCGTATTCGACGAGGAGCACCCACTGGCCTACGGTGTGATGGGTGGCTTCGGAAATCCTTCTGCCCACAAGGTTCTCGGCGAGGCCGACGTCCTGCTCGCCGTTGGCACGAAACTGTCTGCAACGGATACAGTGAATGCTAGTTCAGAATTGATCGATCCGTCGCGTCAGCATCTTATCCAAGTAGATGTCGAACCACGTAATCTGGCGTGGACTTTTCCAGTACCGCAGGCGATTCTTGGGGATGCACGCGAAGTACTTGATGCCTTGCGGATGGCTTGGGCTGGCGATGTCCGTGAGAACTGGGCGGGTGGGTTCAACACGCCCCGGTGCGTGCCGCTTCCGGCATCCTCTCCCGGGGCTTCGGCCATACACCCGCATGAGTTGGTCATGGCAATGAAGAGCCTGCTGCCGCCAGAGACGATCTACGCTTGCGACGCCGGGGAGAACAGGATCTTCATGCTCCACTTCCTGCAGGGGGCCGGGGCCGGGAAGTTCATACAACCAGCTGGAGCGGGACCGATGGGATATGCGATTCCATCCGCGATGGCCTGCAAGCTCTTGAGGCCTGACGTTCCAGTCGTCGCATTCAGCGGGGATGGTGGTTTCTCGATGACGATGAACGGGTTGCTCACGGCGGTGGAGGCACGCCTGCCAATCATCGCGATTATTATGAACAATGACGCATTGGGTTGGTCCCAGCATTCACGCGGCGCATTCGCGACGCAGTTCAATCGAGTTAACTATGCCACCATCGCCATGGGTATGGGCTGCGCAGGCTTCCGCGCGTCGGGTCTAGAGGCACTGAAACATGCGCTGGCAGAGGCGCTGGCCGTTACGCGTGGCTCAGATCAGCCTGCTGTAATCGACGTCGAAACCTCGATGGAGGTTTCTTTCGCCAAGCTGTCATATCAAGAAACGCGCAGGCTTTCTGCTGCCTGATGTAATCGTAAGGAACCGAAATGCGGATCATGGCGAGACTTGAAAGCACAGTTCAGGGGGCGGCTACCATTCAATATCATTGTTCCCCCGCAACGCGCTCTGACGTCTGGAGAGGAATCACATGATTGACCTCCTCGTCCAAGGCTTCGCACAAGTCCTCCAGCCGACCACGCTGGTTTATCTTGTCGCGGGCGTGTTTCTCGGCACTGTGCTGGGGGCAATTCCAGGCTTGACAGCCACGATGGCGATCGCAATCGCAATACCTTTCACCTTTACAATGTCACCGGTTGCAAGCTTAGCGATGCTCGTTGGGGCATATAAAGGTGGAATTTTTGGCGGTTCAATCGCCGCGATTCTTGTGGCCGCACCAGGCACACCGGCGAGCGCCGCAACGCTTGCGGATGGCCACGCACTCGCTCGTCAGGGAAAATCCGAAAAGGCACTGAAAATCGCACTTGTTGCCTCCGTCGTGGCCGACCTGATTACCGATATTGTGTTGATCCTCCTCGCCATCCAGCTGGCGCGTGTTGCGCTCCAATTCGGCGCGGCAGAATACATGGTTATAGCAATTCTCGGCCTGACAGTTGTTGCAGCAGTTTCAGGGCGATCGCTAGCCAAAGGGATTGCGGCAGCGCTGCTCGGAGCCACAGTAGCGCTTATCGGTCTCGACCCGATGACCGGCTCACCACGATTCTCTTTTGGCATCGTCGACTTCTATGGGGGTATCGCATTGGTGCCGATGTTGATCGGCCTACTCACATTCTCCGAAATCCTGATGCAATTGGAACGACAAACCACATCGGGGCTCCGCAGGATTCCACCGCCCAAAAGCAAGGACGATCGCCGGATTACTCGAGGTGATGCCCGACGGATCGCGAGACCCATTCTTCAAGGCACGTTGATCGGAGGTATCATCGGCGTCATTCCGGGTTTGGGCCCGACTTTGGGAGCGTTTCTCGGCTACGATGCAGCATGGCGGACCTCACGCCACAAAGAAGAATTTGGCAAGGGCTCTATTGAAGGCGTAGCGGGGGCTGAAGCTGGGAACAACGCTGTCAGTGGCGCAAATCTGATCCCCCTCCTCGGGCTGGGAATACCCGGCGACACGATGGCTGCGATACTAGTAGGGGCTTTCCTTATACATGGTCTCACACCAGGTCCGCTGATCTTTCAAGAAGCGCCAGACGTTGTCTACGGTCTTTTCGCCGGATTGATTATCGCGAATCTCGTATTGTTTGTCATTGCGAGGAGTCTGATGCCGAGCTTCGCGTGGTTTGCACGAGCTCCTATCGAGTATCTTCTCCCTGTAGTCATGATGCTCTGTATCGTGGGCGCATATGGGCTAAACCAGTCAATGTTTGATGTCTGGGTGATGCTGGTGTTCGGGGTGATCGGCTACATACTCGCCAAATTCGGATTTCCTCGCGCACCCTTACTCATCGGATTCATCCTGGCTCCGTTGATGGAAGAAAATTTCCGCCGAGCGATGCGTCTATCGGATGGTGATCCTTTGGTATTCGTGCGCTCACCGCTTACCATCGGCCTTTGGCTGCTGATTGGTGTTTCGATCTGGTTCATTCTACGACAACGTTCCAGCTGAACCAAACATTCCCGCAATGCCGTAGCTGAGGAAGAATAATGAAACGTATCAATCACGCCGCACTTATCGATATGGTTTCTGGCACATTGATCTTGTTGTTTGGAACTGGCGGGTTGCTGTGGCTCATTGACGCGAATATCCGGATCGTCAGAGGTTTCGGAGAATATGCCCGATTGTATCCGCAGGTTCTGTCGGTGTTGATGATCATCGTCGGCGTGAGCATCGCTTTTGGCGGGATCCGGAAGTGGACCTCACCATCCTCAGAAATATCTCTTACAGTCTCTGGCGTTGCGCGCGTAGCAGGTGCGGTGTTTAGCGTTGCCGCATTTGCATTCATTGCACCCAGAACCGGTTTCCTCCCGGCAGCGATATTGGCGGTCGCGGCTTTTGCACTTGGTACTGGAGTGCGTAAGCCTCTTCCGCTCCTTGCACTATCGGTAGGAACAGCCCTGACGATTTATTTCGTCGCGGCAAAGCTTCTCGGCCTATCCTTACCAGGATAACGCGAGAAAACGGCGTGCGAGCCGCACGCGAACCTAAGAACCTTAAGTTGGGAGGAAAAAATGATACCTAAGAGCCTCACGTCAGCAGCTATCGCAGCTGTGCTTTGTATTGCGCCTCTAGGCGCAGCGTCCGCAGACTTTCCCGAGAAAGAGATTACGGTGATTGTCAATTACGGCGCAGGAGGTGCAACTGACTTATCGACGCGTACGCTCGCGAGGGCAATGGAGAGTCATCTTGGCGTTCCGCTCAACGTCATCAACCGGACTGGCGGTGCGGGAACTGTCGGGCCGACTGTCTTGGCGAATAGTCCCAACGATGGCTATACGATCGGTGTGACAAGCTTTTCCCCACTTGCGATACAACCTAATCTGCGCGAGGTGCCATTTACTCTGGAGGACTTTGATGTTCTGGGCGCGACTGGACGATACCGGTATGGGCTGGCGGTAAGAGCAGATTCTGAGTTCGAAACAATTGAGGATCTGATCGAAGAGGCGAAAGCGGGCAGAGTGACCGTAAGTGCAGCAGGGCCGCCTAATAATATTGCTCTGTATCAACTGAACGAAGCGGAGGGGACAAATTTTGAGTGGATTCCGTACGGTGGCGGCAATGAATCAGTTGTGGCGTTGTTGAGTGACGAAGTGGTCGCAACATCCCAAAACCCCACCGACATTGTTCCGCACGTCGAGAATGGAGAATTGCGAATGCTTGTTTCGCTGAGTCCAATACGCTGGTTTGAGCTTCCAGATGTACCGACTCTAGAGGAACTCGGGTACGAAATCTCGATTGACAGCTGGGCTGGGCTCTCTGCTCCAGCAGGAGTCGATCCGGATCGACTTGCCATTCTCGAAGAGGCCATGGCTCAGGCAATGACTGACCCGGAAGTCCAGGAGCAATTCAGCAATCTGGGCATGGATCCGGCATTCATGCCTGGGGCAGAATATCGAGAGTTTCTGGCTAATGGCATCGAGCAAATGGGAAGACAACTCAAAAAAATGGGAATGATAGACTGACTTCTTCGCATTAGATTTCGAAATGTGTAGCCGGCGCCATAAGTGCCGGCTGCAAAAAGTTCAGCCGGTACTATTCTGCCTACACGCGTGGTGTATCTGACCGATGGCCAACGGTGATATTCGGCGGTGTGTGCGAGAACCGCTGGCATTACGGCAGCTATCCCGCTCGTTATCGTCGACAGCCGACTGTCTCCTTCCGGCCCCCTTGTCGCCAGATTGGAAGTCAAAAAAATGGCCCGAATAGGTGGATCCGGGCCATATGTCTTCACAGTCAGCAAGCTTGCGGCCAATGAACCCGCGAACCCCCTCGCATAATTCCGGCGAGGAACTGTGCTTCATCGAGATGACGCTGCTCGATTAAGGCGTGCGCGAGATCGTTGATCGCATCCAAGTTGCCGTTGATGATCTGCGTCGTCCGGTGCCAAAGGCGATGCAGATCTGCGTCGATCTGCGCCGCCAGATCGGGATGCTCGGCAAGAAGCCGTGACGTATCGGCATCGTCGCCAAACCCTGTGAGCGAACGACCGAAGCCATAAACCGCGTGTGCCCGCGTGATCAGTTCTGTCGCCTGCGCGAGATCAGCACTTGCACCGCTTGAGGCTTGGAGACCAAACGCGATCTCGGCGGCCCTGCCCGCGAGGCAGATCATCACTTCATCGTGTAGCGTTTCCCGCGTGAACATATGTGGTCGCGTTGAAATCGCGCAGCCGCCAAGCCCGCCTGCCTTTAACGAAAGACTCAGCGATCGGACAGTGCGACCAAGGCGATGGGCCACGATCGCATGGCCAGATTCGTGGATTGCGATCCGATGCAGGAGCTCTTCCGGCCGGTGATCGGGCGGCGCCAACACCGCTGCGACATCATCTTCGCTGACCGGTCGGGCATGATCGCGAGCGCGAGCACGAATCTCGCGAACATATCGTGCGATATCGGCGCCGGTTGATCCCAGGCTCAGCTGACCGTAGCGTTCGTAATCGATGTCGGGCAGATCATCGTCGAGTGCGGATCGGAGCATTGATGCCAGCGCATCAGGACTTGGCAGAGGGATCCGGATCTGGCGATCGAGCCGCCCCGATCGGCGAAGGGCTTCGTCGACTTGATCGGGGAAATTGCAGGCGCCGACGATGATCAGACCCGGCTCCGTGGACGCACCATCGATCGCGGTGAGCACACCGGCCCGCAGTGTGCTCCACCAATTGCTTCGATCGCGAACTTTCGCCGAGTCAGTAAAGGCGTCACATTCGTCAAGGAAAAGGATTGCGGGCTTCGGTTTTTGATGCGCATCATCGAAGACGCGTTTCACTTCGTTCATCACATCACCAAGGTGGCCATCACCCGATTGCAGCCACTTCGCCACGGAGGTCACGACGATCGGCACGGCGCAGGTGACCGCGAGTGACTGCGCAAACAGAGTCTTGCCGCATCCTGGCGGCCCCGAAAGGAGAAGACCGCGAGGCAAGTCAGCGAGGGTAATCTCACTCTTACGATACCGATCAATCTCCCTCGCGAGACGCAATCCCCAGTCTTTGGCTTCGCCATATCCGACGAGATCACCGAGTGGCGGCGCTGCGATCGCTTTCGTCTGGCTCGCCATTTTCCGCATCGTCTTCAGCCGATTGAGCATTGGCGTCGGCGTGTCATTGATGCGGATCGCGCCGCAGATCTGCTCGAACGAGAGCCCCGAGACCAAGTCCTCGCTCGGTACGGCGATGCAGGTCCTGGTCATTTCTTCAATGATGGCAATGGCTTCGAGGTTCGTCAGGGGTGAGAGCTGGACATGCTCATCGACGATACCCATCACTTCCGCCGGGATGCTCGCATGCGCATTGTTGAAGATGAGAACGAGCGGATTACCACGCGAGAGGCTGCTGATCGCTTTTTCACGGATGTAAGCGTGCTGCCGACGGCTCGGACAATCGTCCGGCGTGATGGTGTATTCGCGGTTCCGGGAAAACAGCGAATGATTGGGAATCTGGCTGCGGATTGCCCGCGAGATTGGCTCGCACCAGCTCGAATCGGGTGGCTCGATCAGCAGACAATGCGGCTTCTTGTCGAGAATGGGCTTCAGCCGATCGCCCAGCCGCTGCCTGACGATCCAGTCCGCAATCAGCGACTGGGACGATTTGTGCGGCTTATCAGCTTCCTCGCCTCCACCCTGATCAGCATCTTCAGGGAAGCAGTGGTCCGAAGCTGCTTCGAGTGCTTCTTCGATCTCATCGCGACGATCATCATCGTCAGCGATCTGATCGGCGTCGAAATCGTCCTCGATATCGTCCATCTTTGTGGTGTCGAGATCGGGCTTCTGGTTCTGATTTGTCATGATCGATCTCCTGTTTACGCTGCGGACGGCGGAAGCTGATCGCAGATCGGCTCCCAGATCGCGGTATCATTGGTGGTGAAGACGAACTTGGAACACGACGTCAGGGTTTCCCGAAAGACGGGCCGCGTGAGACGAAGGTGATCTTGATCAGAAACGAGCAGGCCGCAGAACTGCGATTCGATACGGGTGATGTGACAGACATCCCTCGCGCTCTCGATCGGATCACGGCGCACCATGCTGCCCGGCAAAATGACGTATCCGTCGTAAATGCGCTTGATCTCTGCCCGGATTCCCCGCCTTTGGGCAGCAAGAATCTGTTCGCGATAGACATCCTCGGGATGCGGCTTCGGTAACTTCGCGTAATCCGGTTCGATCCACGGACATGCAAGCGCTGGCACGATCTGACCGATCGATCGCACGATTGACGCCCAGTCATTCTGCAGACTGGCGTAAATATTCGGATCGATGACCTTCCCATATGGACCCCGATCGTTGACGACGCTGTGCCCTGCAGACACAAGCGATTGATGTGCGATCCGCTCAAGCAGGTACTGTAACCTGACGTCTGGAAATTCGCTCGAGTTGGGGGCCATGAGCCCCTGCTGGGGCGCGCCCCAGCAGGGGCTGCCCATTCTGGTATTCCATGGAGTTGCAACCCAACCATGGAGCAG
>Ga0208623_100525_pt1 | contig 21800 bp, 18 predicted proteins | sample HotLakConsUCCL28_FD_184737 | JGI IMG/M metagenome (GOLD analysis project Ga0208623, IMG submission 184737) | Hypersaline microbial mat communities from Hot Lake, Washington, USA - Hot Lake Consortium UCC-L28 (SPAdes) (version 2) ...
CGATAAAGCCATCGACCTGATTGACGAGGCCGCCTCCCGGTTGCGGATTCAAATCGATTCCATGCCTGAAGAACTCGATCAGATTGACCGGCAGATACGCCAGCTTGAAATCGAGCGTGAAGCACTTAAGCGGGAAAAAGATACGGGCAAGACCGACCAGATTAACCGTGATCTGGCCGACCTGCAGGAGCAGTATACCACATTGTCCACACGATGGTCGCGCGAGAAGGAGCTCATACAGGATATTCAGGGCATGAAACAGGCCATCGAAACGGCCCGAAACCAGGCCGATAAGGCTGAGCGCCAGGGGAACTATGAAAAAGTAGCCGAACTGCGTTACGGTACCATCAACAAACTGGAAAAAGATCTGGCCGAAACCCAGCGGAAACTCATTGAAATGCAGGGCAATGATGCCATGCTCAAAGAGGAAGTATATGCCGATGAAATCGCTGATATTGTATCGCGCTGGACCGGCATACCCGTCAAAAAAATGCTTCAGGGTGAACGTCAGAAACTCCTCCTGCTCGAAGAAGAACTCCATAAACGGGTGGTCGGGCAGGATAAGGCCATTGAGGCGGTATCCAATGCCGTACGACGTTCACGCGCCGGACTGCAGGATGAAGACCGGCCCATCGGCTCGTTTATTTTTATGGGCTCAACCGGTGTGGGAAAGACCGAACTTGCCCGGACCCTGGCCAGTTTCTTGTTCAATGATGAAAACGCGATGGTCCGCATCGACATGAGTGAGTACATGGAACGCCACAGCGTGAGTCGTCTCGTTGGTGCCCCTCCGGGTTACGTAGGGTACGACGAAGGAGGTCAGCTCACGGAGGCGGTTCGCCGTCGTCCCTACTCGGTAGTCCTCCTCGATGAAATCGAAAAAGCGCACCCGGACGTGTTTAATGTCTTGTTGCAGGTACTTGACGATGGTCGCCTCACCGATAACAAAGGTGTGACGGTGAATTTCAAGAATACCATCATCATTATGACCTCCAACATCGGTTCTCACCTGATTCAACAGAAAATCGAGGAGACCGGCGGTCAGATGAACGATGCAGCCTATGACCGATTGCAGACAGCGCTTTACGAGCAGCTCAAGCAGGCGATACGACCGGAGTTTCTCAACCGGATTGATGATGTAATAGTGTTCCATCCGCTGGGAAGGGAGCATCTTCGTCATGTGGTGGATATCCAGCTGGAACGCGTTTATGCCATGCTTGCCCGTCAGCATATAACCCTGCATGTACCCCAGCTGGTCAAAGACTGGCTGGCTGAACGCGGGTATGATCCCAGCTTCGGGGCCCGGCCGCTCAAACGACTTATTCAAACTCAATTGGTCAATAAGCTGGCTTCGTTGCTCATTGGCCGCAACAGCGATGCCCCCGCACAGTACGAGGTCGCCCTGGCCCGCGGAGGGGAGTCGCTGGAATTTGTGGAAGTGTATAATGATGTAAGCAGCTGGGCAAAATAAGCTCAGCTAACGAAATATTACAGAAAAAGTGGGTTAATGGTGGTAATTTGCCACACTGTCAATTCACTTTTTCACTTACACTACATTCAATTTTATGGCAAGTAAAAAACAACGCCAGGCTGAAGCAACAAAGAAATCGGGGGGATTAATCTGGGCCGGACTGCTGGCCGTGCTGGTTGTCATTGCCGGAAGTATCTGGTATGTAACCGGTAATGCAACCGAAAATACGGCATCTACCGGAACGCTAACGGCAGACACCTCCATACCCGATGAATGGGGTATCGGTAATCCGGACGCTAAACTCAGGATTGTTGAATTCGGCGATTATCAGTGCGGTGCCTGCGGATTTTATCATCCCATTATCAAAGAAGTCATGGAGGAGTATGAAGACGATGTCTACTTCGTGTGGCACCATTTCCCGCTGGTCAATACCCACCAGTTTGCCGTAATGGCTGCGAGTGCTTCCGAGGCAGCTGGTCGACAGGGTAAGTTTTGGGAAATGCACGATTTGATTATGCGTAATCAGCAGGCATGGTCGCGCGGTATGGCCAGCTCCGCTTTTCTGACCTACGCCCGGGAATTGGGACTGGACGATGAACAGTTTATGCGTGATGTTCGTGATGAGGCCATCCTCGCCCGTATTGAACAGCAGTACAATCTGGGGATTGAACTTAATATCCGCGCCGTCCCTTCCTTCTTTTTCAACGGCGAGTACACGGAAACTCCCTCTAATGCAGCGGGTTTCAAGGCATTGATCGAACAGAAACTGGCTGAACTGGAGTAAACAGCATGTCCGGAATTTGGTTGCCTTTGGTGGGCCTTCTGGCATTGCTGGGCTTCGCCGATGCCTTCTATCTGTCGTTGATGCACTATCAGGGCAGCGACGTTGGTTGCTCGGTCATAACGGGTTGCGATGCGGTTCTCAGCAGTGAATATGCCTATTTGCTGGGCATTCCTCTGGCATATCTGGGCGTCTTATATTATCTGAGCGTTTTGTTCAGCGCTGTGCTGTACTATCAGACTGATAACCGCCTTTTTCTGAAGGCATCAACGCTTATAGTCGGCGGCGGATTTATTTTTACCCTATGGCTCATTTATCTGCAGGCTGTTGTCATTAATGCGTTCTGTCAGTTCTGCCTGATATCTGCCCTGCTCACCACACTGATGGCGGTTTTGTTGACCCTCGGACTTCGCAAATACAGTCTGGAAGACTGAATGGGACGTGGATTGGCTGCAGCTCAGGCTTATCCGTGGAACCCGTAGCCCTGCTCTGGAATGCATGGTCTGGTGCGCACTATGCAGGTGTAGCGCGTGCTGACTCAGAATGAAATACAAAAAAGGCATCCCCGCCGTCGTGCAGGGATGCCTTTTTTTATGCGGTACCGGGAATGTGACGGCGGGTATCAGAACCCTATGGTTACGCCCAGGTGAACACGGGCATTGCCTTCGCCGATTTCCTGCCGGGCTTCACTCAGGTCATCATAAGAGGAGAAGCGGAACTCCAGATACGGTTTGACAAAAGGAATGGGGGTTATGGCAATTCCGGCCAGTCCATAATAGTAATGCGTGCTGTTTTCATAGTCTTCGAACTCCCAGTTTTCCATACCCACGCCCAGTCCGGCGTAAGGGCGAAAGAGTCCCAGACCAACACCACCGATTACAGCGGCGCCAAAATCATAGGACTGCGCCGTTCCGTCAACCAGTCCGGTCAGTGAGTTCTGGATGGCATCCTGATTGAGCTCAGCGGCTTCGGTGAAGAAGCTGCCATGGATACGAGCACGCACATCCACTACAGGGATACTGCCCAGGATACCGCGTTCCAGCTGAATCCCGAAGCCGTTGGTTGGCGCTTCGTTACGCCGTTCGTACGACAATCCCAATGCGGTCTGGGCCAGGGCATCGGTGGCTGTAACCAGCCCGATCAACAGTATAATTCCGAATATTTTTTTCATAGAGGTGTGTTTTTGGTGGTGGTTTCCTGAATCGCAGTTGCAATATAACGGTTTTCGGCAATGGCTTCCCAACCAAGCAGGGCCATTTTGCGTTCTGAGCCCCAGAAGTAGTTCCCGAATCCGCCCGAGGCGGGTACAATACGGTGGCAGGGTATAATCAGGGAAATCGGGTTCGACGCTACGGCATTCCCTACAGCCCGAACAGCACGAGGTCGTCCGATGAAGCGTGCTGTCTCAGTATACGTGCGCAGCTGTGCAGGCGGAATTTTTATCAAAGCCTCGTAGACCTGCACTCGGAACGCCGTAGTGTTTACATGTAAATGGAGATTAACGGTGGCATCGCCGGAAAAAAAGGCCAGGGCATCTGAAATGTGCTGATTTAAAATCATGCTGCATTTCGCTTTGGGGAAGCGTGTTTTGAGTAAATGTTGTGCATGTTTTTCGGGTGTAGTAATAGGGGTGTCATCCTCGTTATCGAATAGAACAGCAGCAAGTCCATGGTCGGTAGCGGCCAGCAGCATGCGACCAAACACGGTGTCCGTCCACAATATGTGAAGATGCGTTATGACAGGCGTTGAGTGCAGAAAAATTGCGGGCTGGTAGTCCGGAAAACTATAGGTATCAGATGGGGTTCTTCGGTGTACACGTGCCAGGATGAATGTTAAATGTTGAATAAACTCCTTGATATCACGTCCGCACCAAGACCTGAAATCTGCACGGATTGTGTCGGGATTTTCATCTGCAAAAAGGCCCATATTCTGTAAATTTGGATGCTGAGGGAAGTATTTGCGTATGAAAGCAATGTAAGGCTGGATGCGTTGATAATACATTTTATAGTAAGACTAATGAAACTGTTACCTGTCGGAAAAAAATAATTGACGATAAAAAAGGAAGTTTTTTAAATGTGATAAAACGATGTTTATTTTAGTATACATTTATGTATATTAGTAATAGTTTAGTTAGCCGAGGAAAGAAAAAAACAGTCACTTTACTGAATTATCACCAATCTTCTACACAATATGAAAATAAAATTCGTATCGCGTAACGACGTCAAAGTTACCAAAAAGTCTACATCCAAGTTCAGACCACTAATTGAGGCACTCAATCAGCTTGTACCCGGTGGAGAAGCTTTAGAAGTAGCCTATACCAGCGACAAAGAACTCAACTCCATGCGTAATATTGTCTACACCTACAATCGTGAAAACAATGCCAAAATTAAAAGTGGTAAAGACGCTGTGAACAGTAAGATTTATTTCTACAAAGACAAGAAAAAGTAACTTTTCTTATTCCGGTTTTAAGTCCCTGTCGGTTAACCCCGGCCGGGACTTTTTTTATTGCCTTCGTCCGGCGCGTCGGGGTAAACATCAGCGTCCGTACGTGCGCGTCACGGGTCTGTGAGATCAGCACGGGTAGCTTATTCTGCGTGTTTTGGCACAACCAAACCTGCTATCTGTGTTATTGCGCCACAAAACCCACAAACCGGGGAGTCAATCAGGTTCTGGAACAGTAAACTAATCCGTTATGCGGGTTATCTTGAAGGTGGGGGTGTACTTGGAGATCCCGATGAAGTGGAACGTACTGATGCATTTCGGAATCTGGGATGGAAGGGAAAAAGGCAGGCATTTGATCTACTGCCCATTTCATATTTCAAGTCGGGGCTGATCTTTTCGTTGTATCCGATTTGGAATTATGTGTATTTTGCGGTGCTATTGAACTATTAAAGATGCTTGTTGAAACAGCATACACAGCGTGCAGATGTACGCAACAGTGTAAGGTCGGCATTGCGTATTAAAAGATAGTGCAACCCATTGATAGTATAGAACTTACGACGTGCCGCCGTGGTGGAATTGGTAGACACGATGGACTTAAAAATTAGTCCCCGCCTATCAAAACCCCCTTAAAATGCTCAAAAACGCCCTTTTTTGAGCAAAAATTTCGGACATAAGCGTACTTTTCTATCAATTGGGAAGACTATATTAGCAATTCCCAAACCCGCTCTTCCGTATGGCCATAGATTTAACATAGTTCACAAAACTATGATGGAGCTATCTATGCAATACAAAATTTATCCCTACCTCCGCGCTGATCGCTATTGGTTGTACGTCGTCTTTTTGGATGAGAACGCAAACAAGGTAACCAAGTCGCTGAAAGTCAGCTATCCTAAGCGGCATACGAAGGAGGTTGCCGCCCAGGCACGAGAAAAAGCAGAGCGGGCTGCCAAGAAACTCGTTCGTAACTACTACAAGACCTTTAAGGAAGAGTCACTGGCATTCAGGTCGAGATACAAATTGTCAAAATTCTTCGACGAGGTCTACATTCCCTACCTGGCCACCAATCGTCGCAAAGGGTCTGTGGTGCGCATGCAAAAATCCATGCAGCGCTGGATTGAGGTGGTGGGAGACCGCCCGCTGAAACAATATACCTATCAACAAATGGAGCGGTATAAAAACTACCGGCTGGACACGTCCAAGGTGACAAAATCAACGATTGATGTGGAGCTGCGATCGGTTAAAACCGTGTTTATGAAAGCGCACAAATGGGGATACCTGATGCGCTCACCGTATATGGGGGAGGATATGCTATTCAAGGAGCCCTCTACCCGGCGGGCGTTTACCAACGATGAGTATGAGCGACTTGTTCATGCTGCCAAGGGCACAGTTGCTGAACTCTTAATCAAGTTTGCCTATTTGACAGGAATGCGGGCCGGGGAGATTTGTACGCTTACCTGGGGTATGGTGAATCGGGAAACCCGAGCCGTTGAACTACCGGCACATCTGACCAAGGGGAATCGTCGGCGGATTGTTCCGCTAAGCGTTAAGGCCATGGAAGTTTTGGACCAATGCTATATACTACTACAGGACAAGCGTGTGCTGCATCCAAACTTCTACAAAGATCTGCCAGATTGTGATTGTCCGGTGTTCCAGAAGGAGCGGGGCTGGGGTCGTTTTCACAACAGTGGGTTAAACACTCTATATAAAAAGGCTCGTGAAAAGGCCGGAATACCCAAAGAGTTGAAATTTCACTGTCTGCGACACACGATGGCAACCCGATCGCTGGAACGTGGAGCGGAAATGCACAAAGTGAGTAAAATTTTGGGACACACCACGATTGTCATCACCCAAAAGTTTTACGATCACACCAGTGTACTGCAATATCGCGACGTTCTGGAGATGCTGTAATCAGTATTTACTGACGTGCGAATTGCTTCACTCGGCGGGTTAACGCCGATTATAGTTATTCAAAACACAAAAAAAGGAGGCCTCCAAAGCCTCCTTTTTAATTGAGAGTTTATGCCTATTTATTACTTTTTATAGCAGTTTAGTACCTTTTTGAGCATTTTATGCCAATTAAAAGCATTTAAAAACACCTACTGACATCGATTTGCATTTATATACACATAAAAACGGCTCATACGCCGTTTAAACGGCGGTTATGGGAATCGTATATGCTAGCGTTATGAAACGCTTCCTGGATACTGAAAAGGGATTATCCCGGACTCATACTATATGGATTAAGAGCTCATTTACGGGTGAGTGAGATTTTCCAAGGGAGAGTCTTATAATTAGGTTCTAATCAATAAGGAGACCACGGCATTATGGCAGCAGACGTTGTGCATCTGTTATTTGATGGGGAAGATGATCAAATCGAAGAGCTTCAACACGGGCTGGAGCAGCTATTGATAGACAATACCTGCGTTACCTTTCGTATGCATGGGGTCATTGTTGAGGATTATGAACTGCTTGAGGGACTTTCACAGCCAGGTAAAGCCCGGACGGTTGATGAGAAAATTCTGCCTTGGTTAGAATATTCTCTCAATTCAAATCTAATTATGCACTACTGCGAACCACTCCCACGAAAGCGAATAGCCTGGCAAGATATTTTGTCCGATATCCAGCTGCAGCGCCGCAAGGAGGATATTCCACCAACCGACCTTGCTATTCTTCTTACCCCAAAAGGAAATGAATACAATTGGTTTTCCAGCTTCAGAAGTCGACCCACGCCAGATGGGTTTGTACAAACTTCCGATTGGGAACATTTTATTCACGCACCGGTCTGGTACCCCATAGCCTACCATATATGGACTATTATCCTTCAATTAAGAGGCTTCGGTAGCCTCAAGGAAACCACCCGGTTTCTTCATGCAACGCCTCGGGGTTGTATCAATGATTTTTGTGAGGAAAAATCCGATGTCCATATAAAAATGAGAACAGCGGATGTGTGTTCCGATTGCATTACCGTGATGACGAACAACGGCCTGAGCTACGAACTACTGTACCATGCAACTATTGCATTGGAAAAAATCAGAAGGGAGAGTCAGTTCCTGAAACTACCCTTGGCAAATCAAACGCCATCTCCGCTAATCGTTGATGATAGTGGGGGACTCAGTTTCCCGGCCTACCATGAGCTGCGAGTAAAACTTTCACCGATTGAAAAATCGCTGTATATCTTTTACTTGCAGCATCCGGAAGGTATTAGCCTTACCGAGATGAGCGACTTCAAAAGTGAATTACTCCTTATATATAGGAGAATTCGAAATATCGATCATGAGGATGCGATGCCCGTTATTAACAAACTAGTTAACCCATTGGACAACTCATTGAACGAAAAAATCTCTCGGATCAATGCGAAGTTGAAATCAATCCTGTATCTGCCGGAGCGAAGTGTTCACTACCTGATAACCCGAAAAGATGGTCGGTACAGCATACCGCTGCCAGTCGAATTGATCAAAAGCAGCAGCTGGTGTTAACAAGCTTGTCAAAGTCGACAATTGAAATTACATCAGGTACTATTGGGTAAACCCAAACCCAAACGTACCATTATGAAGAATTCGACTACCAACACTACGACTTACTACCACCTGATTATCGATAAGTCCGGGTCCATGCATGATTCGGTGGATGTAACCCTATCAACCGTTAAAGAGCAGCTGCAAGCTATAAAAGCATTGACCGACCGGTCAGCCGGACAGAAAATTCTGACGGGTATAACACTGTTCAATGAGCAAATAGAGCACCTCTATTTCTATGAGGACATTCATAACCTTCAGCCATTAACAGCTCAGGAGTATCAGCCAAGCGGGTTGACGGCCTTGCTGGACGCCATTGGTAAAACGGTAATCGGACTAGAGTGTAAAGTTCAAAACCAGGTACATCGTGCTGAAGCCTCAGTAGTTGTTGTGGTAATAACCGATGGATACGAGAACGCATCGTCAGTATTTACGTATGAACAAATTCGCACAATGATCGGGTCCCTCGAAGATACTGGTCTGTGGTCATTTACCTATCTCGGTGCTAATCTAAAGGATATATCAGACGCCTGTAGGATGGGTTTCAAGCCATCTTCAATTCGACTATTTGACAGGGAGGAGATACAGCATTACAGTTCAGTCCTGGCGTCATCTCTGGAGGAGTATGTGGTAAGGAAAGAGGCCAATACCGGTGATGACGCTCCTTTTATTATTAAGGATGAATAACGTCTGATCCGATTGGAGAGATTGCAGACAGCATAGCTGCGGTTGGTGCGTGGAGCAGCTCTTTGATGCTGGATATCTCTATGGGCATCCCATATTACATGTGTGCAAAAATATTCAACTAAGTAATATTTATTTGTGAAATGCACATTCTCTCATTATATTACTACCAGTAACAAAAGTATATACAAGTAATATATCCTTCTATGAATAAGAGAACAACATTCAACCTCCCTGTGAACTACATCAACCAGCTAAAAGCGTTGGCTGAGGCGATGCAGCTATCGCAAAGTGAGGTCATTGAATTTGGTACCGGTGTTTTAACCGAACCTGATTTCGACTTCGTTTTCAGTGTGAAGTCGAAGCACGAAGCGTTGAAAAAGCACAGTATTGTGCTCAAAGAAAGCGTGATAGACAAAATTGACCTGGTCAAACGAAAATATAAAAGTGACAGAACCACGATACTTATTAACCTGATTCGTGGAGCGTCGATACTTTTTCAAGTCGTGACAGAGAAAGAGAATCAGCAAAAAGCCATACTGCTTAAAGATGCTGAGGCCATTGAGAATCAACTTGGTGATCTGTATCAGAAAACCAAAGAAATGATGCCGGACCTGCTTGAAAATGAAGAACCGCTGGATAGCATCATGATGGCAATCGGCTACTTAAACGAGACAATTGGCAACCTTCAACCCACAACAATACCGAAACTGGAGGGATGAGATGATTTCCAGACACTTTGAATGTAGAGCAAAACAACGTGGCATCGATAAGGAGTCTTTCAGACTGATAACCACCTTCGGTGTTGAGTCAAAAAATATTGCCAGAAGAGTCGCAATTCGGCTTTCAAAAAAAGATGTTGATTTGATTCAGGCGGACTTAAAGCGACTCATCCGGCTGCTCGATAAAAACAAAAACACCCAGATTGTTCAGTCTGAAGATGGAACCTATATCACTGTTTTAAAATAGCATCATGAAAAAATTAACCTTACTTCTGGATGACCGGACGTATAATGTACTGTCTGAGTTAGCTATCCAAAATGCTGTTTCCATAGAAAGCTACACCCAGATGCTTCTGGTGGAAGAGCTAATGAAATCAACGGCCAGTCCTAAAACCGTTCCGAAACCCGGGTCTTTTCCGATTCAACCACCGAAGCCCGGGCCAACATCAGAACCATCCAGGGGTACCATTAAACTCCATCTGAAAGGGGAGGTGATTGCATTGAAAACATCCCGCAACGCATTAATCTTGCTTCTCAACCAAATATTTGAAATTAAACCTGACATGGTTTTTCAGCTGGCTACGCATCCCTCGCTGAAGTCGAAGAGTCGGAGGTTACTGGCACAGAATCCGTCGGATTTGTACTCCAGTGCCCCGCATTTACGAGATTTGAACGTCCGACTGGACAATGGCTGGTACATGGCTACCAACTACAGTCACGATAGGATAGTGACCCTGATCAAAAACATCTGCAAACTAACTGGACTCGAGTACGGTAAAGATGTGAAGCTAACCAGAGGGGATTGAAGCCCAAGTACGCAGTTCATGTACCAAATCGAACTGAACCCTATCTGCAGCGCGTTGAATCGCCCCTCTTAATGATTACTAAGGGTTGGAAATCTGCAATGTTGTAGAAGAGCAATAAATCTACTGCTCTATCAGCTCTGGCTTCCACTTGTAATGCGAGTACAAAAAAGGCGAGCGTTCCTTTCCTTCGACCAATTTGACTTGCATCCGAAATTTTGTTCCAAGTGGATAATCTTCGCGAAAGGATCTGTCACACTCTACCCGCAAATTTTGTGGATACTTCTGACCCTTAACAGGGCGAATTCGTCGATTAGCAGAGGTATGCTCTGCATTTTCTGGTAGAAATACTTCTACAATGATATGTTCATAAGTAGCCATAGACTGTTTGTTTCACGTTTAGGTTGTTCACAAATTGTGATTTCCGTTATGAGTTTTAGCCTTCATCTAATCTTTCCATCAAAAAACTGACGCTATCGGGTATCTTATCCTTGTAGGTAATTCCCAGGTAGTAAGATGCTCTTGATAGCCCCACATAGAGGTATTTCTGGAGAAGATTATCGTCCTCAACATCTATGCAATCAAGATTGACGAAGAATACAGCCTCAAATTCCAGGCCCTTTATAGTTTTTATGTTATAAACACATACTTGCGTATCAGAAATGATTTCCGCATCGCTACGACTACCTCTAACAGTGATACCTATATCATTCAACGTGTCAGAATCAGCTAATTCCTTGCTTATTGTATCTACCGCGTCATCACTTTCAGCGAATATTGCCACAGATGGTATTTTGCCACTATACATGGAGTAAACTTTCAATATCTGCTTTTCAAGCCAGTTAATTACAGCGCTAGTTGTTTCGTACCTGCCGATAGACGGCTCTGGTTCACCTTTAGATTCCGGCAGATAGGAACGGAACTCGGGGTTATTTCCAGTAACGTTTTTGTATAGCTGGCTAGCTAAGCCAAGTAACATTGGTGACTGCCGGTATGATACAGTCAAACGACCTTGTCCCATATTTGGGAATAAACCCTGTAACTGATTCCAGTCCGTAAGACCTGTATCGGTCATTCTTTGCATCAAATCACCGGATAGTGTCACTGAGTTAAATTTTGGATTTGAAAAAGAACTGATGGCAGCTATTTCTACTAGAGAAAAATCGGAGGCCTCATCAATGGCTAACACGTACTTTTGCTCCTGAGTCCATGCATTTACATATATGTGGTCAATCTTTTTGAAAACACTCAATGAGTTTTTCCATACTTCTTTGATTGTCCCATTGATAAACCAGAGAATTAAGTTCATTTCATCAACATGAAGTCGACTTCTTTCATCTTTAACTAACCTTGAGAATTTTTCCGACATAAGGCCATTATTTTCAAGTATTTGAGCCAAATTAGGCCTGTTCTTCTTGTAGACGGATGGAATACGGTTAAAAATTGAACGACCTGAACCGTTGATGAAAATTGAGGTGAATTTTCTGAAATAAAGCTGCTCCGCGACCTTTTTGACATCTAAACTCTCATATACAGGTGACAACTTTTCATGCCACTGTCGAAATTGCTCAGACCTTCTTACTCCCTTTTTTAGACTGGCAAGCGCAATTTCTGTTGTGAAGTTTCTGAAAAATTTCGCGAGTTCTAAATCAGGATTATATATCCTTAATTCGAGCTCGTTGTTTTCGTCTACCTCTTCGAGATCTAATGAATCTTCATCTCGTTCGTTCCTCTTTTCATATCTCTCAAGAAGGTATTTCGAAATAGTATCAACCAACTCAGGATTTTTATTGATGGCGATGACTTGAGCCCGTGATGATAACTCATTTAAGGTGTTTGTGACACTTTTTGCGTTTTCTGTAACTCTTTCGCGGTATTGAGATTTCCAATCCTCAAAATCTTGTATCAGGTTCGTAATGGAATCTTTAGTGAGTGCTCTTTTGACTTGTTTTTTCATTTCTTCAGCCTGGGTACTCCAGGCAAGACCATCGGTATTTAAATCCAGCGTGCGATTGAGCTGATTCTTTATATCATCTAAAAGTGCTGATTCAATTGATTGGTATAAATCCAGAAGGACAGATGCTTCATTTGGAATGACAGGTTCGTTAAATCTTCTAGCTTTAACAAAAGGGCCCTGTGCATTTGAATCAAACAAACGATAGTATTTAAACACTTCATCCAGGTAATCATGCCATACCTTCGTATTGGCATCTGAACTAGTCAGCCCTTCTTCAGCCATACTATTTCGCAGAAAAGCCCTTAATAGCCGCGATGGACTAAAAAATCTCCAGTTGCCTTCAAGATCTGATAAATCATCAGCGGTTAAATCGCTTCGATATTCACCAATTGTACTAGCCGTTAAAAAATTAATTCGCTGAATCAGTGTAGTGGTTTTGCCAGTACCCGGTCCACCGTCAATTATTAAATGACCATCGAGAACCTTAGAACGCTTTACCGTTTCCTGTTCGGAATCTAAAATTGGCTGCATTCTAAGCTCAGTAGACTCACGTATGTAGCGCTGCTGTAAAGCATCCTGTGTTGCTATTTCTTCCTCAAGACGTTGAATTTTTGCTCTTAATCTTTCGGCCTCATCTGCAAGCGACTTATTGGCTAGCTCATCTTGCATTTCCAGCTTCGCAAGCTCTTGCTCAAGGGTTTCTAGTTTTTTACGAAGCGAACTAAATCGTATGTCTGGTACTCCTTTTATTCGAATTTTTCCATCAATAGCATCAATCTGACCCGATCTTGTATTTGGGTGGTAGTCAGTCATACTCCTGACTTCAACTGCAAAGGTGCCTGCTGGAGCTGTATAGGTAAATGGAGTAAATCCGTTTTTTATAATCTCTCCGCCGAGCTTTTCATTTTTACACAATGCAAAATGGTTTCCATCTTGCGTAAATCGCTGTAGGACTTCATTTGGTAAGGCTACACCAACAACTGATCCCGTCATACCTTTCAGAAATTTTGTTTGCCTCCGAAGTGGTTGATTATACATCCAGAATATTTTCGACTGACCTCTGTAATTAGCCTCAGCACACATAATAGCATTTTGCTCAGGCCTCATTTTCTTCTCCCCTTGAACTTGCTCTAGAACCTGATCTGCAAGTCGTTTAATTTCTTTATGCATCTTCATGTATCTCCACTTGATAAAATACGGCTGGTGAAAGCCTATAGATTGATGTGAATCTTGATTACTTCTTGAAAGTAGCTATTCGGTACTAAAAATTCGACCGATTAATGAACTGATATATTTTTGAAATGATGGCGTATTTATCATTGAGTAACCGAAATAATCGGTATTTAATCTCCACTCAGCTCTTTCTCAACGTCCTTCAATCGCAGGTTTAGCGCTACTTTGTGGTTGAATTGTTTGCTCCGGCTAATCGCTGACCTAAGCTTTTCGGCCTCTTTGGTGAGAATGGCTACCTTACGCTGCTGCTCAATTACCTCGTCTAAACTGACCCCGTCACGTTCTTCCGATCTTCCCGCTAACTGTTTACAGAAGTCAGTGTGAACGTCATCAATGCTGCGCTTTAGCCGAAACTGGTACGGACATTCATCTGCGAGCTGAAACAGTGCTGATGTAAATGTCCAGTCTAGTACCGCTTTGTCTTCATTTACGGGATGGGGGTGCTTCACAGTGGTGGACAGATAGACGCCACCTTCGTGCTGTACCTGAAATACGATATGATAGGGGATAGCCCGATCCATAACTTCCAGCAGGGTCGAGATATCTTCATTCACTTTCAATTCAACCCGAAATACCTGGATTTCCTGAATTTCCCGCGATTCCAGGTTGACGGTCTCTGATGAGATTTTATGCAACCAGGTTATCCGTGCAATGAGCTCCGTAAACTGCTTTTTCTGCTTATTGGTTGTGTATGCATCGAAGCTGTTTTTGGGAATAACCCTGTTCACACGGGTGCTATGTGGTAGTGTGAAAAGCTCCATCTACCGAACAATCAAGAATGAAATCAGTTTAAAATCTTCAATGCCTTTGAATTTCTCACGCAAGGTGGTTGTGCCGCCCGAACGGAACAAACTATGTACCTCTTTTTCTTCTTCGGTGCGCAAAATGGAACTGATACTCTGCTTTAAGAGCTCCGAGTACGCATCCATTTTATGATATTCGTCGGTTTCGTCGCTCAAACCACGACATAACGCTGCTATCGGTTCCGTTTTTCCCTTGCAGAGCATACGCATGGCATCAAGAATTTTCTTGGAGTCTATATGGCCCAGCTGCAGAACCCCATCCATTTTGATGTATACCAGATAGTAGGGGTGAAGCCGGTTCAACTTGTTGATGTTCACGCTGGAGTTAACATTCTTCAACACAAATATCACGCCCTCCGATAATTTCTCCGTAGCGGCAACCACGGCATGTAATCCTTCCGGAATATTCGCCAATTCCCCGTACATCTTGATATAGTTAGATAAATCAATTCGGAAATCATTCAGTCCCAGGTCGGTAATACTCACCCCTTCACGAAGTTCTTCCAGATCAATGACCTCATCCTGCAGTTTTTGCAACTGAATTTTGCGATACTCCAGGTCTTTTTCTTCGGTATTCAGAATGTTGTCATCCCCGGTGCTGGCCATATTGGTAATCATCATCCTGTTTTCAACACGCTGTTTCAGGTTGATGTACGCATCCAGGGTAACATCCGGCCAAAAATTTACCAAGGTGATGGTGTCATTGCGCGACCCAATACGATCGATTCGCCCAAACCGCTGAATAATCCGTACCGGATTCCAGTGAATGTCGTAATTGATAAGGTAGTCGCAGTCTTGCAAATTCTGCCCCTCTGAAATACAATCGGTGGCTATAAGAACATCGATACTTTCTTTTAACCTCGGATAAAGCAGCTCTTTATCCTTAGATATTGGCGAAAAACAGGTAAGCATGGTGTTCAGTTCGGTGGGAATCGATTTCGTGCTGCACACACGCCGGGATCCGGTTATCAGTGCCGTATGTATTCCATAGCGGTTTTTTAATTGCTGGTGGATGTGCTCATACAGATAGTTTGCCGTATCGGCAAAGGCAGTGAAAATGATAACCTTTCGATTATCGGGATTAAAAGGATGATTGATCTTATCATCGATCAGCTGAATGAGTTTTTGAAGTTTGACGTCTTTTTCGCCCCGTATATCTACAATTTCATTCCAGATTTGATTGAGAATGGCGAGGTCATCATTGAGGTCTTCACGCCATTTTCGCGAATCCATATCTGCGATATGCACTTTGATTTTGCGACCAATTACCTGCTCTTCATCGCCCCAGTCGGCTTCCCAGTCGAAGTTTTCATCTTCCAGGCGCGCCTGGATTCCTTCATAATCGCCATTGTCGCCTTTTTCAATAGCTTTAATAACCTCCTCAATTTGGGTAATGATACCTTCAAGCGTGAGTCGAAACGAATCAACAGAGCTCTCCAACCGCTTGAGTAGGTTGACCTTCATTAAAACCCTGAGACTATTATCCCTATCTCGTTGTGAAAAGGTGACCTTTCCAGTCCGGGTCTGCTTGTCATATAATTCACGATAGGCATCAACCTTGCTCGGCAGTAGGTAATTTAGTGGTGTATAAATCGACATATTCAGCATGGTGAGCTGATCGGCGATTTCAACGTAGGTAATTCCGCCATCTTCCGTTAACGGACTCTGAATCGAGACCGGTCTGTTGCGTTCCGGGAATTTGCCAATGTCGGTAGTATCGTAGTAGGTGGTGATATGTTTACGCGATCGGGCAATGGTCAGGGAATCTAGCATTTCAAAGAAGTCGAAATCCAGCATTTCGAGCAGGGCTTCGGTAGTTCTTTCCGGTGCATCTAACCGACTCCAATAATTAAAAGCCTGTTGTGCCCGTCTGAAAATCCGCTCAATGCCGCTTTCGGTATCAAGTTTTTCATCAATCGTGTTCGGATCACCCTCGTAGGCCAAAGCCAGTTGATTTTTCAGATCATTGAAACGGTTGTTAACCGGCGTAGCCGATAGCATGAGGACCTTGGTTTCGATGCCTTCTTTCATCACCTTTCGCAGCAGGCGTTGGTATCGATTCTCACGGTCTGAATAGGGGTTGTTGTTCCGGAAATTGTGTGATTCGTCGATCACGACCAGCCCGTAATTACCCCAGTTGACGTTCTCCAGGTTACGACCATTACTTTCTCCGCGATCACGACTCAAATCGGTGTGAAACAACACGTCGTACCGAAACCGGTCCGTTGCCAGGATGTTGTTTTTGTCGTTATAGCGATACGTATTCCAGTTCGCCTCCAGCTTCTTCGGACATAACACCAGTACATCCTTATTTCGCATCTCGTAGTACTTGATGATGCCGAGGGCCGAAAATGTCTTGCCAAGTCCGACACTATCGGCCAGGATACACCCCTTGTATTTCTCTAACTTATTGATGCCGCCGATCACCGCATCCTTCTGAAAATTATAGAGCTTATTCCAGATGAGCGAATCCTTCAGACCAATCTTGTCGTTGGGCAGGTTGTCCTGAGAGATATCTTCCAGAAAATCATTGAAGATATTGTACAGCGTAATGAAATAAATAAACTCCGGACTATTCTCCTTGTAGGCCGTCTGAAAATACTCCTGCACCTTCTGCGTGACCTCGCTCAGGTCCTCGCCGTTCTCCCAAATCTGATTAAACCACTCCAGGTAGGCTTGACTGTCGGGGAAAGAGGACTTTTGGATGAGTGTAGGGAACCCTTTCTTATGGGTAACACCCAGGTCAGCGGTAGTGAAACCACCGATACCCGAATAACCAAACGATTCGCTGGCATCGTTTTGTACATGCAAAAGTCCGGGAATAGTCCGGTCCAGGTGCTTATTCGACTTAAACACCGCCTTTTCACGAACCCAGCGGGAGCATTCTTTGGCGATAGCCCGTTGATTCAGCTGGTTTTTTAGACGAAGTTCGAATTCGCCACCACAGAGGTCGGCTTCCTTGAACAAATGCGGGATGAAAAACTTAGGTACCTCTTTTTTGAAATGTTCTTCGATAAACGTTGGAGCCGTGAAAATGAATCGTAACTCATCGATTTTGTCCAGTTCTTTGCGCAGGGCCTCATACGCATATATTGAAAAAGAAGACGCCGCGATGCTCAGTTTGCTTCCCTTTCGGAGGGTAACTTTAAGATCGTCTCCCAGTCTGCTATTGACGTTATCGATGAGTTTCATGCGGTCATGTTGATTTCGGAACCGTGTATGCCTGTTTCGGATGGTTGATCATTTCAGGGTAGGTGTATTTTAATTCACCTTTTGCGATCATATCGCGCAAAAATTTACGCTTAATGTAATCTTCTCCTCTATTCAGGTAGCCAGAAAGTTCAGTTATACTCATAGGGCGATAAGAACATAAGTCCACGATAATAGCCCGAATTATCTGGTGGTCATTTTCTCGTTTACTCAGCTTGTTAATTTTTTCTACAATCACCGAAGGTGGTGTACTAAGGCCTTGAGGTGGTGTACTAAGGCCTTGAGGTGGTGTACTAAGGCCTTGAGGTGGTGTACTAAGACCTTGAGGTGGTGTACTAAGACCTTGAGGTTGTGTACTAAGGCCCTGAGGTGGTGTACTTATTTCATGAATTAACTGTTTCCCAGGAACATAATACGTTGCTCTTCCCCGTCCTTTAGCTGCGAGTAACCCATGGGATTTTAGCACCCGCAATTCCTGACTCGCCCGAAGGGTATCACAGTCGGCCATCTGACGATAAGACTTATTATCTACAGCCCCAACTTCACGCACAAAAATAAGGGCCAGCTTCTGACCATCATTGAGTTGAAGCGAACTAAATCGAGAGAGCCATTGAACATCGTATTCATCCAGCATGTGATGCAGCAGTAACCGCGATGTAAATTGATTGTTACTACGATCGGACTCAAAGGTAGGAGGGGCCATTTGCGCTTCTTTCATCAGCTTTCGCATAGAGCGAATACCCGATCCTTTCGTCTCGGCCAAATTCGTTTCATGAAATACAGTGGCAATAAACGGATTCCGCAGTTCACTACCCGGTTCACCTAACTTTTCTTCTGATTTTAGGGAGAATCCGGGATTGATAATTTCAATGCGGTTATCATACCGAATGACCTGCACCGGACGATGCTCCCGATAGGATCGGTGCATAATGGCATTTACAATGGCCTCCCGTAAAGCCTTAACAGGCAATCCGACCGACTCCGCCTGTAATTCGCCTTCCGGCAGCAGAAATCCCTTAGGCAGATCATTATTAACTGCTTCAACCATGCGGTAAACCAACGTCATTAACGGACCCCGCATATCGATGGTCGTAAATCGATTATCCGGATCCGGAACCCATTCATTGCCCGGTACCCTGATATAATCGACGCGCTGCATAGGTAAATGCGCGCGCAATGCTTGAGACGACCCAAACATAATCAGACCCGCCAGATTCAACTCTTTCTTATTGTGTTTGCTCAAGCATCCAAGTGCTTCGAGTAGCTCTTCATCCGAGTAGCTTAATTCTTCTGCTGTTGGATTCACCCTAGATCGAAGTGTTCGATACCGGTTCAACGCATTTTCATCTACATCGGCAAGGGATGTTCCTGGTACCGGAGATTGTTCATATCCTTTAGTATCGGAGTAGAACAGGCTCATATCATCTTCGGTGCAGCGTTGGTCGGTCGGACCAATCCGCCTGTAAGCAGCCTGAGGGAGTCCACTGGATTTGAAATAAAGCGGCTTTTGTCGTTGGGTAAGTTCATCAATTCTGGCCACCACAACGGTACGCCCTTGAACTCGCTCTACGGTTACTTTGGGTCTGATGGCCAAATTGAACATGGAGCTGCACTGAGAAACAAAGTCCTTTTGAAGCTTGTCCGGGTCGGCAATATGGTTGAGTTTATATTGCGGAAGAACGGAATCGGGATCTTCTGCTACACCAAAAACGATATATCCACCACCCAGTGAAGGCTCATTGGAAAATGCGCAAACGGTTTCCATAACGGAATGAGAGCTTTCATGTCCGCCTTTGGCTTCTATCCAATCGCATTCGTCTTGCTTATTCAGAATATCAAAAAGCTCTTTTGCGCTGTAGTCTTTCATAAGAATATCACATGACTATCTACCAATCTTAGCTCTGTTACTGAGTTAGGATATCTATGGTCTTTTTTCGAATCATAATACAAACAGGTACTGATTAAATTACTTTCATTTCGGTTTCGGGTGAAAGCTGTTTGAGCAGTTGTTTGACGTTGGTTTTGGCGGTATCATCTTTGAATCCGCTGTCTCGGAACACGATGCGAAGGGGTTTGTCCAGGGCGATGGTCTTAGCAAAGGTTTCATCGATATCAGAATCGAAGCAGGCGTAAAGAGAGTCTCCGGCTACTTTGAATACGTTCTTGCCGGAAATGGTAACCTGTTCAATTTTGAGAGATAGGGGGAGTCCCCAGTCGAGCATGATTTGTGCAAGGAGGTCGTCTGCTGTTCGATCCGGTTTCACATTATCGGCGAACATATCCAGCGTATCCTGTTTATAGTCCTGCGGACGATAATACACATCCTGCATATTGCTATAGTCGAGGCGGAATACTCTGAAACCATAGTCAATATCGGCTCCCGTTTCTTCTTTTATTTTTTTTGCCGCACGGCGGATACGTTCTTTACCGATATCACATATGTTTTTGTAACCGGCTTTGTAGGCTTCACTTTTCTCGTCGATAGATTCGGGGAGTTGAATCATCAAGTATTTACGTGTGCCAAAATCCTCAGAATTAATTTGCATAACAGCGTGGGCAGTAGATGCAGAGCCAGAATAAAAGTCCAAAATAATGTCACTAGATTTCGTCGTGCACATTTGTAACATACGTCTAATTAATGATATCGGTTTAGGGTAGTTAAATATGTCCTTACCAATAAGTGCGTCAACTTCTTTAGTACCATTATCTATTGTACCAGTATCTTTGTAATTCCAAAGATTAACTGGTACCATACCCTTATCTATCACTTCTGAAAGATACTTTTTTAGTCGAGGGTAATTCTGTCCTCCGTCCGCCCCCCAATAAAGACTCCCATCTTGCACATGAATATCGCATTGTTTTTGACTGAATTTCCAAGCATTGACAGGATGACTTACATATTGTTTTCTGAACGGATGATAAATTGAATAAGATAGATTTGGCCTTTGATCTTTGGTTCTTTGACTTACATACGAAACGCTAGTCCACGGACCCTTCGGATCCTGATCAGGATTACTGTATATAGAGTTGGCTTTTTCGGTTCGTTGTTCTCTCAATGACACAAGATGAGTGCTTTTTCTATAGAAAATGGTATGATCAATAAGAGATGCCATTAATTTGGCATCATTACTTCTTGTATATCTTTTTTCCCAAATGATATCTGCGATGAAATTATTGTCTCCGAAAATTTCATCGCAAACCTTTCTCAGGTTATGTACCTCGTTGTCATCAATCGATATAAAAATCACACCATCATCGGTCAGCAGGTTACGGGCTAATTTCAAACGCGGATACATCATACTCAACCAGTCTGAGTGGTAGCGGCCTGAGGTTTCGGGGTTCGCGACTAACCGCTGATTGTATTCGTCTTTCTGCCCGCTTTCAAGGAGCTCTTCCTGCGTGTCCTTGGCAAAGTTGTCTTTGTACACGAAATCCTTCCCCGTATTGTAGGGTGGATCAATATAGATCATCTTGATTTTGCCGAGGTAGCTTTCCTGCAGAAGCTTGAGCACTTCGAGGTTGTCACCTTCTATATATATATTCTCGGTATTGTCGAAATCCACCGAGTCTTCCCTCACCGGACGCAAGGTTTTGGTCGTGGGTAGGTTGGCTGTTACTATGGCCTCCCGCTTACCGGGCCATTCCAGACGATAGCGTTCTTTGGTGCCATCAACCACGGCCCCGCTTAATTCCTGTCTGAGCAGGTCGAAATCAATCGATTTCCCGTCAGGACCTTCCGTCACGCAATTCGGAAACAGTGCTGCCAGCTTTTCGAAGTTCTGGTTTACCAGGTTAGGGCTTTTCATATCCAGTTTGTCGTCCATAATCAGCTCAGTTGTACAATTTCAAGTAATTTGTCGTAGTTGCTCACTTTGGAGAATTTCACCACGCCACCGGAAATGGTTTCGAAGTGTTTGGTAGCGCAGTGAATTTTCAGCTTTTCAATTTCGCGTAATTCCATGTCGGAATCGGAGCCTTTGGTTTCGGCTATAAAGTAGATATGTCGAACACTCTCTTTGTCGAGCACGATGGCCCAGTCCGGACTGTAATTCGAATCGGGGTTGAAATATAAAAGCTCTTGGGAAGCTTGGCATAAACAACTACTTCCACGCTATTGTCCAGAGCCTGGGCAAAGTCCGCCTCAATTTTGGAATCCGACGAGAGGTAGTTATAGATATG